>Ga0157369_10000150_pt1 | contig 99203 bp, 79 predicted proteins | sample C25metaG_FD_113461 | JGI IMG/M metagenome (GOLD analysis project Ga0157369, IMG submission 113461) | Corn rhizosphere microbial communities from Kellogg Biological Station, Michigan, USA - C2-5 metaG | ecosystem: Host-associated > Plants > Roots > Rhizosphere > Soil | place: USA: Michigan... | reverse complement strand
GTCGAGCTTGCCCAGTTCCTTCAGTTCGTTGTCGCCGAACGCAAACGCGAAGTTGTAGGGCTCGCGGCGCTCGGCCTTGACGGTGACGTCGATGTTCTTGCCATCGCGCACCAGCGTCAGCCTGACTTGCTGGTCGACCTTGAGGTCACGCAATGGCCACGAAAGCGCATCGTCGCCGCCTTGCGCGAGCGGCTTGCCGTCGACGCTGACGACGACGTCGCCGTGCTTCATGCCGGCCCTTTCGGCCGGGCCGCCCGGGGTGACCGCGTCGACGCGCAAGCCGCGCGGCTTGTCGGTTTCGCTGAAGACGATGCCGATCATCGCGCGATCGGTATCGCCGATATAGCGGTAGGCGTAGGCGCGCGGACCGACCTCGCCGAGCTTGGCCGAAAGGTCCGCCATCTTGCGCGACATTTCGCGCATCTGCTCGCGCATCTGCTCGAGTTCCTTGCGCGCCTGCGCGGTATCGGCCGCGCCCGGTGCCGGCGTGGCTTCCGGCAATGCTTTTGGCGTGCCCTCGGCGGCGAATGCCGATGCGCTGCCGACCGCCAGCGTGAGGGCGGCAGCCAGGCAGGCACGAGCCGGGGCACGAGCCGTGGTATTGCGGATTGCTTGATGCATCTTGTTCAACCTCGATGATCCAGAGTGTGAGGAGTCAGCGCAGGGCGACTCCGGTTTCAGCCAGTTTGTAGCTCGAGTAACGCAGCGCGGTCAGGTCCTCGAGCAGCGCCACGCGGCGCTGCCACAACGGCAGTTCGCTGTCCTGCGGTGCGCTGTTGAGCTGGCCATCGACCAGGCCGATCATGTCCTCGATCTCCGCTGCCGCGGCCAGGTCCTGGCCCGACAGCGGCGCCGCCGCGCGCCCGGTTTCATGCAGCCAGTGTTCCAGCGCCTGCGAATGCTGCTGCAGGGATGCCAGCTGCGCATCTGCGCTTCGGGCATCAGTTGCGCTTTGTGTACTTGTAACATTTGCCGAATTCGCCGCATTTGTCCGTATGGATGCAGCGGCGGGCGTTGTGGTCGCAACAGGCGCGCCCACGGCCGGATCCGGGCGCCGCAACAATGGCCACGCCGCTGCCGCCAGCACGATGCCGGCAGCGAGCGCCGCCGGCACGGCCCAGCGCCGCTTGCGCCGCGCCGGCACCGCGGCTGCGTTTCGGGCGATGCCTTGCGCGGCGAGTTGCGCGGCCAGCTGCGGCCACGCGCTTTGCTCCGGCGCGACCTGGGGCAGCGAGCGCAGTGCCTCGGGCAGCGATTTCATAGCGCCAGGGACGGTGTGATTCGACATGGTTCGGATTCCGCGAGTGGAACGAGCAGGTCGCGCAGGCGGGCCGTGCCGCGTGCAACCTGCGATTTGGAAAAGCTGATCGTTTTGCCGACCAGTTCGGCGATTTCCGGATGCGAGTAGCCCTCGACGTGATACATCCACAGCACGCTGCGCGTCACGGGCGGTAGCTTGCCAAGCGCGCGGTCCAGCGCCGTCGCATCGGCGCGCACCCATGGCGGCGCCGCGCCGTCGACGATCTGTTCGGAGTCGCCGTCGCTGTCCATGCGATGTTCGCGGCGCAGGCGCATCAATGCTTCATTCATTGCCACCTGGCGCAGCCAGGCCCAGAACGGTGCATCGCTGCGGTACTGGCCGATGCGCTGGAACACCTTGAGCATCGCATCGTGCAGCACGTCGCGCGCGGAGTCCGCGTCGCCGAGCATGCGCAGGGCGAGCGTGTATACCGGCCGCTCGAAGCGGCGGTAGATCTGCTCGAACGCAGCCAGTTCACCGCCGCGCGCGCGCTCGACGAGGCTCGCCGGTACTTCCAGTTGTGCGAACGATTCGTTCAAACGCTGTCCTGCACGAAATCCTGCACGGCCGTACAAACTACGTCATTCCCGCGAAAGCGGGAATCCATCTGCGCCGGGAGCAGCAGGCAGGCGCCGATGTCCCTGCCCCGGCGGGGATGACGAATGGATGGGCGATCCGCCTGTCCCGCCGCCGCCCCACCTGATCGCACATGGCTTATAGATGCACAGGCGCCTTGTCTGGTCGCAAGTGGCATCGGTCGAACGGGCGCCAATGGTTGTCCGCGCTTCTGTCCGCACTGTTCGGCCGGACACTTGTCCGGCGCCGTCCGCTCGGCAATTCCCGTACGTAATCAAATGGTTGAGAGCTTGGCACATACGTTGCTCAATGTTCGTCGTAGGCGCAATCCGCGTTCGAACCCACCTTGCAAACGGACCCAAGATGATTCGTGACACCTCCGCCCAGGACCGCCGCATCGAACCGGTGCGCTCGCACAAGCGCTGGATCGTGATCGGCGCGGTCGGCGCCGCCGTGCTGGTTGCGTTGATCTGGGTCGTGCCGACCGTGGCGCGCCTGATCTCCGCCGGCAGTGCGGTCAGCACGAGCAGCGTGCGCATCGCCGCCGTGCATCGCGGCACGCTGACGCGCGACATCTCGGCGCAGGGCAAGGTCGTCGCCTCGGTCAGCCCGACGCTGTACGCCACTGCCGCCGGCATCGTCACGCTGCAGGTGCATGCCGGCGACAAGGTCGAGAAGGACCAGGTGCTGGCCGAGGTTTACAGCCCGGAGCTGAACAACAAGCTCGAGCAGGAACAGGCGACGTTCAACAGCCTCGGCATCGAAGTCGAGCGCACCAATATCGACAACCGGCAGAAGCAGCTGACGGCGAAAAAGGTCTTCGACCAGGCCACGATCGACCGCCAGACCGCGGCGCGCGAGGTCGACCGCAACGAGCGCGGTTTCAAGGCCGGCGCGATTCCCGAAATCAACGTGCTGCGCGCGCAGGATGCGCTGGCCAAGGCCGAGCTCGATGTCACGCATGCGCAGGCCGATGCCAAGCTGCTCGACGAAACGCTGGCGTTCGAGCTCAAGACCAAGCGCTACGCGCTCGAGAAGCAGAAGCTGCTGGTCGGCGAACTGCAGCGCCAGGTCGACCAGCTCAAGGTACGCTCGCCGGTATCCGGCCAGGTCGGCCAGTTGCTCGTGCAGCAGAAGGCCAACGTTGCGGCGAATGCCGGATTGCTCAGCGTGGTCGACCTGTCCGCGCTCGAAGTCGAACTGCAGGTGCCCGAAGTGTTCGCGCACGACCTTGCGATCGGCATGCCGGCGGAGATCCAGGAAGGTTCGGAAAAATATTCCGGTTCGCTGTCGGCGGTATCGCCGGAAGTCGTCGACGGCCAGGTCGTCGCGCGCGTGCGCTTCGGCGACAAGAAGCCGGCCGGCCTGCGCCAGAGCCAGCGTCTGTCGACGCGCATCCTGATCGACGAGCATCCGAACGTGCTGATGGTCGACCGCGGTCCGTTCGTCGATTCCGGCGCCGGCCGCGTCGCCTACGTCGTGCGCAACGGCGTCGCCGAGCGCACGCCGATCCAGGTCGGCGCGACCAGTCTGAACGCAGTCGAGCTTCTCTCCGGCGTCAAGGAAGGCGACCGCATCGTGATTTCCGGCACCGATGCCTTCAACGGCGCGCCGAAAGTGGTTTTGAACTGAGAGACGAGAGACGAGAGACGTCTGCCGTCTCCCGATACGCAACCCTGAACCTGTTTCCTGCATCCAACCAGCGAACACACTGAACCACGAGGCCGTCATGCTGAAAATGTCACATCTTTCCAAAGTATACCGCACCCAGATGGTCGAGACGCACGCGTTGCGCGACTTCTCGATCCATGTGCGCGACGGGGAGTTCGTGGCGGTGACCGGGCCATCGGGTTCCGGCAAGACGACCTTCCTCAACATCGCCGGCCTGCTCGAGGATTTCACCGGCGGCGAATACTGGCTCGACGGCGTCGACGTGCGCGGCATGAACGACGACCAGCGCTCGCGCCTGCGCAACCAGAAGATCGGCTTCATCTTCCAGAGCTTCAACCTGATTCCCGACCTGAACCTGTTCGACAACGTGGACGTGCCGCTGCGCTATCGCCGCTTCCCGGCGGCCGAGCGCAAGCACCGCATCGACGAAGCACTGACGCGCGTCGGCCTGGCCTCGCGCATGAAGCACTATCCGGCCGAATTGTCCGGCGGCCAGCAGCAGCGCGTCGCGATCGCGCGGGCGTTGGCGGGAAGCCCGAAGCTGCTGATGGCCGACGAACCGACCGGCAACCTCGACTCGCTGATGGCGCGCGGCGTGATGGAACTGCTCGAGGAGATCAACCGCCAGGGCACGACCATCATCATGGTCACGCACGATCCGGAACTCGCCGCGCGCGCGCAGCGCAACGTGCACGTGATCGACGGCCAGGTCACCGATTTCGACGACGAGCCCAAGCTCAGGACTGCCGCGGCCGGAACGCGCGATTCCGGGCTCGGCGCCGAGGTGGTCGCGTGATCGACAGCCACCGCGAGCTCGATGTCTGGCAGGAGGCGATGCTGCTGGTCGAGCAGGTCTATGCGCTGTCGCGCCGGTTTCCCAGCGACGAGCATTTCGGGCTCGGCACGCAGTTGCGCAATTCGGCCGTCTCGATTCCGAGCCGTATCGCCGAGGGCAGCGCCTGCGGGGTCAGCGGCGAGTACCTGCGTTTCATATCGATGGCTGCCGGTTCGACAGCGGAAGTCGAGACGCAGTTGCAGGTGGCCGGGCGCCTCAGGCTGGCCGAGCCGGTCGCGGCCGACGCGGTCTTGCAGCAGTGCGACCGCGTCGGCGCAATGCTGCGAAGCCTGCGCGATTCAGTCGACAACTGCACTAACGCGCACAAGCATTGAATCGCGAATGGATCGCCCACCCGTCTTTCAGAGTCCCTGAATCATGTTCAACTACTACCTGCAACTCGGCCTGATCAGCCTCAAGCGCAATCCGATCCTGACCGCGCTGATGGTGTTCGGCATCGCGCTCGGCATCGCCGCGAGCATGACGTCGCTGACGCTGATGCACATGATGGGCGGCGACCCGATTCCGTGGAAGAGCGACAAGCTGCATTACGTGCAGCTGGACAACTGGGATCCGAACCAGCCCTACGACCAGGACGGCAATCCGCCGGACCAGGTCAGCTATCGCGACGCGCAGGCGCTGATGGAAGCGGGCAAGGCGGACAAGCAGGCGGCGATGTTCAAGGTCGCGTTGCCGATCCAGCCGGAAAATCCCGAGGTCAAGCCGTTCCTTGCGCTCGGCCGCGCAACCTATGCGGACTTTTTCCCGATGCTGGAGCCGCCGTTCCAGTACGGCGGCGGCTGGGACCACGCCCAGGACAGTGCGCACGGCCGCGTCGTCGTGCTGAGCCGCGACACGAACGAAAAGCTGTTCGGCGGCCAGGACAGCGTCGGCAAAAAGGTGCGCATGAACGAGATCGACTACACCATCGTCGGCGTGCTGGACAAGTGGAAGCCGCGCGTGAAGTTCTATGACCTGACCAATGGCACGCTGAACGATCCGGAAGAGTTCTACGTGCCTTACACGACGATGATCGAATTGAAGGCGCCGGCCAGCGGCAACAACAGCTGCTGGAAGAACAGCGAACCCGGCTGGGAAGGCTATCTGGCTTCGGAGTGCATCTGGCAGCAGTTCTGGGTCCAGCTCGATTCGCCGGCGCGGGCGGCCGAGTACAAGTCGTTTCTCGAAAACTACGTCAACGAACAGAAAAAGCTCGGCCGTTTTCCGCGGCCACTGAACAACCGGCTGTACAACGTCACCGAGTGGCTCGAGAACCAGAAAGTCGTGCCGAAGGATGTCGAGGTGCAGGTAGGCCTGTCGTTCGCGTTCCTGCTGGTTTGCCTGGTCAACACGATCGGCCTGCTGCTGGCGAAATTCATGCGCAAGACCGGCGAGATCGGCCTGCGCCGCGCACTCGGCGCGAGCAAGCCGCAGCTGTTCTCGCAATACATCGTCGAGTCCGGCGTGATCGGCATCAGCGGCGGGCTGTTCGGCCTGCTGCTCACGCTGGTCGGCTTGTGGATGGTGCGCCTGCTGTATCAGTCGTACGCAAATGTCGCCCATCTGGACTGGTCGATGGTGGCGACGACGATTGCGCTGGCAATCGCCGCCGCAGTGGTGGCCGGCCTGTATCCGACCTGGCGAGCCTGCCAGGTCGCGCCGGCGGCGCAGCTGAAAACACAGTAGCCATGCGAACGATCGAACTTCCTGTCCGACTTTCACCCGCGCGAGACCGGCGAAGCCGGCCTGCGTGCTCCCGCTCGGACTTCGTCTTCGCGGCCGGCGCTTCCCCGCGCCGCGCTTTGCACATTCATATCCCGAGGTGATGCATGGAAATCCGCCCGATCATTTCCGCCCTGATGCGCAGCAAGGTCGCGCTGATCCTCATCGGCCTGCAGATCGCGCTGACGCTGGCGATCGTCTGCAACGCGCTGTTCATCATCAGCCAGCGCATCGAGACGATGGGCCGGCCGAGCGGCATGAACGAGGCCGACACGTTCATGATTACCAGCAACGGCTTCGGCGCGAACTTCAACACGAAGAACGCGTTCGTCGAGGATCTTGCCTTGATTCGCAATCTGCCCGGGGTGGTCGATGCCAGCCCGATCAATACCGTGCCGATGAGCGACAGCGGCTGGAGCGAGGCGATCAGCATGGCGCCCGGCCAGAAAGTCGCCACGACCGGCGCGGCGATCTATTTCGTCGACGAGCACGGCATCAACACCTATGACGTGCACCTCGTCGCCGGCCGCAACTTCAAGCCCGAAGAGATCACGACGCGCGATCGCGCCTCGGTCGACTGGCCGCCCGGCATCATCATCACCAAGGCGATGGCCGACCGGCTCTATCCAGGCCAGGACGCGGTCGGCAAGCAGTTGTATCTCGCCGACCCGGACAAGAGCAAGCCGCAGACCGTGATTGGCGTGATCGACCATCTGCAGGTGCCGTGGCCGCGCGGCTTCAGCTTCAATGGCGACCGCGCCGCGGTCAACTACTCGGTCCTGGTACCGCAGATGACGGCCTACGGCAGCAGCACGCGCTACCTGATCCGCACGGAACCCGGCCGCCGCGACGAGCTGATGAAGGCCGTCGAGACCAAGCTGATCGACAGCAACCACAACCGCATCGTGCGCAGCCTCAAGAGCATGCAGGCGATCCGCGCCGACTGCTACGTCGAGGACCGCGCGATGATGATCATTCTCGGCACCGTGATCTTCTGCCTGCTGACCATCACCGCGCTGGGCATCGTCGGCATGGCCAGCTTCTGGGTCACGCAGCGCACCCGGCAGATCGGTACGCGGCGCGCACTCGGCGCGACGCGCGGCTCGATCCTGCGCTATTTCCTGACCGAGAATTTCCTGATCACCACCGGCGGCCTGATGCTCGGCGCCATCCTGACCTACGGCTTCAGTTTCTGGCTGATGGCGCACGTGTCGGAAGCCAAGCTGCTGCCATGGGGCTACCTGCCGGTCGGATTCGTCGTGTTGTGGCTGCTCGGCCAGCTGGCCGTGCTCGGCCCTGCGACGCGCGCGGCACAGGTGCCACCGGCGATCGCGACGCGCAGCGTCTAGGGTTTTCTGCCGGAACGTCTGATGCCCAGGAAGGCGGCATCTGGCCGCACGCGGGGATCCATCTGCTTGTCCGGCGATGAGATGGATTCCCGCTACCACGGGACGAACGGTCTGGACGGTGTCCCGACAGGTTCGCGCTCCAACGAAAACCGACCCGAGGCGGACAACTTGACCTGCGCCATCGCGCTGCCGACTGTTGTCGTTTTCCCGTTGTATAGCGTCGGCACGAGGGGCTGACTTCCTGCACTAGTGACGCGACCGGCCCCGGCAGACACTGCGACGCAATTCACTGTGCGGGGATTCGGCATGATTCGCATGACCATCGGCGCCATGGCACTGGCGATCGGCGCGGCACTGGCATTCTCCAACGCCGGCGCGGCGACGCCGTCTGCCGACGTCGGCACGCGCGTGAAGGCCCTCAACGACCTGCTTGCCGAGCAGTGGGAATACCAGCTCAAGGAGTCGCCGGAGTTCGCCACGATCCTCGGCGACTACCGCTACAACGACCGCTTCAGCGACATCACGATCGCGCACGCGCTGCGGCAGAAGAAAGATGCACAGGGATTCCTCACGCGCTTCGAGGCGATCGACAGCACCGGGTTCGGCGAACAGGACCGCTTGAACAAGGAATTGATGTTGCGCCAGCTCAAGGACGGCATCCGTGGCATCGACCTGAAGACCTACGAGATGCCGGTCGACCAGTTCAACGGCCTGCATCTGCTGCTGGCGCAGTTCGTCGCCGCGCTGCCGTTCGACAGCACGAAGCACTATGACGACTACATCGCGCGCCTGAATCAGGTGCCGGGACTCTTCGACAAGCTGGTCGACGTGCTCAGGCAGGGCGAAAAGGACCATCTGATGCCACCGCGCTTTCTGCTCGAGAAAGTCGTCAAGCAGTGCCAGTCGATCGCGGAGCCGGCCGGCGAGGCGAGCGTGTTCGGGCAGCCGGTGGCGAAGTTTGCCGACAGCGTGCCGCAGGCCGACCGCAAGCGCCTGCACGATGCGGTGATCGCCGCGGTCGACGGCAAGGTCCGGCCGGCCTATCGCAAGCTCGCCGATTTCATCGCCGGCGACTACGCGCCGAAAGGGCGCACGGAACCCGGTTTGTGGGCGTTGCCGAACGGCGACGCGCTGTATCGCTACGACGTCGAACAGCAGACCACGACGAACAAGTCGCCCGAGGAAATCCATCAGCTCGGCCTGGCCGAGGTCAAGCGGATCGAGGGCGAGCAGGCGAAGATCGCAGCCCAGCTCGGTTACAAGGATCTGGCCGCGATGCGCGTGGCGCTCGACAAGGATCCGAAGACGCATGCGTCGTCGCGCCAGCAGATCGTCGACCTGTACAAGAAGTACATCGCGCAGATGCAGCCCAAGCTGCCCGAGCTGTTCGGCCTGATGCCCAAGAGCAATGTCGAGGTGCTGCCGGTCGAGGAATTCCGCGAGAAGGAAGCGAGCGGCGCGCAGTACAACCAGGGCACGCCGGACGGCAAGCGCCCGGGCCGCATTTACGTCAACACCGGCGATTTCGCCAAGCGCACGCTGCTCAATATCGAGACGACGGCCTATCACGAAGGCGTGCCCGGCCACCACATGCAGATCTCGATCGCGCAGTCGCTGCCGGGCCTGCCGCCGTTCCGCCAGCAGGCCGGCTACAACGCCTACGCCGAGGGCTGGGCGTTGTATTCCGAGCGGCTCGGCAAGGAAGTCGGCTTCTTCCAGGATCCGTTGAGCTACTACGGGCATCTGTCCGACGAACTGCTGCGCGCGAACCGGCTCGTGCTCGACACCGGCGTGCACTACAAGCACTGGACGCGCCAGCAGATGGTCGATTTCTTCCATGCGCATTCGTCCGAGGACGAACCCGAGGTGCAGGCCGAGACCGATCGCTACATCGCCTATCCCGGCCAGGCGCTGTCGTACAAGGTCGGCCAGCTCAAGTTCCTCGAGCTGCGCGAGCGCGCGAAGAACGAGCTTGGCGACAGGTTCGACATCCGCGCCTTCCATGACGAGATGCTCGACGGCGGCGCGCTGCCGCTCGATGTGCTCGACGAGCGTACGAATGCGTGGATCGCGGCGCAGAAGGTCAAGGTTGCCGCCAACTGAAAACGCGCATTGTGTCGGCGCCCTAAGCGCGAAAATCCGCGTTCAAATCTCATCTCTCGGTACGGACCGGCGGGGACAGAGAGCACCTTTCGTGGGTGTGCTCTATCGGCGAAATCGGCGCTCCTTGCATTTCATCCGCGTAAATCCGCGCTCTTGATGACGAAGGCGCGCAACAACCTTGCGTCAGCGACGCAACCAATCCGCGCCCGGGCGCATCCAACGTGCCCATGCGCTGCCGAATCCGTCACAATATCCAGATGCGAACGATTCTGGTAATCGACGACAATCCGTCCGTCGTGACGGCGCTGGAAGTCCTGTTCAGCCTGCGCGACATCCGCACGCTGCGCGCCGCGACGCCGCACGAAGGCCTGGCCATGCTCGACGACGGGCGTGTCGACCTGGTCGTGCAGGACATGAATTTCCAGGCCGATACGACCTCGGGTGAAGAGGGCATCGCGCTGTTCCGCGCGATCCGCGAGCGCCAGCCGGATCTGCCGGTGATCCTGCTGACGGCATGGACGCATCTGGAAACGGCGATCGAACTGGTCAAGGCCGGCGCGGCCGACTATCTGGGCAAGCCGTGGGACGACAACAAGCTGCTCGCCAGCGTGGAAAACCTGCTGGAGCTGGGCGAGAGCACGCGCGAAGTTTCGAAATTGCGCGGCGAGCGCCGCGCGAACCGCAACGCGCTGCACCGGCGTTTCGACCTGCGCGGCATCGTGTTCGCATCGGGCGTGATGGAACGCCTGGTCGAGTTGGCCTGCCAGGTCGCGCGCGCCGACGCGCCCGTGCTGATCACCGGGCCGAACGGCGCCGGCAAGGAGCGCATCGCCGAGATCGTGCACTACAACTCGGCCGTCAAGGATGGCCCCTTCATCCAGGTCAACTGCGGCGCACTGCCGTCCGAATTGATCGAGGCCGAACTGTTCGGTGCCGAAGCCGGCGCCTACACCGGCGCGAACAAGGCGCGCGAGGGACGCTTCGAGGCCGCCGACGGCGGCACGCTGCTGCTCGACGAGATCGGCAACCTGCCGCCGGCAGGCCAGATGAAGCTGCTGCGCGTGCTCGAGACCGGGCAGTTCGAACGCCTGGGTTCGAGCAAGACGCGCCAGGTCAAGGTGCGCGTGATCAGCGCGACCAACGCCGACCTCGTGCAGATGATTCACCAGGGCCGCTTCCGCGAGGATCTTTTCTACCGGCTCAACGTGATCGAGTTGAACCTGCCGCCGCTGGCGGCGCGTCCGGACGACATCCTGCCACTGGCCGAATCGTTCCTCGTGACGTCCGGAACGGCGAGCCTGAGCGACGCGGCACGCAGCGCGATCCTCGCCCACGCGTGGCCCGGCAATGTGCGCGAGCTGAAGAACGCGATCCAGCGTGCCAGCCTGCTCTGCCGCGATGGCGTGATCCAGCCGGGCGACCTCGGCCTGATCGCGCGCACGATCGCGCCGCGTGCCGCCAGCGATGCCGAGCCGGACCGCACCGCCATCGAAGCGGCGCTGGCGCGCGCGCGCGGCGTCATCAGCCAGGCGGCCGCAGAACTCGGGCTGTCGCGCCAGGCCTTGTACCGGCGCATGGAAAAACTCAGCATCACGAACCCCGGCTGACCGTACGCGGTCGCGCAACCGGATGGAAGGCCCGGCGCGCATTTGCCATTCTCGCCGCGTGATCGAGCGGTGACCCGAGTGAGGTCGGGCGCCTGTTGCGCGGACCGGAATGCCGGCGTATCCGCGCATGTTGCGCAGCCGCGTCGTACGGTGCTGCCCGCGACGTTGCGCTAATCTCTCCGCTTCGGACTTGGCGCCGCGGCTTTCGGTTACTGATGCGCATTCTCTCGCTCGAAGGCAAGTTGACCGCGCTGCTCTCGGCCGCGGCCGCGGCCGCCGCGCTGCTGAGCCTGGCGATCGGCGGCTGGCTGCAGTCGGCGTGGCTCGGCGTGGCGTGCGCCTTGCTGCTGGTCGTGCCGCTGGCGTTGTTCACCGCGCGTGCCCTGACCAAGCCGCTGCTGAGCCTGCTGCGTGCACTGTCCGGCAGCGTCGCCAGCCTGCGCGACGGCGACTTCAGCGTGTCGCTGGCCGAACGCCGCAGCGACGAGTTCGGCGAACTGATCCGCGCGCACAACGAACTGGGCCGCGTGCTGCGCGAAGAGCGCCAGAACCTGTTCCAGCGCGAGCTTCTGCTCGACACGATGGTGCAGAACTCGCCGATCGCGCTGCTGCTGGTCGAGCCGGGCGCGCACATCGTGTTCGCCAACCTGGCCGCGCGCGCGCTGCTCAACGACGGCCGCGCGATGAACGGCTTCGACTTCAATACCATCATCGCCGAATGTCCGCTGCCGTTGCGCCAGGCGCTGGTCTCGGGCAGCGACGGCTTGTTCAGCGTACCGATCGAGGGCGAGGAAGAGACGTTTCACCTGTCGCAGCGCGGCTTCCGCCTGCACGGGCGCGATCACCGCATGTACCTGATCAAGCGCCTGACGCGCGAACTCAGCCGACAGGAGGTCAAGACCTGGAAGAAAGTCATCCGCGTGATCAGTCACGAGCTGAACAATTCGCTCGCGCCGATCACGTCGCTGGCCCATTCCGGCCGCGAACTGGCACGCGGCGGCGACGCCAGCCGGCTCGGCCCGGTGTTCGACACGATCGAGGACCGGGCCCGGCATCTGCATCGCTTCATCCAGAGCTACGCCGAATTCTCGCGCCTGCCGCAGCCGCAGCCCGAGCAGATCCAATGGCCTGCGTTCCTCGACCAGCTGGCGCGGCATTCGGCGTTTCGCCTCGTCGCAGCGCCGCCGGGGCAGCCGGGCTGGTTCGATCGCGCGCAGCTCGAGCAGGTGCTGATCAATCTGCTGAAGAACGCGCACGAGTCGGGAAGCGATGCGGCGGCGATCGAGATCGAAGTCGCGCAACGCGGCGCCGACCAGCGCATCGAGGTGCGCGACCGCGGCGCCGGCATGAGCGAAGCAGTGCTGGCGAATGCGCTGCTGCCGTTCTATTCGACCAAGCGCTCGGGCAGCGGCCTGGGCCTTGCGCTCGCGCGCGAGATCATCGAGGCGCATGGCGGGCGCATCGCGCTTGCCAACCGCGCCGGCGGCGGACTGGCGGTGACGTTGACATTGCCGGGGCGGCGCGTCGCTCCCGAATAGCCGGCAGATCTCGGCATTCGCGTGGCGGGTCGTTCGGGTACCGCTGCGCCAGCGAGGAAGTGGTGGCGCCGAGTGGCAACGCGGCCAGGGCACGGATCGCGTTGCGGCGAATTGCGATTTCCGGTGTCCGCGCCAGCAGCGCGCAGCGCAGGGCTGGCGTTCAGCGCGGCAACAAGCGCCGGTGCGAATGGATCGACATCAGCACGCCGAAGCCGGCCAGCAACGACACCGCCGAGGTGCCGCCATAACTGATCAGCGGCAGCGGTACGCCGACCACGGGCAGCAGCCCGGTGATCATGCCGCCGTTGACCATGACGTAGACGAAGAACGCCATGCTGATCGAGCCGGCCAGCAGGCGCGAGTAGGTATCGCGCGCATTGCTGGCGATCCACAGGCCGCGGCCGACGATAAAAATATACAAGGCGAGCAGCAGCAGCACGCCGATCAGGCCCCATTCCTCGGAAAAAACGGCGAAGATGAAATCGGTCGTGTGTTCCGGCAGGAACTCGAGCTGCGATTGCGTGCCTTGATGCCAGCCCTTGCCGAGCCAGCCGCCGGAGCCGACCGCGATCTCGGACTGGATGATGTGCCAGCCGTTGCCGAGCGGATCGGATTCCGGGTTGAGGAACATGAGCAGACGGTTGCGCTGGTACTCGTGCATGAATGGCCAGGCCAGGGGTGCCGCGCTCGCGAGCGCGGCGAGCGCGACACCGATGCGCCACCACGCGAGGCCAGCCAGGAACACGGCGAACACGCCGCTCGCGACGACCAGCAACGCGGTACCCAGATCCGGCTGCCTGGCGATCAGCAGTGCCGGCGCGCCGATCAGCAGCGCCAGCGCGGCCAGCGCAGTCCAGCGCGGCGGCAATTCGCGCGCATGCAGGTACCACGCCGCCATCATCGGCAAGGTCAGCTTGACCAGTTCGGACGGCTGGAAACGCATGATCTTCAGGTCCAGCCAGCGATGTGCGCCGCGGCCCTGGCCGAGCACGGCCACGACCATCAGCAGCAGCAGGCTGGCCATGTACAGCCACGGCGTCCAGTTGCGCAGCACCGTCGGCGGCACGCGCGCGATCAGCAGCATCAGCACGCCGCCGAGCACGAAGCGCAGGCCCTGGTTGATGACCATGTGCCGGTCCAGGTTGCTGGCGCTGTACAGCGTGGCCAGGCCGATGGTGGCCAGCAGCAGCAGCGCGCCGAGCAGCGGCAGGTCGAGTGCCGGACGCTGCAGCGCGCGCAGCAGCCGATGACGCAGGTCGAAGAAGGTGCGTTCGATCGTGGCGGCGTCGATCATCGCGACGTGACCTCGCGCGGCACATCGTCGTAGCGCGCCCAGGCATCCAGGATCGCGCGCGCGATCGGCGCGGCATCGTGCGCACCGCTGCGGCCCGCCTCGAGTGCGACCACGACCGCGATGCGCGCGTCGTCGGCCGGCGCGAAACACTCGAACAGCACCTGGTGGCGCTGGATCGGCGACGAACCGATGCTGGTCCATTCCTCGTCCGTGCGCGAAAAGCGTTCGGCCGTGCCGGTCTTGCCGGCGATCACGTACGGAAAGCCGTCGCCCATGCCGTGCGCGGTGCCGGATGGCGTGTTGACGACGTTGATCATGCCCTGCTCGACGGCGGTCCAGTTCGCCGGGTTGTGCACGATGCCCGGCGCCGGCGTCGGCAGCGGCACCGGTTGCGGGTCGGTATTGATGCCTTCCTGCACCGCGCGCAGCAGATGCGGCTGATGGCGCACGCCACGCGCGGCGATGATGCTGACCGCCTGGCCGAGCTGCAGCGGCGTGACCACCCAGGCGCCCTGGCCGATGCCGGCAATGACCGTCTCGCCCGGATACCAGGCCTGGTTGAAGCGGCCGCGTTTCCACTCGCGCGACGGCAGCACGCCGGACGACTCGCCGAGCAGATCGATGCCGGTCGGCGCGCCGAATCCGAACTTGGCCAGCGCAACGGAGAAGCGGTCGATGCCCATCTCCAGCGCCATGCCGTAGAAGTACGTATTGACCGACTGCGCAATCGCCTCGCGCAGGTCGACGCGGCCGTGGCCCCAGCGCTGGTCGTCGCGATAGGCGCGCTTGGTGTCGCCCGGAATGAAGAACTCGCCGGTCGACAGCACCGTGTCCTCGGGCTTGCGGATGCCCAGTTCCAGGCCGGCCAGGCCGACATAGGGCTTGATGGTCGAACCGGGCAGGTAGCCGCCGGCGAGCGCGCGGTTGAGCAAAGGCCGGTCTTCGGCGTTGAGCAAGGTGCTGTAGTCGATCTGGTTGATGCCGTTGACGAACAGGTTCGTGTCGTAGCTCGGCACGCTGACCATCGCCAGTACCTCGCCGTTGCGTGGATCGATCGCCACGGCGGCGCCGGCGCGGCCGGCGAATGCAGCCTCGGCGACCTTCTGCAGGCGCGAGTCGATGGTCAGGTACAGGTTGCTGCCCGGCGACGGCGCCTCGCGCTTGATCGAGCGCTGCACGCGTTTGTCGGCGTTGACCTCGACCTGCTCATAGCCGGGCTTGCCATGCAGCTGCGCCTCGTAGCTGCGCTCGATGCCGGTCTTGCCGACGTGCGTCGTGCCGGCGTAAAGGTCGGCATCGAGCCGGCTGGCCTCGTTGACGTCGATGCGGCCGACATAGCCGACCACGTGCGCGAACTCCTCGCCGAGCGGATACGAACGCGTCAGGTACGGCACCACGTCGACACCGGGAAAACGCCAGCGCTCCACCGAGAAACGCGCGATCTCGTCCTCGCTCAGTTTCAGGCGCAGCGGCACGCTGTCGAACGGGCGCTTGGTCCGGCGCAAGGCGTTGAAGCGCTGGATGTCGTCTTCGCTCAGCGGCACGACGGCGGACAGCGCGTCGAGCATCGCATCCATCCGGCCGACCTGCTCGGGCACCACTTCGAGGCGGAACGCGGCGGTATTGTCGGCCAGCAGCACGCCATTGCGGTCGAAGATCAGGCCGCGGCTCGGCACGATGCGGCGGATCGAGATGCGGTTGGAATCCGAGCGCGACGAGAATTCGTCGTGCCGGGTCACCTGCAGGTAGAAAAAGCGTGCACCGAGCAGGCTCAGGCAGGCCACGATCAGCAGGAAGCCGGCGATCGCACGCGTGCGGAACAGGGCCGACTCGTTGCGCGCGTCCTTGATGCGAGCGCGCTTGTTCATGGCCTCGACCCTCGGGCAATCCAGTGCCGGTTCCCGGCGGCCTTCAGCACGCTTGAGTCAAGCGGGTGAAGCTCCTGCGGAGCAGGAGCGCAGGGGGCGTGGCCGCGTGGCCGCGCTCTCGAACGCCAGCCGGTCGGGCCCTTCAGCGTCGGATACTTCATCAGGATTCGTGCGTGCGCAGGCGCGCGCGCAGGTCGTCGAGCAGCAGGAACAGCCACGGCCACGCCAGCGCCCCGGCCGCTGGCGCGAGCCAGAATGTCGGCGGCGGCAGAGGGTCGCCGGCGAAGGCGTGGATCATGAGCAGGAAGATGCGATCGTTCAGCAGCAGCGCCAGCACGGCGACCGACTGCTGCCACATCGGAAAGAAGCGCAGCCGCGGCCGGAATCGCAGCACGATGAAACCGAGCACGCACAGGCGTGCGGCCTGTTCGCCGAGCAACTCGCCGGCAAGTACGTCGCCGATCAGTCCAAACGCGAACATCAAGCCGAGCCCGACGCGTTCGGGCGCCTCGAGCGACCAGTAGATCAGCACCAGCGCCAGCCAGAACGGCTTGAACGGCAGCAGCGCCGGCGGCAGCGGCATCAGCTGCAGCACGTAGCAGATGACGATGCTGCCCCAGAAGAGCGAATTCTGCGCGCGCAGGCGATTCACGTCCCCCGCTCCAATAAAATACCGCTGTCGTGCGCAGCGCGACGATCACTCCCCCTCTCCCGCAGGCGGGAGAGGGAGCCGAGCGCGGGTGGCGCCGCAGCGCCACGAGTCTTCAAGACAGGCAACGCAGCGCGACGATTGCTGCCGTCTTCGATGAAACGCCCGATCACGGCTTTTGCGCCTTCGTCACGGGCGGCGCCTCGCCGGCGAGCGAGGCCGGCGGCCCGAACGCCGGTGCGACGTCGGGCGGGCCGATCGGATCGGTGATCTCGTGCAGCACCAGGACTTCGCCGCTGCGGTCGAGCGACGCGCTCGGCGCGGCGATGGCAGCTGCGAACAGGCCGCTGGCATCGCTGCTGATCGTGCGGATCTCGCCGACCGGAAAGCCGGCCGGATAGACGCCGCCGAGGCCGGAGGTGATCAGGCGGTCGCCAACCTTGACGTCGGCGCTGATCGGAATATTGGGCAACTCGAGCGTGTCGGCGTTGCCGCCGCCCTTGGCGATCGTGCGCAGGCCGGTGCGCTCGATCGCGACCGGGATCGCCTGCGTCGGATTCGTGATCAGCATGACCGTGCTGGTGTGCGCCAGCGTTTCGACGATCTGGCCCATGACGCCGGTCGCATCGATCACCGCCTGGCCGACCGCGACGCGGTCTTCGCTGCCGACGTTGAGCACGATGCGGCGGTGGAACGGACCCGGATCCACTTCGATGAGGCGCGCCAGCTGTGCGCTGAGGCCGAGGCTGGTCTGCACGTCGAGCAGGCGTTTCAGGCGCTGATTCTGCTCCTCGACCGAGGCGTAACGGTTCAGCGCGGCCTCCGCCAGCATCAGCTTGCGCCCCAGTTCGGCGTTCTGCTCGGCCAGGCGGCTGCGATCCGCGAGCGCCAGGCGCGCGTCATTGCTCAGCTGCGCCGGCAGTGCGGCCACGCGATAGACCGGTTCGATGGCGATGCCCAGCGCCGCGCGTACCCGCTCGATATAGCCGCCGCGATGGTCGGCAATCATCAGCACGATCGCGAACGTCAGATACATGGTCAACTTCAGGGTGCCGAGAGCGCTGTCGGCAAACATCGGCGAAGCTTCGTTGCGTGCGATGGCCACGGGACTAGAGTCGCAGGCCGAAGTCGAGCGTCGCGCATCTACGCGATGGGTTGCAGCGCGTCGCGTGCGCGGCATGAGGGTGACACAACGCTGACGAACGCGCGGCGCGCCAGGGATGGCTTGCGCAAAGGGCGCTCTTCGATTTCAACCTCGACCGACGCACATTCGGGGCGAACGGAACTGGAACGGGCGCGTTGCAAACGAAGGAAGAGGCGAAGTACATCTGGTTGTTGCCTTTGATCGTGCCCGAACTCCGCAGCTTGCATTCGAATTGCTTCAAAACCAAAGCCCTTCCCGCGGTCCTCGGCCGGGACCTTCCATCGTGCGCCTTCGGTCGACATCCCTCGCACACATCCGGCAGGCGATGCGGTAACTCACGCCATCCATGGCGCTCGCCGTTCGGGCCAGCTCCGCTGTTCGCGCGGCGCTCCCGGCGCGCGCAGTCAACGCATCGCGCAAGCGTGCCGCATTCGACCCCGGCCTTTTCTCAGCTTTCCCCGGTAAAGAAATCCCCGCCGTGCTGGTCGACCAGCTCGAGCGCACGGCCGCCACCGCGGGCGACGCAGGTCAGCGGGTCGTCCGCGACATGCACGTGCAAGCCGGTTTCCGACGAGATCAGGCGATCGATGTCGCGCAGCAGCGCGCCGCCGCCGGTCAGCACGATGCCGCGCTCGGCGACGTCCGAACACAGCTCGGGCGGCGTCTGCTCGAGCGCCGAACGCACCGCTGCGACGATGCCGGCAAGCGGCTCGTGCAGCGCTTCGAGGATCTCGTTCGAGTTGATCGTGAACATGCGCGGCACGCCCTCGGCCAGGTTGCGCCCCGAGATTTCGATTTCCTTGACTTCGGTCTGCGTGAACGCGCAGCCGATCTCCATCTTGATGCGCTCGGCGGTCGACTCGCCGATCAGCGTGCCGTGGTTGCGGCGCACGTAGTTGATGATGGCCTCGTCGAAACGGTCGCCGCCGATGCGCACCGAAGCCGAATAGACGATGCCGTTCAGCGAGATGACCGCGACCTCGGACGTACCGCCGCCGATGTCGAGCACCATCGAGCCGCGCGCCTCGTGCACCGGGATGCCGGCGCCGATCGCAGCCGCCATCGGTTCCTCGATCAGGTAGACGTCGCGCGCACCGGCCGACTCGGCCGATTCCTTGATCGCGCGGCGCTCGACCTGGGTCGAGCCGCACGGCACGCAGACCAGCACGCGCGGGCTCGGCCGGAACATGCGCGAGCGGTGCACCTTGCGGATGAACTGCTTGAGCATTTCCTCGGTCATCGAGAAGTCGGCGATCACGCCGTCCTTCAGCGGCCGTACCGTGACGATGTTGCCGGGCGTGCGGCCGAGCATGCGCTTGGCTTCCATGCCGACGGCGGCGACCGAGCGCGGGCCGCCCGGACCGCGGTCCTGGCGAATGGCGACAACCGAGGGCTCGTTCAGCACGATGCCCTGGCCGCGGACGTATATCAGGGTGTTGGCTGTGCCCAGATCGATTGACAGATCATTGGAGAACAGTCCGCGCAGGCTTTTGAACATTTCGTTGAAATCCAGTGCCAGGCCGCAGCCTGTCGGTCGATGGAGAAAGTAAAGCGCGCCAGTGTAGTAACCGGGGTCAGGCGAAGCAAGGAAAAATGCTGTTAAGCGGCATGGCCCAGTTCGCACTTTCGGCCATGAAAATGGCGCTCGCGAGGCCGCTTGGTGGCGCGCCTGGACGGCACCGGGCGTACCGGCTTGCGCGCTGTCGCCAATTCAACGATGCTGCTATGCCGCATAGCTCATTTTTCAGCCGCGTATGGCCCTCGAGCGCGTCACGGTACGCCGCATTGCCCGACTTGCCCGCCTCGCGATCGGCGAGCACGAGCTCGATTCGGCTGCCGCTGAACTGGGCCGCGTGCTCGATCTGGCCGGCCAGCTTGCGGCGGCCGACACCACCGCGGTCGAGCCGATGGCGCATCCGCACGAGCAGGCGCTGGCCTGGCGCGCCGACAGGGTGACCGAACGCGACCGCGCCGATGCCTTGCTGGCGCTCGCGCCGGAGACGCGCGGCGGTTATTACCTCGTGCCGAAAGTCATCGAGTAGCGCGCGATGAGTTTCTCGATCGCGCAACTGGCGCAGGCGCTTCGTGCGCGCCAGACATCGGCGCTCGAACTGGCCCGCGGCGCGCTCGCCGCGGCGCGGGAAAAGGCGGCGCTCAACGCGACCATCACGCTCGACCCGGCGACCGCGGTCGCGGCCGCCGAGCGCGCCGATCGCAGGCTGGCGCAAGGCGAAGCGCCGCCGCTGTGCGGCGTGCCGCTGCTGCACAAGGATATTTTCTGCACCGACGGCATGCGCACGACCTGCGGGTCGCGCATGCTCGAAAGCTTCGTGCCGCCGTACGATGCGACCGTCGTCGAGCGTCTGGCCGCCGCCGGCGCGGTGGCGATCGGCAAGGCGAACATGGACGAGTTCGCGATGGGCTCGTCGAACGAGAACAGCTTCTTTGGCCCGGTGCGCAATCCGTGGGATGCGGCGCGCGTGCCGGGCGGGTCATCGGGCGGTTCGGCGGCGGCCGTCGCCGCCGGCATCGTGCCGTTTGCAACCGGCACCGACACCGGCGGATCGATCCGCCAGCCGGCCGCGTTCTGCGGCATCACCGGATTGAAACCGACCTACGGCCGCGTTTCGCGCTGGGGCATGGTTGCGTTTGCCTCGAGCCTGGATTGCGCCGGCGTGCTGGCGCGCAGCGCCGAGGATTGCGCGCACGTTCTGGCCGCGATCGCCGGCCATGACGCCCGCGACGCGACCAGCATGCAGAGTCCGGTCGACGGCTATGTCGCCGCATTGTCCACACCGCTGCAAGGCATGCGCATCGGCGTGGCGCGCGAGTATTTTGGCGCAGGCGTCGAAGACGGCGTCGACACGGCGGTGCGCGCGGCATTGCGTCAGCTCGAAACGCTCGGTGCGACACTGGTCGACGTCGCGCTGCCGCACGCGCACCTGGCGATCCCTGCCTACTACGTGATCGCCCCGGCCGAAGCGTCGAGCAACCTGGCGCGTTACGACGGCGTGCGCTACGGCCACCGTTGCGCCGATCCGCAATCGCTCGAAGACCTGTACACGCGCAGCCGCACCGAAGGTTTTGGCGCGGAGGTCAAGCGCCGCATCCTGGTGGGCACCTATGCGCTGTCGGCCGGCTATTTCGACGCGTACTACCTGCGCGCGCAACGCGTGCGCCGGCTGATAGCGAACGACTTCGCCGCGGCCTTCGCGTCGGTCGACCTGATCGCCGGCCCGACCGCACCGACCGTCGCGTTCAGGCTCGGCGAAAAAGCGGACGATCCGCTGGCGATGTACGCCGCCGACGTCAATACCGTGGCCGTGAACCTGGCTGGCCTGCCGGCGATTTCGGTTCCGGCCGGGTTCGCGCCGACGGAAGCGGGCGCCGCGCTGCCGGTCGGCCTGCAGCTCATCGCACCGGCCTTCGCCGAGGCGCGCCTGCTCGCCGTCGCGCACCGGTTCCAGCAACACACCGACTGGCACCTGAGAACCCCCGGCGGCGCCGCATGACCACCCGGCCGTCAGCCCCCAGCCATCATGCCTCGTCCGCCTGGCAAGCCGTCATCGGCCTGGAAATCCACGCCCAGCTCAACGCCGCGAGCAAGCTCTTCTCGGGCGCACCGACCGCGTATGGCGCCGAGCCGAACACGCACGCCAGCGTGGTCGATGTCGCGCTGCCCGGCACGCTGCCGGTACCGAACGTCGCGGCGCTGCACAAGGCGATCCGCTTCGGCCTCGCAGTCGGCGGCCGCATCGCGCAACAAAGTATATTTGCGCGCAAAAACTACTTTTACCCGGATCTGCCGAAAGGCTACCAGATCAGCCAGTACGAATTGCCGATCGTCAGCGATGGGCGGCTGGCGGTGCGCCTCGACGACGGCCGCATGATCCAGGTCGAGATCCAGCGCGCGCATCTGGAAGAGGATGCCGGCAAGTCGGTGCACGATGCGTTCCATGCGGCGACCGGCATCGACCTCAACCGTGCCGGCACGCCGCTGCTCGAGATCGTCTCGGCGCCGGTGCTGTACTCGCCGGCCGAGGCGGTCGCCTACATGCGCACCGTGCACACGCTGGTGCGCTGGCTCGACATCTGCGACGGCAACATGCAGGAAGGCTCGTTCCGCTGCGACGCCAACGTGTCGGTTCGCCGTGCCGGCGAAGCCAGGCTCGGCACGCGCGCGGAGATCAAGAACGTCAACTCGTTCCGCTTCGTCGAAAAGGCGATCGAGTACGAGATCGAGCGGCAGGTCCGCGCGCTGGAAAACGGCGAGACGATCGTGCAGGAGACGCGCCTGTACGACGCCACGCACCATCGCACGCGCTCGATGCGCGGCAAGGAAGATGCCGACGACTACCGCTATTTCCCCGACCCGGACCTGCCGCCGCTGGCGCTGACGCAGGCCGACATCGCGGCAGTACGCGCCGTCATGCCGGAACTGCCGGCCGCGCGCCGCGCGCGTTATGTGTCCACGCTGGGCCTGCCCGAGGCCGACGCGGACCAGCTGTGCAGCGATCGCGCCACTGCCGATTATTTCGAGGCGGTGCTGGGCCTGCTGGTCGGGCCCGCAGCTGCCTCGGTGGCCGGCACGCCTGCGGGCGACAGCAGGGCGAAGATCGCGGCAAACTGGGTCCTCGGCGAACTTGCCGCCGCCTTGAACGAAAGCGCAGTCTCGATCGAGGCGTCGCGCGTGCCGGCGGCGCAGCTCGCGCAACTGCTCGCACGCATCGGCGACGGCACGATCTCCGGCAAGATCGCCAAGGACGTATTCGCCGCGATGTGGACCGGCGCGGGCGACGCGGACACGATCATCGCGACACGCGGGCTGCGCCAGATATCCGACAGCGGTGCGCTGGCGGCAGCGATCGACGCGATCCTGGCCGAGTTCCCGAAGCAGCTGGCCGATTACCGCGCGGGCAACGACAAGCTGTTGCAGTTCTTCGTCGGCCAGGCGATGAAGCGCACGAAGGGTCAGGCCAATCCGCAGCAGTTGAACGCGTTGTTGCTGGAAAGGATAGGGCGGAGGGCCGAGGGCTGAGGGCTGCGAAGCCAGCGAACCCGCGCGCTTTGTCTCGGAATCTGGAACAATACGCGCCTTGCGCAAAGTGCTGCCGCGCTGTTCGGCCCTCAGCTCTCAGCCCTCGCGTTCAACCAGCCTCGATCCTCACGCCAGAACATGAAAGCCCTCATCTGCGGTTCGCTTGCCTACGACACCATCATGGTGTTCCAGGATCAGTTCAAGAATCACATCCTGCCGGACAAGGTGCATATCCTCAATGTGTCGTTTCTCGTGCCGCGCATGCGCAAGGAATTCGGCGGCTGCGCCGGCAACATCAGCTACAACCTCAAGCTGCTCGACGGCGAGCCGGTGCCGATGGGCACGGTCGGCCAGGACTTCGGTCCGTACCGCACCCACTTCGAGAACTGCGGCATCGACCTGAGCCAGGTCAAGGTGCTCGACGACCTGTACACCGCGCAGGCATTCATCACGACCGATCTGGACGACAACCAGATCACCGCGTTCCATCCGGGCGCGATGATGCGCAGCTATGAAAAGCACGTGCGCGACGTGCCGGGCATCGCCTTCGGCATCGTCGGGCCGGACGGACGCGAGGCGATGCTGCAGCATTCGACCGAATTCGCCGAGCGCGGCATCCCCTTCATCTTCGATCCGGGCCAGGCGATGGGCCTGTTCAACGGCGAGGAGTTCCGCGCCTTCATCGAACAGGCGCAGTACGTCACCGTCAACGACTACGAGTCGAACCTGCTGCAGCAGCGCACCGGCTGGAGCGAGAAGGACATCGCTTCGCGCGTCAAGGCGTACATCGTCACGCGCGGCCCGAAGGGCTCGCATATCCACACGGCGACGCGAAGCTACGACATTCCACCGGCGCACGAACGGCGCGTTTCCGATCCGACCGGTTGCGGCGATGCCTATCGCGCGGGCCTGATCCACGGCCTGATCAAGGGCATGGACTTCGAAACCGTCGGCCGCATGGCCTCGCTGATGGGCGCGCTCAAGGTGGAGCACCCCGGCACACAGAACCAGCGCTTCAGCTACGCCGAATTCGCCGACCAGTTCCGCCAGCAGTTCGGCTATGCGCTGGACTAGGATGGAGACGCCAGATCGCAGACGAGTCCGGGGTCGCCCCGGTTGACTGGCGTGTTCGAGCAGCAAGACTGTCCGGATGCTCGAAGGATCAGAGCCCCGATCTCCGCTCTCGCAATTACGCCTTCAGCGAGAACGGCGTGAACCGCGTGTCGCGGTCGAAGTAGTCCTCGTGCTCGGCGCGCTTGAGCGCCGCGACGATCTTGTAGGTCAGCGGCGTCGCCAGCACCTCCCACAGCACCTTGAGGGTGTAATTCGACAGCATCACGGTCACGACCAGCTTCGTCTCCCAGACGCCGAGGAAGGCGAGCGGGTAGAACACGAGCGAATCCACGCCTTCGCCGACCACGGTCGAGCCGACCACGCGCGACCACAACGCCTTGCCGTTTGTCCACAGCTTCATTTTTGCCAAAGTATACGAATTGGCGAATTCGCCGCAGAAAAACGCCGTGATCGAGGCAAACACGATGCGCGGCGTCTGGCCGAAGATGCTCTCGTAGGCGGCCTGGCCGCCCCAGCCTGCTGCCGGCGGCAGCTTGACCACGACCGTCGCCATGATCGAGGCGAACACCAGTGCGGTCAGTCCGGACCAGATCACGCGGCGCGCACGTGCGTAGCCGTAGACTTCGGTCAGGATGTCGCCGAACACGTACGAGATCGGGAAGAACAGCACGCCGGCGCCGAACGTGAAATCGCCGATCACCGGCACATTGACCGTGGCGACCTTCGCCGGCCCGATCAGGTTCGAGCACAGCAGCACGCAGACGAACGCGCCGAGGATGAAGTCGTAGTAGCGGTAACTGCGGGTCGGAGCGGGTACTGCGGTCATGGGTTTGCCTGCAGCCGGAGCAACGCGTAAGGTAACACGGTGTCGTCCGGTCAAGTTCGCATCCAATGCAGGAGTGACCCCATGCAATTGCGCGGCTGGCTGGCAGGATTGTTACTCGCGATGGTTTCCGCGGCGGCGCCCGCGCAGCAGGTCGCGCCGGCATGGGACGGCAAGGGTGCGGACGGACAAACGATCCACTTCGACCCGGCGCACCGGCAACGGCCCGCGCTGCTGCTGTTCTGGGCGACCTGGTGTCCGTACTGCAAGGCGCTGATGCCGTATCTGCAAAAAGTATATGACGCCGCGGGCAAGGACAAGCTCGATGTCTACGCGATCGACTTCAAGGACGAGGACGGTGATCCGGCGGTCGAACTCAAGGAACGCGGCAATACCTTCACGCTCGTTCGCAATGGCGACGCGATCGCAGCTCAATACGGCGTCAAGGGTACGCCGGGCCTGTTCCTGGTCGATCGCAGCGGCACGATCAGCTACAAGCGCAGTGGCGGCGACGCGCCGGAAAAAGTCGAGGCAGCGTTGCGCGAGAAGCTCGGCTTGCCGCAAGGCAAGTAATCGCGCTACCAGGAACGATCGGCGCACGGCACCGCAAACCAGCGCGCATGCTCGAACTTCGTTGCCACTGCGAGTGTTGCGGCAAGGATCTGCCGCCCGATGCGACCGACGCCGTGATCTGCTCGTTCGAGTGCACGTTCTGCGCGCAGTGCGCGCGTGACCGTCTGCACGGCGTGTGTCCGAACTGCGGCGGCGCTTTTGCGCCACGTCCGATCCGGCCGGCGGCGCTGCTGACCAAATATCCCGCATCGACGACGCGTCGGCCGCTCGCCTGTCCCGATTGAGTTTCACCTTTTTGTTCGGCAGTGTCGTTCTTTGCTGGTCATTCCGGCGAGCGCCGGACCGCAACTCCATTTTTTGTCTACTTGAAGTGCAGAGCTTCGTCTCGCCTGCGGCGAGCCGGTTACTTTTTGGCAGTGCCCAAAAAGTAACCAAAAAGGCTAGGCACCGGACGCGGTGGTCCGATTCGCCTCGTGCGAATCGGACTGCCCTGCGCTTCTCGTCGCGGCGGGGTTGCTCAGACAGTACATCCGTGTACTGCTTCGCAATCGCGGCGATCCATCGCCGCGACCCTGCGGGCTCTTCCCGCCACGCCTGCGATGCTCGGCACCGCGAACGGCGCCGGGGTCCATGACTGAGTGCATCCCTGCACTACCCCGAGGTGGTGGATGGGAGAGCGGATGCTCGGCTTTTGCTTCTGCGGCAGGATGCCGCCCAAACGGGGCCCCCTGTGATGCGGCGAGCGCGCGAAGGAAAAGTCCGAAGGAGGCCGCGCACGATGCGCGGCCGTTCGCTGAATGTACATGGACGTACATCCTGCGAACCCCGTAGCGCGCTCGCGCACTCGCAGGGCAGGATGCCCGGAGAGCGCATCACCGGGGTGGCCTTCTCTTTGGTTACTTTCTCTTGGCCACACAAGAGAAAGTAACCCGCTCGCCGAAGGCGAGTGGAAGCTCTGCCCCTAGGTGTTAGGCTTTTCACTAAAAATGACGAGAGGAAAGAAGCGCAGTCAATGCGCCACGAACAACGGCAGGTCGCTGAACTGGAACAGATGCCGCGTCGCGCCACCGAGCACGAGTTCGGTGATGCGCGAGTGGCCCCAGGCGCCCATCACGATCAGGTCGGCCTGCATCGCGTGCGCGTTGTCGAGGATCGCGGGGCCGTAGTCGTTGTGTACGGTGAACTCCCGGAACTCGGCCTGCACTCCGTGGCGTGCGAACCAGGCGCGAAGGTCGAGCTGGGGCAGGTGGCGTGCGCCGACCAGAGCCTGCTGTTCGGCGCCGTCGAGCACGACAACCTGCTGCGCCTGCCGCAGAAACGGAAGTGCGCCGCGGATCGCGCGCGTGGCTTCGCGGCTGTGGTTCCAGGCGATCAGCACGCGCGCGCCGAGTTCGCCGATCCTTGCCGTCTCCGGCACGACGACGACCGGAACGCCGGCACCGAACACGGTGCGTGAAACGGTGCCCCAGCCGACCGGCGCGTCGGGATTGAGCACCGGGCGCTTGGCGACGACCAGGTCGCACCAGCGCGCCGCGTGACAGATCGCCTCGACCGGTTCGCCTTGCGCAACGAGCCATTCGCCGGCCACGCCGTTCTGCTCGAGCAACGACTTCCACCAGCCGCCCTGGGCGCGCGCTTCGTCGTACAGATTGTCGGCCTCGTGCACCTGGAACACGACCGTTTCGGGCGTACTGAAGGCGACCGAACCCATCGGCGCGACGTACAAACCGTAGACATAGGCGTCGACGCGTCGCGCCAGCGCCAGCGCCACCGCCGCCGCGAGCGATTCGCCTTCGTGGCTGCGCAGATGCACCAGGATGTCGAAACGGGCCATGGTCATGCCTCCGGCGGCGGTTGCCGATAGCTTACGCCGCCAATTGCCGGCCGCCATGCGGCGGCGCGCCAACGACGCCATCGCGGCCGCGGCGGAGGCGGTGCATGAGGTATCCGGTGTCCTACGGTGACCTGCTGCACATGACTTGCGTTTGCGCTTGCGGCATCCTATCTATGCATTGCCACTGTCGCGGAGGACGTCATGCTCAAGTTGCTGGTCCTGTTCCCGTTGATGCTCGTCGGCGGTGCACTCGCCCTCGGCCTGGTGCTGCCATTCATGGCGTTGCTGCCGGTTGCATTCGCGTTCGGCGCCGCAGTGCTGGCGCTGGGCATCGTCGGCAGCATCTTCGGGCTCGTGCTGCGTCTGTTCGCTGCGCTGGTGGCAGGCGCCGCCATATTGCTGGCGGCGACGCTCGGCTTCGGCGCGCTGTTTGTCGGTGGTGCAGTGGTTTTTGCCCTGGGCGCCGCAATGATGCATCTGCTGTTGCCGTTGCTCGTAATTTTCGGCATCGTCTGGCTGATCCGGCGACACTCGCGTCCTGTCCCGGTGTTGCCCGCTCCGCACAGCTGATTCGACGCGTTTTCCGGCTGACCGCCCGCTGAAGCGCAGCGGCTCAGCCGCCGCGTGCGTGGCTGGCAGATTGTTTGCTCGTTCAGGTTCGCTTTGCCAGTATGGCTGCTGATTCACGCAACCAATCCCAACCACACAAGGAGGCAGTCATGCGAATTCGTCCGATGCAATTCTTGCTTACCGGCGCCCTGCTCGCCGCGGGCGGTATGTACAACGCCCACGCCAGCGACGCAGGAAAAATCGACTGTGACATGACCTTCAATCTGAAGGGCTGGTCCGCTATCTACAAGCATTCCGAGGGAACCGGCGTCATCACGTGCAACAACGGTCACAGCTATCCGGTAACGATCGTCGCAAAGGGCGGCGGCCTGACAGTCGGCAAGTCGCAGATCGACAACGGCAAGGGCAAGTTTTCCGACGTGACCAAGGTGTCGGACCTGTTCGGTTCGTACGCCCAGGGTGAAGCCAGCGCCGGCGTCGTCAAGAGCGGCACGGCCCAGGTCCTGACCAAGGGCACCGTCTCGCTCGCGCTCGCCGGCGCGGGCGAAGGTGTCGACCTCGGCATCTCGTTCGGCAAGTTCACCATCAGCCAGGCCCGATAAGCGCCGCGATCCGAGTGCTCGAGCTGGATCATCGGGGGCATTCCTGACGGAATGCCCCCGATTCGTTCCGCCGTCGCCACAAAGTCTCGCAGCCAACCTCGATGCGCAAACCTGGCGCACCAGCCGCGCGTGAATCGGCGGCCAACGCCTTTTCCTGATTGCGGGCACTGCGAGAAACGAGTTATTTTGCCGACGCCGCAGCCGCACGCTGCCTTGTAGCGAAGAGAACATGTCCGCGGAGGTTGCGAGCGCGCGCTATACATTCGGCGAGGAACTTGCCAACAGCCTGACGCACGGCGTCGGCATAATCCTCAGTGTCGTCGGTACGCTTGTGCTGCTGAACGCCTCGGCATTGGCCGGCGGCGACATTGCGATAGCGGCCTGCGCGGTCTACGGCGCGACGCTGATCGCGCTCTACACGATATCGACGTTGTATCACTGCGCGACGCGCACGAAGACCAAGCGCCTGCTGCGCACGCTCGACCACCTGGCCATCTTCCTGCTGATTGCCGGAACCTATACGCCGTTCGTGCTGATCGCGCTGCGCGGCACGTGGGGCTGGACGCTGTTCGGCGTCATCTGGACGCTGGCGGCGGTTGGCGCCGCGTTCGAGTTGAGCTCCGCGCGCCGTTACCGCGCTGCGATGGTGGCGCTGTACATCGCGATGGGCTGGGTCGGGCTGGTCGCGATCAAGCCGCTGGTCGCCGCATTGCCGGCGGCTGGCCTGTGGCTGCTGTTCGGCGGCGGCGTCAGCTACACGGCCGGCGTGCTGTTCTACCGCTGGCACTGGCTGCGCTACCACCACGCACTGTGGCACCTGTGCGTGCTCGGCGGCAGCGTGTTGCAGTATTTCGCCGTCCTGTACTACGTGCTGCCGTCGGCGTGAACGTCCTGACCACGCACCGCGGCGGCTGTCATTGCGGCCGCGTCCGATTCGAGGTCGACGCGCCCGCGCGCATCGATGCGATCGAATGCAACTGCTCGATCTGCCGCATGAGCGGCTTCCTGCACCTGATCGTGCCGGCGTCCCGTTTCCGCCTGATTCATGGCGCCGATGCGCTCACCGAGTACACGTTCAACACCGGCATCGCAAAGCATCGGTTCTGCCGCGTCTGCGGCATCAAGTCGTTCTACATCCCCAGATCGCATCCGGACGGCATCGACGTGAATGTGCACTGCCTGGATCCGGCGACGATCGGGGCGATCGTGACGACGCAGTTCGACGATGCCAGGCGCGAGGCGGCGACGGCGGCGATCGCGCACCTGGATCGCGAGACGTGAGGCGAGGGGCGCGAGAGCAAACCTCGCTCGCGGCTGCTGATGGAGCGCGAAGCGGGCGCTGACCGGCTGGCGCAGCCGATGCCCTCGCAGGGTGTGCAACCTTTCCCGGTTCTTTTGCATCGAACGCCGTAGCCTGCTCGTGGTCAACGGGTCGATCGCTTCCAGCGGTCGCCGACTTGCGGCGAGGCAGCGGCTGCGCGTATTTTGCCAGGCACCAGAGCACGAGGTCGCGGCGAAATGGATACGATCAAGCTGGCGTTTCGTTCCTTGCGTCAGTCCCCCGGCTTCGCTCTGGTGGCGGTGCTTGCACTCGGGCTGGGCATCGGTGCGAACAGCGCGATCTTCAGCATCATCAACGCGATCTTCCTGCGCCCGCTGCCGTACGTGCATCCCGAGCAGATCGTGCAGCTGACCTCGGCCGTGCCGGAGCAGCAACTCGTGCAGGCCGGGTTTTCGTGGCCGCGCATGCTTGCGGTGCGCGAGCGCCAGCAGGTTTTCAGCGATTTGTCGGTGTCGACGCCGAATGTCTTCAACGTCACCGGCGCGGGCGATCCGGAACAGGTGCAGGGCATGATCGTTTCGGGCAACTATTTCCCGTTGCTCGGCGTGCAGCCGCTGCAGGGGCGCGGATTCGGCGACGACGAGGACAAGCCGGGCGGCGCAGCGGTCGTGCTGCTGAGCTACGGCTACTGGCAGAAACACTACGCCGGCAAGGCGGACGCAGTCGGCCAGTCGATCACGCTCGACGGCAAGCCGCACACGATCATCGGCGTGATGCCGAAGAGCCTGTCGGGATTTCCGTTGAACCAGATCGGGCTGTTCACGACGCGGCCGTACGAATCGCCGTTCCTGACGCAACAGCAGATCGACAACGGCGGTTTCTTCTACACCGTCTACGCCCGGCTCAAGCCCGGCGTGGGTCTCGAGCAGGTGCGGGCCGCGATGAACGTGATCGCGGCCGGCTACGCGCAGGCCAATCCGACCCACGCCGATGCGAAGGCGCAGATCACGGTCGGTTACCTGCTCGACGACCTGATCGGCAACCAGCGCCAGACGTACGCGATGCTGTTCGCCGCGGTGGCCGCCGTGCTGCTGATCGCGTGCGCGAACGTCGCCAATCTCGTGCTCGCGCGCTTTTCGCGCCGGCGCAAGGAAATCGGCATCCGCTTCGCGCTCGGCGCCCGGCGCAGCCACATCGTCGCGCAGTTCCTGGCCGAGAGCGTGCTGCTGTCGATCGGCGGCGGCGTGCTCGGCCTGATCCTGGCGGCGCTGAGCCTGCAGTTGCTGACGCGCGTCGGCAACAACTTCATTCCGCGCGTCGACGAGATCTCGCTCGATCCGCTGGTGCTGGCGTTCACGCTCGGCGTCTCGGTCGCCGCTGGCCTGATTCTCGGCATCGTGCCGGCGCTGCAGGCGTCGATGCACGTCGTCAACGATGCGCTGAAGGATTCGAGCCGCGATTCGACCTCCGACCGCACGCGCAACCGTTTTCGCAGCGCATTGCTGATCGGCGAGATCGCCGTGTCGTTCGTGCTGCTGGTCGTGACCAGCCTGCTGATCTCGAGCTTCGTGCGCATCCAGAATGTCCAGCCGGGCTTTCGCGCGGATGGCGTCTTCTCCGGCTTCGTCGTCGTGCCGCCGGCGCAATATCCGCCGCGCACGGAAGGCGCGGTCAATTTCTTTTCGCGCCTGTACCATCGACTGCAGGAAATACCGGGCGCAAGGGCGGTTGCGCTCAGCGACAATCCGCCGCTCAGCGGCAACAACGGCCAGTCGCCGTATGCGGTGATCGGCCGTCCGGTGCCGCCGCTCGGCGAGCAGCCGCTTGCGATACGGCACCTGATCAGCCCGAACCGCTTTGCCGTGCTCGGCATTCCGTTCAAGGCCGGGCGTGATTTCGACGAGCGCGATACGCCGGCCAGCACGCCGGTTGCGATCATCAACGAGACGATGGCGAAACAGCTGTTCGCCGACGAAAACCCGATCGGACGCAAGCTTGTTTCGGGCATGGCCCAGGTGCAGCAGGAAATCGTCGGGGTCGTTGCCGATTCGCACACCGCCGGCCTGGCCACGGCGCCGGTGGCGGAAATGTTCTATCCGATGCTGCAGCGTCCGGAGAATTTCACCGCGATCCTGGTCCGCACCGATGGCGACCCGCGCGCGCTGACGGCGAGCGTGCGTGCCGCGCTGCGCGATGTCGATGCCAACCTGCCGCTGACCAACCCCGGCACGATGCAGGACTTCGTCGACCAGTCGATGGCCGATCGCCGCCTGACGATGCTGCTGCTGACCGTGTTCGCCGCGCTGGCGTTGATCCTCGCCAGCCTCGGCGTGTACAGCGTGATGGCGTATTCGGTCACGCAGCGTTCGAGCGAAATCGGCATCCGCATGGCATTGGGCGCGCGCGCCGCGGATGTCCGGCACATGGTCCTGGGCCAGGGCATGAAACTGGCCGGCGTCGGCATGCTGATCGGTCTGGTCACCGCGCTCGCACTGACGCGCCTGATGGTGGCGCTGTTGTTCGAGGTTCGTCCCGGCGATCCGCTGGTGTACGCCGCGATCGGGCTGCTGCTCGCCGCGATTGCCGCGGCGGCCTGCTGGATTCCGTCGCGCCGGGCCGCACGCGTCGACCCGATGAAGGCGCTGCACAGCGCGTAGACGCGAATACCCTCCCCTGCAGGAGGAGGGTTGCATGACGGCGCGCGCGTCTTCGCGGCTACAACATGTTCAGCGAGAAGGTAATCGGCACGCGCGCCCACAGCGCGGTCGTGATGCCGTTGCGCGTACCAGCCTGGAACGTCCAGTGGCGTACCGCGTCGCGCGCCGCGATGTCGAGCGCGCGAAAGCCGCTCGACTTCTCGATCTCGATCGTCTGCGGCAGGCCGTCGCTGCCGACCAGCACGTCGAGGATCACCGTACCCTGCTGGTGCAGCTTCGCTGCATCGAGCGGGTACGGTATGCGCGTGCGCGTGTTGTAGGCGAGCGCGACAGGTGCCGCGTCGGCCGGTGCCGAAGGCGTCAGCGGCGGTCCGGGCGGACCGGGATCGGCGGGCTGCGCCGGCATCCGGGACTCGACCGGCGGCGCGGCCGTCGCCTGAACCGGTTTCGGCGGCGCTGGCAGCCGGCGGACTTCGTGCACGATCTTCTTCGGCGTCGGCAGCGCCGGTTCTTCGAGTATCTCCGGCGGCGGTTCGAGCACGCGCACATGGGTGACGTCCTGCAATACCGGGCGCAGCAAGGTCATCGCGGCCGGCGGAGCGAGCAGCAGCACGAATGCGATGAAGTGCAGCGACAGCGCACCGGACAGCGCGCTGACACGCGGCCAGTTCCATAGCATCCCGGCAGCTTGCGACAACGCCAATGTAGTCATGGGCAATCCTCGACGGCGGTGGCCGCGGCACCGGCGTGCCGCAGCGACAGCACGCGGCTGTCATGACGTGCAACGCCGAAGCAGGCGCAGCGGGGTTCGCTGCCGGCACTCATCGATGCGACCGGCTCGATGCCGGCAGAACTAGACCGGGCGCAGCTGTTCTTCGAGGAAGTCGACCAACGCGCGCACCTTGGCCGGAATCAGCCGGTGCGACGGATAGACGGCGTAGATGCCTTGCTCGGGCGTGGTCCAGCGCGGCAGCACGTGGACGAGGCGCCCGCCGGCAATTTCATCGACGACCGAAAAGCGCGGCAACAGCGCGACGCCGAGCCCGCTCACGCAGGCGGCGCGTACCGCCAGCGCATGGTTCGAGCGCAGTGGCCCGTCGACGCGCACGGTCTGCCGCGCCGACTTGTCGACCAGGGTCCAGTCTTCTGCATGCGCGCCGAGCTTGAGAATCAGGCAGGGATGTCGTGCCAGATCGCGGGGATCCTTCGGCGTCTTGCGCCCGCGCAGGTAGTCCGGCGCGGCGACCAGCACGCGCCGGTTGGAGCCGAGACGGCGCGCGGCAAGGCGCGAGTCGCGCAGCGTGCCGATGCGGATGGCGAGGTCGTAGCCCTCCTCGATCAGGTCGACGAAGCGATTGGACATGTCGAAATCGAGTGCGAGTTGCGGATGCCGGCGCAGCAGCTGCGGCAGCAGCGGCACCAGATGCGTCAGGCCCAGCCCGCCCGGCGCGCTGACGCGCAACAATCCCTGCACGGCACTGTGCCGTTCGCTGACGGTGGCCTCCGCTTCGGCCAGTTCGGCCAGCAGCGTCTCGCACCGCGGCAGGTGCGCGCGGCCGGCCTCGGTCAGGCCGACCCGGCGCGTGCTGCGCTGGAGCAGGCGCACTCCGAGCCGCGTCTCCAATGCCGCAACGGCGCGGCTGACGGCCGAAACGTTGACCTTCAGCCGTTCGGCGGCGCGTACGAAGCTGCGCTGGTGCGCGACTTCGACGAAGGCGCTGATCTGGCTCAGGCGATCGCTCATGGATTATTGCCGGTTATGCAATAGTGGTTTGACGAATTGATAGTTTATCGCAAATAGGCCCGGCCCTAGAGTCTGTCCGTGGCGCCGCACCGTGGCGCCGTTCGGAGTCGGTCATGGACGGGTCTCATTCGAATACCTTGCCGGTTGCGGCGCCGATGACGCGGCGCGCGTCGTTCGGAATTTCCTCGACGTCCGCGCTCGGTGCCGCGTTCGTCATGCTGTGGTCGACCGGCTACGTCGCCGGCAAGATTGCGCTCGCGCACGCCGCTGCATTCAACCTGCTGATCCTGCGCTTCGCCGGCGCAACGCTGGCGTTCGCGCTGCTCGCCGCGCTGGCGCGAGTCGGTTTGCCGAAGTGGCGCGACGTCGTGCACAGCGGCGTCGTCGGCCTGCTGTCGCTGGCGCTGCAGTTCGGCGCGATCTACCTCGGCGTGCAGTGGGGCGCCGAAATCGGCGTGGCCGCGCTCGTTGTCGGCGCCATGCCGCTGCTGACGGCGGCGCTCGCGCCGTGGTTCGGCGAACGTGTGACGGCGCGGCAGTGGATCGGCCTGGTCCTTGGCCTGGGCGGTGTGCTGCTGGTGCTTGCCGACCGCCTGCATTTCGGCGGCGCGTCTCCGGGCGCGTATCTGCTGCTGGTCGCCGGACTGCTCGGCATCAGCCTCGGCACGCTGTATCAGAAGCGTTACGCGAGCAACGTCGACGCGCGCGTCGGGCTGACCATCCAGCATGCGGTCGCAAGCGTGGTGCTGATTCCCTTCGCGCTGCACGAAGGCCTGCAGCTCGATTTTTCTCCGGCGATGGCGGCAAGCATCGGCTGGCTGATCCTGGTCAATTCGCTGGGCGGTTTCGGCCTGCTGTTCGTGCTGCTGCGGCGCGGTGCGGCGAACCGCGTCGCCCAGCTGTTCTTCCTGATCCCGCCGGTGACGGCAGTGATGAGTTTCGTCTGGTTCGGCGAGCAGTTCACCGGGCTCAAGCTCGCCGGGTTCATCGTCGCGGCGGCCGGCGTCCATCTCGGCACGCGGCCGCCGGCGGCGACGGCACGATAGAATCGCATCGACAATATCGGCTTCGGCAAAATCGGCGCAGGGTTCGCATGGCAAGATCGATGACAACGGCAGTGACGCGATTGCTGGCCTGCGAGCTGCCGATCATCCAGGCGCCGATGGCCGGTGGCGGCGACACGCCGGAACTCGTCGCGGCGGCGGCAAACGCCGGCGCATTCGGTTTCATCGGCGCCGCCTATCTCGATGCCGAGCATATACTCGCGGCCGCACATTCGGTGCGCGCGCTGACGGCGCGACCGTTCGGCATCAACCTGTTCGCGCCGACCGCATCGCCGGGCGAAGACAACCTGGACGCGGCATTGCGTCGCGTTGCGCCGTATTACGCCGAGCTTGGACTTGCCGCGCCGCCGATGCCCGAGCTGTCGCATGCCGGTGGCTTCGCCGACCAGCTTGCAGCGGCGGCCGGATGCGGCGCGGCTGCGTTGAGCTTCACGTTCGGATTGCCGCCCGCCGACGCGATCGCGGCGGCGGGGTCACGCGGCATGAAGCTGATCGGCACCGCGACCACGGTCGACGAGGCGGTCGCGCTCGAGCGCGCCGGCTGCGATGCGGTCGTCGCGCAGGGCAGCGAAGCCGGCGGCCACCGCGGCACGTTTCTTGGCGACTTCGCGGCGGCACAGATCGGCACGATCGCGCTGGTACCGCAGATCGCCGATGCCGTGCGTGTGCCGGTGATCGCGTCGGGCGGAATCATGGATGGCCGCGGCATCGCCGCGGCGCTCATGCTCGGCGCCGGCGCCGTGCAGCTCGGTACGGCGTTCCTGGCCTGCCCGGAAGCGGGCATTCCAGAAGTATACAAAGAGGCAATCCTGCACGCGACGGAGACCGCAACGCGCGTGACGCGCGCATTCTCCGGTCGCCCGGCGCGCGGGATCGTCAACCGCTTCATGACCGAAATCGACCGCGACGGCGAATCGATCGCGCCATTCCCGCTGCAGAACATGCTGACGCGCGCCCTGCGCAGCGCGGCGGCGCGACAGGCCCGCGCAGAATTCCTGTCGCTGTGGGCGGGGCAGGGCCTGCGCATGGCACGCCGCCAACCAGCCGCCGCCCTGATCGCGCGCCTGGTCAAGGAAACGCGGGCGGCGATGACGTAACCGCGAGCAGGCTTCGCGTCGTGCGTCCGGTGCCCCGGCAGCGCACGCGCCGCTTCGCGCAATCCGTACCGTGTCGGCCGCGACTTGCGTCAATCCAGCCGCTTGCGCGTGCGCGCCACGGCGATGGTCAGCACGATCACGGTGAATGCGCCGAGCGCGGCGAGCTCGGGCCACAGGTCGCCCAGCCCGGACCCGCGCAGCATGATGCCGCGGATCAGGCGCACGAAATGCGTCATCGGGAAGATTTCGGCGAGCCACTGCGCCGGCGCCGGCATGCCGGCATACGGGAACATGAAACCCGACAGCAGGATCTGCGGCAGGAACGTGAAGAACGCGAGCTGCATCGACTGGAACTGCGTTTGCGCCAGCGTCGAGATGAACACGCCGAGCGACAGCGAGGCGATGATGAAGACCAGCGCGCTGGTGTAGACATCGAGCAGCGTGCCGCGAATCGGCACGTGGAAGATCAGCGTGCCGAGCAGCAGCACGACCGAGGTCTGGATCAGGCCGATGCCGACGAACGGCAGCACCTTGCCGATCGTCAATTCGCCCGGCGATACCGGTGTCGCGATCAGGAATTCGAGGTTGCCGCGCTCGCGCTCGCGCACGATCGCCATCGCCGTGAACAGCACCATCGTCATGGTCAGGATCACGCCGATCAGGCCCGGCACGGTATTGACCGGCGCCAGGCGCTCCGGATTGTAGAAGTTGACAATTTCCACATTGCCGACGGTCTGGTTCGGATTCTGCGAACCGGCCGGCGTCAACACGCCCGCCAGCGGCAGTGCGGCGAGCTGTCGCGCCGCCTGTTGCGTGACCTGGTCCGAACCATCGACGACGATCTGCATCGGCACGCGATCCTGCACGATCAGGCGGCGCTCGAAGTCGGGCGGAATCACCAGCCCGGCGCTGATCTTGCCGGCGCGCAGCAGGTCGTCGAGCTGCTGCGGCACGCTCAGGCGGTACTTGAAGTTCATGACGTGCGTTTCGCCGAGCGCAGAGATGACCTCGCGCGAGTGCGCGGTCTGCGCCTGGTCGAGCACGGCCGCATCGAGGTTGCGGATGTCCAGATTGATCGCGTAACCGAACAGCAGCAGCTGCATGGTCGGGATGCCGACGATCATGGCGAACGTCAGCCGGTCGCGGCGCAGCTGGCGCAGTTCCTTGACGACGATCGACAGCAGGCGGCGCAGGTTCATCCGTGCGCCTCGCTCGCGGCAGGATCGCGATCCGGGCGGCGCGTGGCGGCGACGAATACGTCTTCGAGGTTCGGCGCGGTCTGCTCGACGTGGGCCTCAACGCCCGCCTCGTGCAGTTTCTTCGCAACCGCCGCACGCGCGTCGCCGCCTTCGGTCAGCACGCGCAGGTGTGCACCGATCTGCGCCATGGCAATGACGCCCGCAAAACCATTCAGTACGACCTGCGCCTTGCGCGCGTTCGTGCATTCGACCAGCAAGGCCATGCCGGGCAGCCGGTCCATCAGCTCCTGCGGACTGCCGTCGGCGACCAGGCGGCCATGATCGAGGATCGCAAGGCGATGGCAGCGTTCGGCCTCGTCCATGTAGTGCGTCGAGACCAGGATCGTCGTGCCGCCGTCGACCAGGTCGAACAGCGAGTCCCAGAACTCGCGCCGCGATTGCGGATCGACCGCACTGGTGGGTTCATCCAGCAGCAGCAGGTCCGGCGCGTGCAGCACCGACGCGGCGAGTGCAAGGCGCTGCTTCTGGCCACCGGACAACGTGCTGGCCAGACGCCTGCGCATGTCGCCGAGCCAGTAGCGATCGAGCAGCTCGTCGATACGCTTTTTCGCGCGGGCACGATCGAACTCGTGCACGGCGGCGACGAAGTCCAGGTTCTCGTAGACGGTAAGGTCGTCGTACAGCGAGAACTTCTGCGTCATGTAGCCGATGCGGCGCTTGAGCAGTTCGGCCTGTTCCGGAATCCTGTAGCCGAGCACTTCGATGTCGCCGGCGCTCGGCAGCAACAGGCCGCAGAGCATGCGGATCGTCGTCGATTTGCCCGAGCCGTTCGGCCCGAGGAAACCATAAACCTGCGCGCGTTCCACGTTCAGATCGACATTGTCGACGGCAACCACGCTGCCGAAGCGCCTGGTCAACCCGCGCGCGCGGATGGCGACTTCCCCGACACGTTGCGCCCGATTCGAGTCCGCCTGTAGCACCGATGCACTCACCGGTCTTGCACCGCAGCGCCAGAGCTATCGGGTGAACCTGTCGCAAGCCGCAGCGAGCGAAGGCGCGCAGGGTGCCGAGCGCGGTAGTTTTGCGGCCGGTTCATCGCGCCGTGGCCTGGCACGGAATGCCTGCCGGCAGGTCGCGCGCGCTGGCGCCATCAAGCCCGAGCTCGGCACGATAGACGAGCCGGCTCGCGTCGTCGCCGGTCAGCGCATAGTACGGCGTGAAGCTCGCTTCGCTGGCGATGCGCAGCGCGGTCGCCGTAAAAGGCTTGTCGATACCCTCGACCTTGATGTTGAAGCGCGCCCCCTGCCTGATGCCGACGCGCTGCGTCTCCGGCACGAACACGCGCGCATACGGCGCATCGCCGACCAGCAGGCTGACCACGCCGGCGCCCTGCGCCGGGCGGTCGCCGAGCTTGAATGGCAGCGTGTCGACGCGGCCCGCGCGCGGCGCGCGCACGCTCAGACGTTCGAGCGTGACCGACAGCTGCGTCAGCGTCGCCTGCGCCTGCGCCAGTTGCGCTTCGCCCTGGGCGAGGTCTTCCGGCCGCGTGCCGTGCAGCAGTTCGTCGAGATTGGCGCGCGCAGCGTTCGCGTCCGCCTTCGCCTGGCGCAACGCCGCATCGGCATTGTCGAGTTCGGACTGGCTGTTCAGGCCCTTCTTGCGGATCTCGGCGGCGCGATCGCGCGCGAGCTGCGCATTGGTCACGGTCGCCTGCGTACGGGCCAGCGCGGCGCGCGACGCGTCGATCGTCTCGATGCGCGCACCGTGGCGCAATTCGTCGAGCGCCGCAGCCAGGCGCTGTTCGTCCGCGCGCGCGGCATCCAGCTGCGCCTGCGTGCGGCGCGCATCGAGCGTCAGCAACAACTGGTTCGCCTCGACCTGGTCGCCTTCCTTCACCAGGATCTGCGTGATCGGCTCGGATACCTCGGCTACCGCCGCGATGCGATCCCACTCGAGCGTGCCGAGCAGCGGCGGCGGGCTGTCGTCGTGATGGCAGCCGGCGAGCAACATCGGCAGAGCCGCGAACGCGAGCAGTATCGGCTTCATGACGGCAGTTCGCACGATGCGTCGCAGGCACCGCGCATTTCGCGCTCGAGCGCGCGCCGCACCGGCGCAATCGGCAGCAGTGCCAGCAGCGGCCAGTAGGCGGGAACCTGACGCGCCAGCACGGCGAACGCATCGGCGCCTTCGTGCAGCGTGAAGGCGCGCAGGTCCTCGACGATGACTTCGCCGACGCGCAGCGCGGCATGTCCCTGCGGCGTGGCGGTCGACGTCTCGACGCGGTCGAGCCAGTCGAGCCGGCAATGCCAGCGCGCGTAGGCGCCGCATTTCAGGCATTCGGGGTTGCGATGGACACGAACGGTTTTCATGCGGGCCTCCTGATTCATGCGCCGATGCCGCGATCGAGCAGCGCCAGCGTATGCCGGCGCAGCATATCGGTGTCGATGTCGTCCGCCTGGAACACGCGGCGCCAGATCGGCGCGCTCGCGGCCGCGAACAGGGTCAGTCCGATCAGCGACACGACCAGCAGGCGCGAGTCGAGATCGGGATTCAGTTCGCCGCGCTGCTGCGCCGCGCGGAAGCGCTGCTCGAACTGCTTGGGAATCTGCGGCGCGATGCGCGTGACGATCAGTTCGCGCAGCGCGCCGCCGTCACTGAGCACTTCCCGCGCCCACAGCGGCGGAAACCACGGATGGCGCGCGATCAACTCAAATGCCGTGTTGACGAAGCCGGCGATCAACGCGGCGTGATCGTCTTCGGCGCGCTGCAACTGGGCACGCATTTCGGCAATCACCGGCAGCAGGCGCTCGGCGATTACCGCCTCGATCAGCGGCGGCTTGCTGCCGAAGTAGTAGTGCAGCAGCGCGGGTGTGACCTGCGCCGCCTCGGCAATCGCCCGCAGTGGCGTCGCCGCAATGCCTTGGCGCGCGAAGCAGGCCAGCGCCGCATCGAGCACACGCTCGCGCAGGTCCGCCCCGGCGGCACGCGGCCGGCCTGGACGACGTGGTTTCCTGGTGTTTTTTTGCGGCATGACTCGATTATAATTAACTGTATAATTAATTTCAATGGCGTTGGATGCGAGCGACGGCCGGGAGCGGTCAGTGAAGCAGGAACAGCCCTCGCGTCGCCTGAATGCGCGGGCCTCGCCGCAAGCACGCGTGAGCCATCGAACATCGCGCCCGCACTGGCCTTGGGCACGGTCGGTCGTACTGCGGGGCGTTCGATCCGCGCGCGATCGGTCAGATGGTGCATCCTTGGGCGCAGTGCCGGTCGCAGTTTTTGAGCCTGCGGGCGGTCACGGTAAGCTTCGCGGCTTTGTGGCAGGGTGGGAACGATGGCGGCGCGCAACGCGAATGACGAAATCGTTGCCGGATGGCGGGCGGGCGCCCGTGTCGTTACCGTGCAGCGGCAAGCGGCGCCGCGTCGTCCGCGCTGGCGGGCAATACCGATGGCCGTGACGCGGTGAGCGAAGCACTGCCGCCGCTGGTCGCGCCACTGGTCAATCTGGTCGCGCTGCTGCTCGCGCTGGCATTCCGCCGCAACCGTGCCTTTCTGGTCTTGCTGCCGCTGACACTGGCCGCGGCCGCGCTGACCGGTTACCCGGCGCCGGTTGCCGGGCGCGAGAATGCTGCGCAGATGTTCAGTCCATGGCTGCTGCTCGCTGCCGCCGCGTTGCCCGAGCGCGGGCTGCTGGCGCGCGGCAACCTGTTGCTGCTGTTTGCCACCACGATTGCCGTGTGGCTGGTGTTTGCCGCTCCGGCGCATGTCTGGTCGGCGCTGCACCGCTCGTTGCCATTGGGCGTGTTGCCCTGCAGCGCCGCGGCGAGTGCCGCGGGACTGGTCGTGATTGCTGGCGGCGCATGTGCGCTGCGCGGCGCATTGCGCGGCGGTCCGATGGAGGGCGGCCTCGCCATCGTGCTGGCATGTGCCGCGCTTGCGCTCTCGCCGTTCGCGCACGGCAATTCCGCCATCGCCGCGCTGACCGTCGCCGGGGTGCTCGCCGTTCTCGCCATCCTCTATGCGTCATTTCGCATGGCGTTCATCGACACGCTTTCGGGGTTGCCGAACCGGCGCGCGCTCGACGAGGCGCTCACACGCCTGTCCGGCGACTACGCGGTGGCGATGGTCGACATCGATCACTTCAAGCGCTTCAACGACACGCATGGACACGCCGCCGGCGACCTGGTGCTCAAGGCGGTGGCGGCACAGCTGCGCGCGATTCGCGGCGGCCGCGCGTTTCGTTTCGGCGGCGAAGAATTCTGCGTGCTGTTCGGCAGCGCGCACGCACGCGCGGCGGAGGCGTGCGAAGCGGCACGGCAACGCGTCGAACAGTCACGCGTGCGCATCCGCTCGGTGCCGAATCCGCGCCGGCGCACGCAGGCCGTGCGCCGCGACCAGGCGAACGACGTGCGCGTGACGATCAGCATCGGACTGGCTGAACGCGATGCCGTCGCCCGCACGCCGGAAGAAGTGCTCAAGACCGCCGACCAGGCGCTGTACCGCGCCAAGGCGTCGGGACGCAACGGCATCGTGATCGCGTGATGCTTTCGCGCCCGCGATGACTCGCCTGCAAGGCGCAAGCGCAAAGCAGTCCGGAAGAAACATTCCTGCCCGCACGATTTCATCGGCACGTCTGGACTGCGTATCGGCCGGCCGCCCATAACGCCAGGCATCGGTACTTTCGCGCCATCGGCATGGCATAGGTGCAAGCTGAACGGTATCGGCCATCATCGCCTGTGTAAATTTTCCGGCGGCGCGGGCGACCTTCCGGGTTGCTTGGTATAGTCGGCACGGCCGAGCGCGTTGGCTGCAGTGCACCGCGCGAATGCCCGAAGTTGCCTGATCGTCGCTGATGCATACCGGGGGGCTGCATGAAGCATCTATATACGGCTTTGCTCGTCGTATCGTCGTTTGCCGTCTGCTTCGCGGTCATGCCGCAAGAGGTGGCCAGTGACGTTGTGGTGCAGGCGCCGCAACCCGGGCAGATCGGGAGCCCGCTCGAAACGGCGATGAAGCGCGGCGGCAGCACCGCGCTCGATCTTCGCAACCTCCCGCGCGGGGCTGTGCGCAAGCACGAACGTCCCGTGCACGCGAGTCCCGCCGCAACGCCGATCGAACTGCCCGGCAGCATTCCGCAGCAGCAGGCGGACGCCGCGGCGCCGGTTGCGAACGCCGCTGCGCCGGCGCCGACTGCGAGTTTTGCCGGCCTGGACTTCGACGACTGGGGTGCGTCGCATCCGCCGGATGCGAACGGCGACGTCGGCCCCGTGTATTTCATCGAAACCGTCAACACCTCGGTCGGCATTTACGACAAGTCGACCGGAGTGCGCGTCACCGCGTTCACGTTCGATGCGCTGATGAGCCAGGGCAACTTTGGCAACCTGTGCGACACCGACAACCTCGGCGATCCGGTCGTGCTCTACGACACGTTCGAGGATCGCTGGGTGGTTTCCGATTTCGCATACCAGCTGGACGGATCGGACAACGTCGTCAGTCCACCCGGCGAATTCCAGTGCCTGGCGGTGTCCAGGACCGGAGATCCGGTTGCGGGCGGCTGGAATTTCTATTCGATCAACATCGTCGGGGGCCTCGGCGACTATCCGAAATTCGGCGTCTGGCCCGACGGCATCTACATGTCGGTCAACCTGCTGGGCTATGCGGCCGACGGTGCGTTCCAGAATCCACGTCTGTATGCATTCAACAAGGCGCAGATGTATGCCGGCGCGCCGACCGTGCAGGTGGTGTCGTTCGATGCGCCGAACGCCGAGTTCACGATCCTGCCGGCCAACGCGCGCCTGCAGACCGGCACGCCGCCAGCAGGCTCGCCGAATTATTTCAGCGTGGTGGCGCAGTTCAGCAATACCTTTTCGGTATACAAGTTCCACGTCGACTGGAACAGCATCTCGACATCCAGCCTGACCGGGCCGTTCATGGCGCAGGCGGGGAGCAACTGGAGTCAGCTCAATACCGGCACCCCGGCCAATCCAAGTACGCAGATACCGTCGCCCGCCAACAACCTGGACACGCTGTATCCGCGCCTGATGGCGCAAAACCAGTATTCGAACATCGGCGGCGTCGAGTCGCTGTGGAACAGCCACACCGTCGGCGCATCGGGCACCACATCGACGCAGGCGGCGGTGCGCTACTACCAGGTCAAGGTCACCGGCGGCAGCGTCGAACTGACCGCCAGCCAGGCCTATACCTGGAGCCCCGACGCTACGGTGAACCGGTTCATGCCGAGCGTCGCCGTCGACCGCGCCGGCAACATGGCGCTCGGCTACAGCGCATCGAGCGCAACGCTGGATCCCGCGATTCGCTATGCCGGGCGACTGGCCGGCGACCCGGTCAACACGATCTCGCAAGCCGAAACCTCGCTGATCGAGGGCGCCGGTGCGCAGCAGGGCAGTTGCGGCAACGGCACCTGCACGGCGTGGGGCGGGTACAGTTCGATGTCGCTCGATCCGGATGGCTGCACGTTCTGGATGGCGAACGAGTACTACGCTGCGAACGGACTCGACTGGCAGACGCGCATCGGAGCGTTCAAGTATCCCGGCGCGTCATGCACGACGGTTTCCACCGGCACGGTGCAGGGCAGCGTGACGGCGAGCGTCGGCGGCGCGGCGATTGCAGGAGCGACGGTTTGGCTCGGCAGCCGCACGGCCACGACCGACGGCAGCGGTCTTTATTCGTTCAGCGCGATTCCCGCCGGCACCTATCCTTCGCTCGCTGCCAGTGCGCCCGGCTTCACCGGCGCGACCGCCGCAAACATCGTCGTAACCAGCGGCGGCACGGCGACGCAGAACTTCTCGCTCGGTGCCGCGCCGGCGAGCGCCTGCCCGGTCGACACGACGCAGGGGGATTTCCAGCTGGGTGTTCCGACGCGCGTCGATCTGACGTCCAGCCCCGGCAACGTCACTCTCGCCGCGCCGGCCGTCGACCAGCAGAACCTGCAGCTCGGCGGTTTTGGCGACAGCATTTCGACAACCACCTGGGGCGGTCAGACTTTCACGCCGGCGGTCAGCGGACAGCTTGTGCAGGTCGACATCAACCTGTTCTGCAGCAGCTGCACCGGCACGACGCCGAATCTCACGCTGAGCGTCAGGGCGACCAATGGCGGGCTGCCGACCGGTGCCGATCTGGCGTCCGCCACTATCACCGGATTCAAGACGGCCGCGCCCGGCTATCATTCGGCGGCATTTGCCTCGCCAGCGACATTGACGGCCGGAACCCAGTATGCGCTGGTCGTCCGCCCGGTCAGCAATCCATCCGCGGGCACCTATGCGGTGACTCGCAGCGGCACGCCGTCTGCGGGTGCCGACGTGTATCCCGGTGGCGTACACCTCAGCGGTCCCGGGAGCGGGACTGCCTGGAGCATCCTGAGAGCGGGCGGCGTGACCAACGACGCGGGATTCAAGACCTACATGCAAGTGGGGCAAGGCGATCTCGTCTCGTCCGTGAAGGACAGCAACCCGGCGAGCGGCTTTGCGCCGCTCTGGTCGACGCTCTCGTGGACTGCCACGACTCCGGTCAACACTGCGCTGAGCTTCCAGGCGGCGGCCAGCAACTCGATGTACGGTCCGTTCAATTTCGTCGGACCGGACGGCACGGCGGCGACTTTCTACACGACGAGCGGCGGCTCCATCAGCCAGTTCGGCGGCAAGCGCTACGTGCGATACCGCGCGTTTCTCTCCGCCACCAACGGCGCGACGACGCCGACACTCAATGACGTGACGGTCTGCTACTCGAGCACGTCGGCGCCGGTCGCCGATCTGTCGATCGCGAACAGCGACGGCGTGGCAACGGCGACGCCGGGTGGTTCCGTGACCTACACGATTGCTGCCGCCAACACCGGGCCGAGTGCCGCGCCCGGAGTGACCGTCACCGATACATTCCCGGCGGTGCTGACCTGCTCGTGGACCTGCAGCGGTTCCGGCGGCGGCACGTGCGCCGCGTCGGGCAGCGGCAACATCAACGCCCTGGTGAACTTGCCGAACGGCGGCAGCGTCACCTACACCGCGACGTGTTCGATTCCGAAGGGTGCAACCGGATCACTGGTGAACACGGCGAGCGTGACCGCGCCGGGAGGCGTGCTCGATCCGAATCCGGTCAACGACAGCAAGACCGACACCGACACGCTGGTGCCGCAGAACGACCTTTCGATCACGAACAGCGACGGCGTCGCCACCGCTACACCGGGCGCTTCGGTCAATTACACGATCACGGCAGCCAACGCCGGACCAAGCGACGCACCAGGCTCGAACGTGAGCGATGCGTTCCCGGCATCACTGACGTGCACCTGGACGTGCGGTGGCGCGAACGGCGGCTCGTGCACTGCATCGGGTTCGGGCAACATCAACGACACGGTGAACCTGCCGGTCGGCGGCAGTGTCGCCTACATGGCGACCTGCAGCATTGCGCCGGCCGCGACCGGTTCGCTGATCAACACCGCTTCGGCCGCGACGGCAATCGGCGCGACCGATCCGACCCCCGCCAACAACAGCGCAACCGACACCGACACACTGGCGCCGCAGGCAAACCTGTCGATCATCAACACGGACGGCGTGACGACGGCAATCCCGGGCGGATCGGTCACCTACACCATCACCGCCGCCAACACGAGTGGTCCCAGTGCCGCACCAGGAGCGACCGTGACCGATGCGTTCCCGGCTTCGCTGACCTGCACCTGGACGTGCGTCGGATCGAATGGCGGTACCTGCACTGCCTCGGGTTCCGGCGACATCGGCGATACGGTCGATCTGCCGACGACCGGCAACGTCACCTATACGGCCAGCTGCAGCATCTCGGCATCGGCCACCGGATCGCTGGCGAACATGGCGAGCGTTGCGCCTGCGGCCGGCGTCACCGATCCGACACCGGGCAACAACAGCGCAACCGACACCGATACGTTGGCGCCGCAGGCGAACCTGTCGATCACCAATTCCGACGGCGTGACGACGGCCACACCCGGCGGATCGGTCAACTATACGATCACCGCAGCGAACGCGAGCGGGCCGAGCGCTGCGCCCGCATCGCACGTGACCGACAACTTCCCCGCGTCGCTGACATGCACGTGGACGTGCGTCGGTTTCGGCGGTGCCACCTGCACTGCCTCGGGTTCGGGCAGCATCGGCGATACCGTGGCCCTGCCGAGCGGCGGCAGCATCACGTATACGGCCTTGTGCACGATCTCGGCAGCGGCAACCGGCACGCTTTCCAACACGGCGACCGTTGCAACCTCGGCCAGCGTCACCGATCCGGTATCGGGCGACAACAGCGCGACCGACAACGACACCCTGACGGTGCAGGCCAACCTCGCCCTCACGCTGACCGACAATCGCAGCTACGTGCAGGTCGGAGACGTGCTCGACTACGTCATCGAGGTGACCAATCCGACCGGACCGAGCACCGCGGTGGCGACCGTCAGTGACGCGTTGCCGGCCCAACTGACCGGCGGCGCGTGGCTCTGCACGCCGACGGGAAGCGCGAGCTGCGCCGGCGGCAGCGGCAACACGCTCAGCGATACCGCGACGATTCCGGTCGGTGGCAAAGCCTCATACCTGTACTCGGCCACGGTGCAGGCGGCCGGCGCGATCGACCAGCTCGTCAACAGCGCTTCGACGGCGCTGACGGCTGGCAACGATTCGGTGCCGGCAAACAACAGTGCAAGCGACACCGATATCGTGGTCATCTTCCGCGACGGCTTCGAAGGTGATCAGCTGCTGGTGGCGAACGTCAACAGCGCCGGCGCGGGACATGTCGATGCGCAGCTGCACGTGGACGCAGGTCTGCTGCGCGGCCTGGGCATCGTGCCGGTCGAGGTTGCCAGCGGGCGCGGGGCCGACGGCAAGCGCCTGTTCACGCTGCAGCTGGCGCGCTTCGGCCGGGACGTTGCAGTGCGCACGCTGACGATCGGCAGCCGCGGCGAGAGCCGGAACTCGGAATGGCAGGTGGTCGATCTGGATCGTCACGTGCTTGAGTTCGCCTGGCAGTCGGCATCGGCGAACGAAGCCAACGGGTACTTCGCGGTGGCTGCCGGCGGCGTACCGGTGCTGGTCGACGGCCGCGCTGTTGCCGACCGGTTGAGCTACCTGCAGATACAGGTCGAGAACCGCGTGCCGTGGTTGATGTTGATCGAACAGTGATTCGCGCGACGTGACGAGTGGCTTCCAAGACTGCCGGCGCAAGTACCGGCAGTCGGTTGCCGACCGTTGTCATGATGCGAAGATCGATGCGGAGGAGCGAGATCCGGCTCGCGCCAGGGTCTTGCACGTCGGCTTATACTGATGCCTGTCGGTCACTCTTCGTGACCGCAGACGCTCACGGATGGGTCCGCCATCCCAGGCCAGGACCAATGACGGCAAAGAAGCAAACGGGTACGGGCACGGACGTCTCCTGCTCGGGAGGACGCGCCGGACAGCGTGCCAAGCAGTTCGCGATCGAACGCGGCATCGACGTGCCTGCCCCGCTGCGCAAGGCGGCAAAAAAATCCGCGCGCAAGAAGGTGGCAGCCAAGGCGCCGCCCGCGTCGCGCAGCAAAGGTCGTTGAAGCACGGCATCGGCTCGCGGGAAAATCGGCCGTAACGTCGGGCAGGGAAGGGAGGCAGCGTGCGCCATCCACGGGATTCAGATCAGGCCGGCGAGTCGTTGCGCAGCCGTGCGTCGCGCGCGGCGAAGAAGCGCTATCCGGCTGGCAAGGCGTCCGGACGCGTGGTGTATTTCGAGTTGCAGCGCGGTCTGGCGAAGAACGCGCCAATAGAGCGTGGCGGCGCGATGCAGCAGGGCGCAGTTGCGCGCTCGCCGTACAAGGCCGCATTGGCGCGCAAGCGCGAACTTACGCCGGCGTTCGCCGCCAGCGCGCGGTTGCCGGTCTGGCAGCCGCTGGGACCGTCGTCGATCCCGCACGGCCAGACCTACGGCAAAGGCAAGGGCAGCAAACCGGCGGTTGCCGGACGCTGCGCCGGCGTCATCGTCGACCCGGCCAACCCGGATCGCATCACGCTGGCGTCGGCCGGCGGCGGATTGTGGGGATCGATGGATCAGGGTGCGACCTGGCGCCCGCTGACCGACGATCAGCCGACGTTGTCGATGGGCGCCATCGCGGCGGCACCGAACTCGCCGAACATCGTCTACGCCGGCACCGGCGAAGGCAACAACTGGAGTCCGCAGGGCATGGGCCTGCTGCGTTCGTCCGACGGCGGGCTGACCTGGAAACACGTGCCGGCAGCGGCCTTGATGGGCCGCGCGATCTTCGCGCTCGCGATCGACCCGAACAATCCATTGCACCTGCTCGTTGCCACGACCCATGGCCTGTTCGAATCGATCGATGGCGGCGACAACTGCACGCAGCGCTTTGGCGCCACGTGCTGGGACGTGTCGATCCATCCGCTGCAGCCGAAGCAGGTTCTCGCCGCGACCGAAAGTGGCCTGCAACGCTCCGGCGATGGCGGATCGACCTGGCGCGCGGTCGCGCTGCCGGGCGTGAAGAAAAAAATCGCGTACTCGCGCATGGCCGTGCGCCATGCGCCGTCGCGACCCGAAATCGTCTACGTCGCCGCCTGCGATTCCGACACGGTCGCGCACCTGTGGCGCAAGGGGCCGGCCTCGGCGAAGTTCACCGTCGAATCGATTCCGCGCGCGCTGAGCCAGGCGAGCAGCCTTGCGCAAGCGTGGTACGACTGGTGCCTCGGCGTGGCGCCGGACAACCCGGACCTGCTGTTCTGGGGTGCGATCGATTTGTATCGCGGCGCACGCGCGCGCAATGGCTCATGGAAGTGGCACGACATCTCGACGCGTTCGAGCGGCAGTTCGATCCACCCGGACCAGCATTTCATCGCGTTCGATCCGGGCGACGCGAAGGTTGTCTACGCGTGCTGCGACGGCGGCCTGTTCCGCTCGCCCGATCGCGGCGCGTCGTGGAAATCGCTCAACGACGGCCTGGCGGTCACCGAGTTCGAGTTCCTCACGCAGCTCGACGCCGATCCGGCCTGGATCATCGGCGGCACGCAGGACAACGGCACGCTCGGTCACGCCGGCACGCAGGTCTGGGACCAGGTCGCGCTGGGCGACGGCGGCGCCTGCGGCACCGACGACCGCAACGGCCTTTGCTATCACTCGTACTACGGCATCGGCATCGAGCGGGCTGCGGTCGAAGGTCCCCCCTATCGCTGGACCGACGTTTCGCCGCCGGCGCCCGACAACTACGACGCGCTGTTCTATCCGCCGATGGCTGTCGATGGCGGTCGCGTCGCCCGCGCCGGCGTCACGGTCTTCGTGTCGGCCGACAGTGCGGCGAGCTGGACGCAGATCGCGTTGCCGCCGCGCTCCGACGGCAACGCCGACCAGTGTTCCGCGCTGGTGTTCGCTTCGTCCGGAACCCTGCTTGCGGGCACCGTCAGCGGGCGCCTGTTCCGTATCGAGCGCGGCGATCGGGCGTGGAGCAAGGCTGCGGTGACGGAACTGACTTCGCCGCACAAGGGCTTCGTCAGCGACATCGTGCCGAGTGGCAAGAGCCTGTGGGTCTGCCTGTCGAGCTTCGGTGCCGCGCACGTGTTTCGCTCGGACGACGGGGGTGCAAGCTGGCTGGATCGTTCGGGCAACCTGCCGGACATTCCGGTCAACGCGCTCGTGGTCGATCCGGCGAACGCCGCGCGCGTGTTCGCGGCGACCGACCATGGTGTCTATCAGACGCTGGATGGCGGCACGTCGTGGAGTGATTTCAGCAACGGCTTGCCGAATGTCATTGTCGGCGACCTGGTCATGCATGAGCCGGCGCGCCTGCTGCGTGCCGGCACGCGCAGCCGCGGCGCGTGGGAAGTCGCCATTTGATCAGGAGTGGCGCGGCGCGTGAATACGGCGCGCATTCGCAGGGCGCGTTTTGAACCGCGGCGATACAACGAGGAAGGCGATCATGAACTGGCTCGAAGCGATCTTTCACCATGCCCCCGACGGCGGCGACGGCTCCGCCGAAGCGCTGTTGCTGCTGGCGGTTTTCGTCGCTGTTGTCGCGAGGCTTGCGGGCCTGCGCGGCAATCGCGCTGCTGCAACTGCTCGCAGGCTCGAATCCACACGCAGGTAGGATACCGGGCGGCCGGAATCGCGACGAGGCGCTGGCGTTTCGCGAGGTAGCGTGAACGCCGCTTCGGCCGAGCATGGCACGCTGCGCCGAAGTCCACTTTTACGCAATCGACCCGAGCGCCCGCACTTTTTTTGATCGCGTTTTGCCGATCCGGAATCCGCTCTGCGGAGGCAACGCGAATCCGGTCGCGCGACGTATCCTGCCGTGGCAGCGCCGACGACAGCCGGGTATCGCGCGCGGGCAGCCATCCGCTGCGGTGCCGATGCTATGATTCGGCAGGGAGTTGCCGATGTGCGCCGACACCGTCCAGATACCCGGGTACGAAATCCTGCGTCCGCTCGGCAGCGGGGGCATGTCGACGGTCTACCTCGCGCTGCAGCGGTCGCTCGAGCGCAAGGTCGCGGTCAAGGTGCTGCGGCGTGGCGCCGATCCGGGTTCCGACGACGCGCGCCAGAGCGAGCGCCGGTTCCTGCTCGAAGGCCGCATGATGGCCAAGCTGCCGCATCGCAATATCGCAGCGGTCTACGACATCCTGAGCAGCCAGACGATCGCCTACATCGCGATGGAGTACCTCGGCGGCGGCGCGCTGACCGACCGCATGCGCGCAGGCATCGACCTGGCCGACGCGGTCTCGGTAATTGCGCAGATTGCCGGCGCGCTCGAGTTCGCCCACCGGCACGGCGTCGTGCACCGCGACCTCAAGCCGGCCAACATCATGTTTCGCGACACCGGCACGCCGGTGCTGACCGACTTCGGCATCGCGCGCTACCAGGACGGCTCGGGCATGCGCCTGACCCAGACCGGCATGCTGGTCGGCACGCCGACCTACATGAGCCCCGAGCAGATCAACGGCGTCGCGGTTGACGGCCGCGCCGACCAGTACAGCCTCGGTATACTTTTTTACGAACTGCTGACCGGCGCGCCGCCGTTCCGCGGCGACACGCCGATCGCGGTGTTGATGGCGCACCTGACGCGGCCGCCGGCGCCGCTGCCGCAGGAGTTCCGCTCGTTCCAGGACGTGTTCGATCGCATGCTCGCGAAGGATCGTGACGCCCGCTATCCGAACCTGCTCGAGTTCGCCGAAGACCTCAAGTCGCGCCTGTTCGGCAGCAACACGCTGTTGATGCGGCTGCAGCTCGATCCGGAACAGAGTTCGTCCGAGCAATTGCGCGCGCTCGGATTCAGCACCAGCACGCCGGGCACCGGCGGCCTGCACGAGGCACTGGCGGCGCGGCTGCACGAGACATCCGGGCCGCGCACGATCGCCGCGCCGCCGCCGGCAGCTGTGCCCGCGCCGGGCGCTCCCGTGCCGCCGGCTGCCGCAAAACCGGTTGGCAAGTGGGCCCGGCCGGTTGGCAGTGCGGCCTTGCTGGCGATCATCGGCGGCGGGATATGGTTTGCCGCGGGCGGCGGCGGTCAGCGGAGCCTGAATACCGATGAGCAGGAATTGGTACGCATGTGGATCGAGCGCGCGCAGAATCGCATCGTAAGCGGCGACTTGGTCACGGCCGCCGCCGACAGCGATGGCAGTGCATTGCAGTATCTGCGGAAGGTCCAGCAGAAGGATCCCGGCAACGCACGTGCGCAGCAGTTGCTCGGCGACATCGCCGGGCGGCTGCGCAGCCGTGCGGAAAGTGCGTTGAACGAGGGCAATCTCGCCGCCGCGGCCGAGATGGATGCCCAGGGGCTGCAGGTGGCGCCCGCCAACCGCGCACTGAAGGAACTGCGCGAACGCATCGCCGAAGCGCGTGCGCGCGACGCCGGTAAATCCGCCGGCGCAGGGACTGCAGCAGCGGCAGCGCCGCCGTCGCGCGAGCATCTGGACAAGCTCGTGGCAGGCAGCGCATCGGCGCCTGATTTGCGCGCGGCGGTGGATGAATTCGTGCGCGCATATGGCGCCGAGCCGGCAGGCGCCGATGCGCTGGCGCTGCGCTCACGGCTGCTCGACGCGATCGGCACGCAGATGCAGAAGTCGGCGAGCCCGGCGGAATTCGACGGCTGGGTCGCGTTGCTCGACGATCAGCGCGGGGCGTTTGCCGGCGACCCGGCGTGGTCAGCGCTGCAGCAGGCCAGGGCCGGCTGGCGCGCGCGCATTGTCGCTGCCGCGGCGCGCTGATCGTTCCGGGCAAGCTCGCCGGGCGGCGTATACTGGCCGTCCGATTCTTGTCGCAAGGTGAGGGAGAGAACTATGGGTCCCATGGTGGCGCTGGTGCTGCTGGTCGTTGCAGTCATCTTCGTGCTCAAGACGGTGCGTGTCGTGCCGCAGGGCTACGAATGGACCAAGGAAACGTTCGGCCGCTACACCAGCACGATGGAGCCGGGCCTGCACATCCTGGTGCCGATCTACCATACGGTCGGGCACAAGATGAACATGATGGAGCAGGTCGTCGACGTGCCGTCGCAGGATGTGATCACGAAGGACAACGCGGTCGTGCGCGTCGACGGCGTGGTGTTCTACCAGGTGCTCGATGCAGCCAAGGCAGCGTACGAGGTGTCGAACCTCAGTCAGGCGATCCTCAACCTGATCATGACCAACATCCGCACCGTGCTCGGTTCGATGGATCTCGACGAATCGCTGTCCAAGCGCGACGACATCAACGCGCGCCTGCTGCGCGTGGTCGACGAAGCCACGCATCCGTGGGGCCTGAAGTGCAACCGCATCGAGATCAAGGATATCCAGCCGCCGCGCGACCTGATCGATTCGATGGCGCGCCAGATGAAGGCCGAGCGCGAGAAGCGCGCGAACATCCTTGATGCCGAAGGCTTCCGCCAGGCAGCGATCCTCAAGGCCGAAGGCGAGAAGCAGGCCGCGATTCTTGCCGCCGAAGGCCAGCGCGAAGCGGCCTACCGCGCGGCCGAGGCGCGCGAGCGCTCGGCCCAGGCCGAAGCCAAGGCGACCGAGCTCGTCTCGCAGGCGATCCGCGCCGGCGACATCAACGCGATCAACTATTTCGTCGCGCTCAAGTACGTCGATGCGCTGAAGGCGCTGGTCGGCGCGCCGAACCAGAAGGTCATGCTGCTGCCGATGGAGGCAACCGGCATCCTCGGCTCGCTCGCCGGCATCGCCGAACTGGCCAAGTCGAGCATGGCCGAGCAGCAGGCGGCCAGGGTGACGGCGAAACCGGAATAACGCGGTGCTGCTGCCGCGAACGACGCAAACGCATTTGTGGAAAACCAAACCATGTTCACGAATCTGACACTGCACTACGGCTGGTGGCTGCTGGCGCTGGTCCTGGTCGGCGCCGAACTGCTGATGCCGGGCTACTTCATGCTCTGGATCGGCATCGCCGCCGCGGCGATGGGCCTGATCCTGATGGTCCTGCCGCAGCTGCCGCTGCTGGCCGAGGCGGTCCTGTTCGCCGCGCTGGCGCTGGTCAGCTGCTTCATCTATATGCGCTTCGTGCGCAGCGCGATCGACGAGCCGTCCGAGCAGCCGTTGCTCAACCGCCGCGCCGAGCAGTTCATCGGCCGGCGCTATGTGCTCGATACCGCGATCGTCAACGGCCAGGGCAAGGCGCGCGTCGGCGATTCGCACTGGCTCGTTGCCGGACCGGACCTGCCGGTCGGCGAAACGGTCGAGGTCGTCGCGGTGGAGGGAACGACCCTCAAGGTTCGCAAGGCCGGCTGACCGTGGCGCGCCGGCGAGGCGTCGCCTCGGCCGCTGCGACAGGAGATCTTCTTGCGCTGTCGCCGAAGAATCGCCCGCCGCGGTTCTGCGCCTCGCCTTCCCCCGAGCATGGCGGCCTGCGGGATCAGTCGCCGTGCGGAAGATCGCGGCGGGAACGCTCAGCGCGTCGGCGCGGATGCCGCGCCGCCTTGCCGCGCGAGCAGCCGGCCGAAATTCGCCAGCTCCTGCGCGTCCATGTCCGACACGATGGCGGCCTGCTGCGCGCCGAGCATGACCGGATCGAGCGTGTAGCCCAGGCGCGCGACGGAAGCCACGGGAGTCGCGCCGGCTTGCTGCGGCAGCACGAACACGTCGACAAGGTGCTGGCCGTGACGGTATACCAGCACCGGCACGCGCTGCGCGCCGACATAGTCGATGCGGCCGCCGACCAGCGCAAATCCCTGTTCGGCGAAATCCTGCACCAGCGGCGCCTGCGCGACCTTGCCGGCAAACCATGGCTTGACGGTGTGCCGGTCGCTCGACACGACATCGACCGGCGATGCCGCCGCGAGCGCGCGCCAGTGGCTAGCGAACAGGTCGTGCTCGACCAGGGCCTCGGAATCATCGGCGTTGCCGGAACTCGACAGGTGCATGAATGCCGCGCCGCTCGCGAACGCCAGCACGCAAGCCGCGGCAGCGCGCCACCACGCCGGCAACGATCGCGTGCGCCGCGCAGCCGGCGGCGGCACGGCGGATACGTCGGCATCGGCGGCGGCTGCTGCAATCCGCTCGCGCAGCGCCGCGGGTGCGCCATGGCGCAGCGATCGATCGCGCAATGCCAGGCGCAGTGCGTCCAGGCGCGTCAGCGCGGCGCGGCAGTCGGGACAGCCGTCGACATGGCGTTCGAGCTCGCGCGCTTCGGCGCGATCGAGTTCCTTGTCGAGATAGGCCTCAAGCAGGCTCAGTGCGCCGTTACAGTCCATCGGTGATCTCCCGCGCCGGTGCGGATTCGAGCGCGCGCTGCAGCAGGGCGCGGCCGCGCGACAGGCGCGACATCACCGTGCCGATCGGCACGCCGAGCACGTCGGCGATTTCGCGATAGGACAGGTCCTCGAACTCGCGCAGCACCAGCGCTTCGCGGAATTCCGCCGGCAGCGCGCGCAGGTGCGCGGCGAGTCGTGCGCGCGATTGCGCGGCGTCGACGCGGTCCTCGACATCGTTGGCCGCGGTTCGCGGCAGCGATGCAGCCTCATCGTCGAGCGGGCGCTCGCGGCCGCGCGTCGACAGCTTCGCCAGGCAGCAGTTGCGCACGATCGCCAGCCACCAGGAGCGTGCGTTGCCGCCGGCGTAGGTGTGGGCCGCGCGCGCGGCGCGCAGGTAGGCATCGTGCACCGCATCGGCGGCATCCTGGTCGTTGCCGAGCAGCCAGCGGCCGAGATTGTAGGCCGCATCGAGGTGGCGCTGCGCCAGCTCGCCGACCCAGCCGTTCGCGGCTACGCCGTTCACGCGGGCGCTGCCGGATCGATGCAAACCGTGGCGCTACGTGCCGTCATTTGCGCACATGGACGATGCCGGTCATGAACGGGTGGAGCGTGCAAAAGTAACTGAAATCGCCCTCGCTGGCGAACGTGTGCTCGAACCGGTCGTCGGTATCCAGCGCCTTGGACGTGAAGCCGTTGGCCGGCGAGCTGACCGTGTGCGGCGTCTCGTCGTGATTGGTCCAGACGACAGTCGTTCCGGGAGGCACGGTGACTTCTTTCGGCACAAAGGCGAATTTCTCGATCACGACCGATGACGGCTCGACCGCTCCGGCATGAAGTCCGAATGCGGCCAGCGATCCGGCGAGCAGGAAGGCAGCGGTGCGGCGTGCCGCGGCTGCGCGGATGGGGCAGATGGTCATGGGCAGTCCGTCAGGCATGATCGATCGGTGTGTCGACGAGCGCGACTTCGTGCTTGCCGCGCACGACGGTCAGCTGGCGCGTGCCGAGCAGCTTGCCCAGTTCGCCGGCCGGCACCTTGACCGGCCCGGGCTCACCGATGCCTTCCTGTCCGGGCCTGGGCAGCGGATAGGCGAGCGACATCGCGGTATGCAGCGCGATGTTGCCTTCGACTTTCTGCAGCACCTGATGCACGTGGCCGTTGAGAACCGTGACCGAACCGTACGGGCGCAGCAGCGCGAGCGCCTGGTCGGCGTCGGCGGTGCCCCAGCCCCACTGCGCATACACCGTCCACATCGGAATATGCGCAAGCACGACGATCGGCGTGCTGTGCCGCACGCCCGCCAGGTCCTGCTTCAGCCAGGCGATCTGTTCGTCGCCGAGCGAGGTCATCGTGCCCATCTTGAAATTGAGCACGTTCGACAGACCGATGAAATGCACGCCGCCCTGGTCGAAGCTGTACCAGGCCCGCTGGCGGCCGTCGTGGTCGAAGCTCTTCAGGTAGCCGGCCAGGCCGTCGTCGAGCGCATCGTGTTCGCCGGGAATCGTGTGCACCCGGTCGACATGGATTTCCTGCAGCAGTTCCTTCGCCTGGCCGAATTCCTCCGGCTTGGAAAGATGGCTGACGTCGCCGGTGTGCACGACCAGCGCGGGCTGGTGCGCGAGTGCGTTGATGTCGCCGGCGGCGCGGCGGAAGCCGCCGACGATGTCGGGATTGGCATCCTTGTGAAAGCCGAAATGCGTATCGCTGATCTGGACGAACGTGAACGCACGACTCGAGGCTGCCGTAGCGCCCCCGGACGAAGATGCGGCCAGCGCGCGCGGCACGCCGCCGGCGACGGTCCACACCACGGCCGCGCCGGTCCAGCCGGCGAGGCAGCCCAGGGTCTTGCGCCGCTCGGGGTCGAAGCCGGTCGGCTGCTCGTGATCGCTCATGTCGCACTCCTTGTCGTTGCGGGATATGCGACTCCAGATCATCCACGGCGCCGGTTTATTCCCGAGCGCCCCCACAAAGAGAAAAACCTGAACCACGGAGAACACAGAGAACACGGAGAAAAGCCGAAACAGGAACCCGCGATGCTCGACCTTCGAATCGAGGGTTTTCGTTTGCTGATCCGGGCAAGCTCGTGACGAGAAAATATGGCGAAGACAGATCGAAAGAATCGGCGGCAGGCCGTCGCCGATGTCTTGGCTCACGCGGAATTTCGTTCCGCTTCTCTCCGTGTTCTCTGTGTTCTCCGTGGTTCAGTCTCTTGACCTAGGCTCCTGGCGCACGGTGGCGCTTGGTTTCGGCCGGGGCAGGGGCGATAATGCGCGCCCGTTTCGCCCGTCGGCTCGCCGCACCATGACCCAGAAGACCGTGCTCAACGCCACCCATCGCGCGCTCGGCGCGAAGATGGTCGACTTCGGTGGCTGGGACATGCCGCTCAACTACGGTTCGCAGATCGAGGAGCATCACCTCGTGCGGCGCGATGCCGGCATGTTCGACGTGTCGCACATGACCGTGGTCGATCTGCACGGCGCCCGCACGCGCGCGTTCCTGCGCCGCCTGCTGGCAAACAGCGTCGACAAGCTCAAGGTGTCGGGCAAGGCGCTGTACTCGTGCATGTTGAACGACGCCGGCGGCGTCATCGACGACCTGATCGTCTATTTCCTGAGCGAAGACTTCTTCCGGGTCGTGGTCAACGCGTCGACGCGCGACAAGGACCTGGCGTGGATCGAAAAGCAGGCCCGGGCGTTCGACGTCACGGTGAACGAGCGTGCCGACCTGTCGATGATCGCGGTGCAGGGACCCAATGCGCGCGCCAAGGTGCAGTCGCTGCTCAGCGAAGGCGTCCGCGCGAAAGCGGCGAAGATCGGCAAGTTCGTCGCGGTCGAAGGCGACGGGCTGTTCATCGCGCGCACCGGTTATACCGGCGAGGATGGTTACGAGATCATCGTGCCGGAATCTGCCGCGGTCGACCTGTGGAACCGGCTGATCGGCGCCGGCGTCGCGCCGGCCGGCCTCGGTGCGCGCGACACCCTGCGCCTCGAAGCCGGCATGAACCTGTACGGACAGGACATGGACGAATCGATCACGCCATGGGAGGCCGGGCTGGCGTGGACCGTCGCGCTCGACGAAGGCCGCGAGTTCATCGGTCGCGCTGCGCTGGAGAAACAGAAGGCGGCCGGCGTCCGGCGCATCATGGTCGGGCTCGTGATGGACGAAAAGGGCGTGCTGCGCCACGGCCAGCGAGTCGCCACGCCGCATGGCGACGGCGAAATCCTGTCGGGCACCTTCTCGCCGACGCTCGGCAAGGCGATCGCGTTTGCGCGCGTGCCGGCCGGTACGGTGGACCGGGCCGAGGTCGATATCCGCGGCAAGCTCGTGCCGGTGCGCGTGGTCAAGTTTCCATTCGTGCGCGACGGCAAGGCCTGCGTTGTTTGAGGCCGAGGACGGGGACAGCTCTTGAACGCGGATTACGCGGATGAGAGCCGATCGGCGCGGATCAAGAGGATCAAGCGGGTCGGAAAGCGGACTTTGTCCCACCTTTGTGTTTATCCGCGCAATCGGTGTTCTCTCTCCCAGAATGCTTTGCTTGGCCGTTGACCCGTGTAAAATTGCCGGCGCGGCGCTCGATCACCCAGGACAACAACCATGAACGAAATTCCCGGCGATCTGAAATTCATGAAGTCCCACGAGTGGGCGCGGGTCGAGGACAACGGCACCGTGACGGTCGGCATTTCCGACCACGCGCAAAGTCTGCTCGGGGACCTCGTCTATGTCGAGCTTCCCAGCGTCGGCGACAAGGTGCAGGCCGGCAACGCCTGTGCCGTGGTCGAATCGGTCAAGGCCGCATCGGACGTCTATGCGCCCGTCTCCGGCGAGGTGATCCAGGTCAACGCCGCCCTCGGCGACAAGCCCGAGACGATCAATGAGGATGCCTACGGCGAAGGCTGGATCTTCGTGGTCAAGCCGAGCAACCTGGCCGAGGAATCCGAGGAACTGCTCGACCCTGACGCCTACGCCGAGGCGATCGAGGGCGAAGAGCACTGACACCAGCGAGATCGGAAGATCGCAGATCGGCAAAGCACCGAGTTGATCTTGCATCTTCATCCTGCATCCGCCTGATCCATGACATGCCGCGCGACGCGGAATCCGCGGCAGCGCCCTGACCCCGATCCCTGATCTGCGATCTCTGTCCCCGGAAGCTCCCTCCCAATGCCCTTCATCCCCCATTCCGAAGCCGATGTCCGCTCGATGCTCGCCACGATCGGCGTGAACCGCATCGAGGATCTGTTCGACGAGATTCCGGTCGGGCTCAAGATCGACCAGTTGCAGCAGGTTCCGCCGGGCCTGAACGAGATGGACGTGACGCGCCTGATGAAGGAGCGCGCGGCGCAGGACGGCACGCCGCTGAACTTTGCCGGCGCCGGCGCCTATGAGCACCACATCCCGGCAGCGGTCTGGGCGATCGTCTCGCGCGGCGAGTTCTATTCGGCATACACGCCGTACCAGGCCGAGGCGAGCCAGGGCACGCTGCAGCTGATCTACGAATACCAGACGATGATGACGCGGCTGACCGGGATGGATGTCAGCAACGCGTCGCTGTACGACGGCGCGACCGCGCTGGCCGAAGCGGTGCTGATGGCCGAGCGCTGCATGAAGAAGGGACCGCGCCGCGTGCTGGTGCCGCGGTCGGCGCATCCGGCCTATCGCAAGACGCTGCAGACGATCGTGTCGCTGCAGCAGATAGAGGTCGTCGAATTCGATTTCTGCCGCGAAGGCACGCACGGCGGCGGCGTCGCACCGGACTGGCTGGCGGCGCAGGACTTCGGCGCGTTCACCGCGCTGGTGATCCCGCAACCGAACTTCTTCGGCGTGCTCGAGGACGTCGACGCGCTGACCGACTGGGCGCACGCGAAAGGCGCACTGGTCATCGCGGTCGTCAATCCGGTTGCGCTCGCCGTGCTGAAGGCGCCCGGGCAGTGGGGTGCGACCGGTGCCGACATCGTGTGCGGCGACGGCCAGCCGCTCGGCGTGCCGCTGTCCTCGGGCGGTCCGTACTTCGGCATCCTCGCCTGCAAGCAGGAGTTCGTGCGCCAGATGCCGGGGCGCATCGTCGGGCGCACCACCGATATCGACGGCAAGGAAGGCTTCGCGCTGACCCTGCAGGCGCGCGAGCAGCACATCCGCCGCGCCAAGGCGACGTCCAACATCTGCACCAACCAGGGCCTGCTCGTCACGGCGGCGACGATCACGATGGCGATGCTCGGCCCGGAAGGCGTGCGCCGGGTGGCGGCCACGTCGATGGCGAACACGCGCGCCTTGCGCGACCGGCTCTGTGCGATCCGCGGCGTAACGCCGTTGTTCGCGCGCCCGTTCTTTCACGAGGTCGCGCTCGTCCTTCCGGTTGCGGCGCACGACGTCGTCGAGCGCCTTGCCGCGGAAGATATCGTCGCCGGCTTCGCGCTCGGCGAGGAATATCCGCAGTACGAGAATGCGTTGCTCGTGTGTGCGACCGAAACCAAAAACGCCGCCGACATCGATCGGTTTGCGCGCGCGCTGGCACGCGTTTTGGAGTAAGCCGATCGTCGTTCGCGCTACCCGCCGGTCGTCGAATTTTGCGCAAATTCGCGCAAATTCGATGCAAATCGATCCAAAAGCGGCCGTCGCCGAAAATTTTTTTTCACCCCCTCCGGGCGCCCGGAAGCATCGGCCGGCAGGCCGGGCGCTCTGTGTAAATTGCGCAAAGTGATGCAATAACCACTTGTATACCAGAGCGGGCGCCGCCACGCGTGCGCGCCCATGCGCATTGCGCGGCTGCTTTTGAAACGTCTGGAAACCGCATAAATACTGGACTTTTTGCCAATGGCCAGCGCGCGGCGCCAACGCCGGCGTCGCCGGCCGTTTGAATTGATAGACGTATAGACGTCTTTATCCGAAATGCCGATGGTGCGTCATTGCGTTTTCTGCGGTGCCGCGGCAGATTTCCGGCGGCGGTTTTCCGGCGCGCCCGGCGCGATTGCGATAGCACAAATCGGTTGACAGCAATAGCTTCTCGGAATAATTTTTTGTCCCGGCGCCACACGTGCGTAACGGAATCCATGACGGCTGCGAAGTTTGTACCTCCCTACATCGAGCACGGCCACAAGGCCGAAGCGGTAAAGAAAGTGACGGTCTCCGTACCGCTTCACGTCCTCAAACTTCTCTCCGACGAACGCACACGCCGCCAGGTCAACAATCTCAGGCATGCAACGAACAGCGATCTGCTGTGCGAAGCATTCCTGCATGCTTTTACTGGGCAACCACTACCAACTGACGAGGAGCTTAGACGCGATATGGCTATGAAAAAGAAAGCTGCAAAGAAGGCTGCGAAGAAGACCGTAAAAGCCAAGGCGGCGAAGAAAACCGCCCGCAAGACCGCAAAGAAGAAGTAAGACTGAAAGTCGAACTGCAGTACTGATCCAGACGGTAACACCCGTCGCAACACCTGAACCAAAAGCCCGCAAGGGCCAGCAACACCGGCCGCGGAACTGGCGGCCGTTCAACACACCAACAACTGCTGTCGTAACGATTACCTCTCCCCGTGTCTTGCCCAGCGCGGGGAGAGGCTTCAGCAAGACCTCCCGATTTTCGTTCCGACCCGACAGCCCGGCCGCCATCCATGGCGCCCCTGCGATCGGCATCTGCCTCACCCTCACGAACATGTCGTCCGCCTGACCGCATGGCCGGTCGCGGCGCACCGCTTCGCGGTAGCGCGGCCCGTGGCGCTGGCATACGATGAAAGTCTGCTGCTCAACCACGGGGAGGGTGACATGCGCTTCTTGAAGGGTTTCGTCGTATTCCTGCTGGTGCTGATCGTGGCGCTGATCGGCGTCGCCTTCATGCTGCCGCCTTCGGCGCACGTCGAGCGTTCGGTCACGATCGCGCGGCCGGCTTCCGAGATCTTCGCGATCCTCGACAGCTATCACCGCTTCAATGACTGGTCGCCATGGGCCGCCAAGGATCCGCATGCGCACTACACGGTGTCCGGTCCGGCGGCCGGCGTCGGCGCAAGGCAGAGCTGGATCGGCGATCCGAAGACCGTCGGATCCGGCAGCCAGGAGATCATCGAGAGCAAGGCCAATGAATCGGTAACTAGCGCGCTCGACTTCGGCAACATGGGCCAGGCGAAGGCGCGCTTTGTGCTCGCGCCGGCCGGGCACGGCACGCAGGTCACGTGGTCGCTCGACACGAGCGCGCCGCTGGCGTTCGACGGCAAGATCGTCTCGAACACGATCGGCCGCTACATGGGCCCGTTCATGGACGGCATGGTCGGTCCCGACTACGAGGCCGGGCTGGCGAAACTCAAGACGCTGGTCGAGACCTTTCCGGACGTCGACATCAGCGGCGTCGACGGGGCCGTCGTGCAACTGGCGCCGCGCAAGATCTATTTCATCAGCGCCAGCAGCGGCACCGACCCCGAGTCGGCCAAGGCGGTCCTGACGATGGCCTACGGCAAGCTCGGCAAGTACCTTGCCGACAACGGCCTGAAGGCGGTGGGTCCGCCGTTGACGGTCACGACGAGCTACGACAGCAGCGGCTGGAAGTTCGATGCCGCGATTCCGGTCGACCGCAACGATGCGGCCACGCGCGAAGATATCCAGGCGGGCACCACGTACGCGGGGCGCGCCGCGCAGTTCATGCATGTCGGTCCCTACGACAGGATCGGCGACACCACGACCAAGGCTTTCGCCTGGCTGGCGGTGCAGGGCGACAAGGCACACGATCGACTGATCGAAGACTACGTGAGCGATCCGGGCAATACGCCCCCGGAGCAATTGCAGACGCGCCTGACCATCCCGATCGAATAGGCACGGCTCGAATGTCGAAAAGGCGTTCGGCCGCTTGCTCGACCACGATGCTGCCGGCACGCGCGTGCAGGGCAAGAGCGTTTGCCGCATGCTGCGTCGATGTCGACCGGATCGGCACCCATGCGTCCGGCGCCCATGGCGGCGCGAGTTCCTGCAGCTGACCAACAGGGACACATCAAGCCATTCCGTCGCACTTGCTCTCGCGCAGGGGCAGGCCGCCACGTGTGCGTGGTACGGCTTTGATGCGAACCACACGCTGCATTCGATCCTGCTTGCCTGCGGCGCCGGATAGGCTCTGACGGCCAACGGCGTGGCGCCGATGGCCAGCTGCCGGTGTTGCCCGACGCAGGCGGATTGTTCCGCGCGGATTTCGAACAGTGAACTGTGTCACGCCGGCGCGCGCAGCCTCGGCCCGGAAAATGCAAGCTGGTGTTTGCCATCTGTGTGAAAAAATGCGATACCTTTAAACCCATCCGCGCAGCAGCCGGTTTCAGGGGACGGAATGCCTGACTGGCGCGGTTTCGCCCGATCTTCGGGTGCGCGGGCCTTTGCTCACTTGCGAAAGTCCCGACTATGGCCAATCCATCCGAAAGCAAAGCCGGTTCGCCGGCCGCGTTGAACAAGTTCATTCCGATCGGCGTCATTGCACTCGCCTTGATCGCGGTGCTGTACTTCTTCGTGTTCAGCGGCGGCAAGGCCCCCGCGCCGACGGCGGCTGCACCCGGCGCCAAGACACCCGCGGCCGGAGCAGTCCCTGGAGCCGCACCGGCTGCCGGCGAAGAACCGGTACCCGAACTGACCAAGGAGCAGCTGTTGCGCGAGGCCAGCTCGGCACTGCGCGACAACCGCCTGGTCGCGCCGGCCGGCAACAACGCACTGGAGTATTACCTGCGCGTTCTGGACAAGGACCCGGAAAACAAGACCGCCAGGGACGCCCTGCGCGAGATGTTTCCGATCGCGACCGGTCCGGTCGAGCAGAGCATCAACGGCGGCAACCTCGACGAAGCCAATCGCGTCATCAACCTGCTCGCCAAGGCCGACCCGAACAATTACACGCTGACGATCCTGCGCGGCAAGCTCGACCTGAAGAAGAAGCAGGTCGAGCGCGAGCAGGCACAGCAAACCGCGGCAGCCGCTGCGGTGGCCGCCAAGACCCAGCAGGCGGCAGCGGCAGCTGCCGGAACGGCAGCGCAGCAGGCGGCCGCCGCCGCGGCAGCCCCGCCCGCAAGCGCGCCGCCGCCGGCATCGGCGGAGCCGCCGCCTTCTTCGTCGGGTGCTGCCAGCGGGACCGCCAACGCGACGCGCAATGCCGCGAACAATGTCGCCAGCGCAACGCCGCCGGCACCGGCGGCTGCTCCGGCCGGCGGCGAAACACACGCCGCGGAAATCCTGAAGACGTCGCCGCCGGACTACCCGCCTGACGCGGTACGCAAGCGCACCGAAGGCTGGGTCGAGGTCGAATTCACGGTTGCGCCCGACGGCACCGTCACGAACCCGACCGTGGTCAATGCCAATCCGGCGCGCGTGTTCAATGCGGCCGCGTTGAGCGCCGTCGGCCGCTGGACGTTCAAGCCGCGCATGGAAAACGGCAAGGCAGTCGAAGAGAAGATGCGCCGCCGCATCGAATTCAAGTTCTAGGAGCCAAGGTCGCTTCGCGACCTCGCCGGGAGTCGGTTGGGCCGCCCAGGACCTGAGGTCGGCCGCCGCGCCGTGTCAGTTCGGCAGCCGCGCGGCCTTGTCCGGAATCATGGATTGGCGATCGGCTGCTGCACGGAAGAGCCCGCGGCACACGGCCGGATCTTCCTGTTCCCGCAAGTGCGCGCCGGCGCACGAGCTCACGGTTTCAGCGGCTGCCGCCGGCCATCAGCGATGCGTGCTTGGTCGACGCCTCGATGCCGGCCCAGTCGACCTCGGGCAGACCCAGGTACCGGTCCATCAGCATCGGCATCAGCCCCATCGGCAGCGCGCATTCGCAATTCCAGAGCATCACCGCGCCGAAATCGTACTTCGGCAGAAAGGCGATCACGGCGCGGTAGCCGCGCACCGCACCGGCGTGATAGACGAGGGTTTCGCCGGCATAGTCGTAGACGCGCCAGCCCAGCGCGTACTCGGCATCGCGCAGGCGCGCGCTGCGCCATGGTGACGCCCGCCGTTCGGTCGGTGTCCTGACCACGGGCGTGTGCAGGGTCTGCAGCAGCTTGGGCGACAGGATCTCCGGCCGATTGCCCATCTGCGCAATCAGCCACTGCGTCATGTCCTTGATGCTGGCATTGACGCCGGCCGCCGGCGGCACGTGGTAATACGATTCCTTGATCTCGAACGGCGCCCAGGCGTTGCCGCGGCGCGCGTGCGGGCGTGCCCAGCTCTTGCTCGACTCGAGCCCATCCTTGCCGTAGGTTGCCGTCGCCATGCCGAGCGGATGGAACAGCCGCTTCTCGACCTGGTGATAGAAGAAGTCGCCGCTCACCGCATAGGTGATGTCGCCGATCAGCGCGAACGTGATGTTCTGGTAGCCGTAGCAGTCGCCGACGTCGCAGGCCAGCGGCACTTCCTTGAGCCGGTCGACCAGCACCTGGTACGGCTCGTCCTGTTCGAGCAGGCGGTCGTAGGTATTGTGCGGCAGGCCGACGCGCTGGCTCAGGATGTCGCGCACCGTGAGCTTGGCGCTCGCGTCGACGTTCTTGAGTTCGAAGCTCGGCAGCACGCTGGCGACATGCGTGTCCCAGGTGAGCATGCCGTCATCGACGAGGATGGCGGCGAGCGCGCTGGCAAATGCCTTCGACAGCGAGGCCAGGCGAAATACCGTATCTGTCGTCACCGGCAGGTTGCGTGCAGCGTCGGCATAACCGACGCCGCGCTGCAGAAGTACCTTGTCACCCTTGACGACGGCAGCGGCGAGGCCCGACACCTGGCCGGACTGTTCGACCGCGTCGAGCCACAGGTTGAACTCCCTGGCCGTCGCGGCGGCATCGCCGGAGGCGTGCGAGCTGGCCACCGGCAAGGGCTGCGGCCTCAACGGGCCGGAATGGTGTGTCTTGCGCGTGGCGCATGCAGCGGAGAGCGGCAGGCACAAGACCAGGAAAACGGACAGCAGGGCCGTCAGGCGGAATGTAGGCATCGGCGTTCGGGGGCAGCGTCCGTGATTCGTATCGCACGGAGCAGTCCAGGCGTCCGCGTGAGCAGTGGGTTGCAAACTGCTCATGTTATGCTTTTCGCACGGGGCGCCATCGTAGCGCCAAAATGGGGATCAAGTGTTATGAGCATGCTAATTCTGCTGGTCATCGTCGTCGCGGTCGTGCTGTTCCTGGTCGGCATCTACAACGGCCTGGTCACCGCGCGCAACGGCTACAAGAACTCGTTTGCCCAGATCGATGTGCAGTTGCAGCGTCGCTACGACCTGATCCCGAACCTGGTCGAGACTGCCAAAGGCTACATGAAACATGAGCGCGAAACCCTCGAAGCCGTCATAGCCGCGCGCGGTGCCGCGGTCAGCGGTCTTGCCGCTGCCAAGGCCAATCCCGGCGATCCTGCTGCCATGCAGCAGCTGACCGGCGCGGAAAACCAGCTGACCCAGACGCTCGGCCGCCTGTTCGCGGTGGCCGAAAGCTATCCGGACCTGAAGGCCAACCAGAACATGATGCAGGTGTCCGAGGAACTGACCTCGACCGAGAACAAGGTTGCGTTTGCACGCCAGGCCTACAACGACTCGGTCATGTTCTACAACAACAAGCGCGAAGTGTTCCCGAACTCGTTCATCGCGAACATGTACAACTTTGCGCCCGCGACGCCGCTCGAGCTCGAGGCGCCCGAAGCGCGCAAGGCAGTGAAAGTGTCGTTTACGTAAGGCCGGAGACGAGAGACGCGATGGGGGCTGGAGGTCGGGCGGCCGCGGCGGTGTTGGCCCGTTGCGCGGAACAGCTGGCGGGAGCGATCGAGCGGCGATGTCTCTCGTCTCTCGTCTTTCGCCTGTCGTCTGCCGTGCGCCAATGAACTTCTTCGCCCAACAGGAACGCTCGCGCACGCACACGCGGCGCATGCTGATCCTGTTCGCGCTGGCGGTGATATCGATCGTCGTTGCGGTGGACATCGTCGTGATGATCGCGTTCGGCGCCTTCGGCGATCGCCATCACTCGCTGGCATCCGCGCGCGGCGTGCCGCCGCAGGCATTGATCCTGAGCACGCTCGCGGTGCTCGGCGTGGTCGGCGCCGCGACCGCGTACAAGATCGCGACCCTGCGCAGCGGCGGCGGCGCGGTGGCGCGACAGTTCGGTGCGACGCTGGTCGATGCCGACACGACCAACTTCGCCTATCGGCGCCTGCGCAACGTGGTCGAGGAAATCGCCATCGCCTCGGGCGTGCCGGTACCGGAAATCTACGTGCTCGAGGACGAGCCGGCGATCAACGCGTTTGCCGCCGGCTACACGCCGGCCGACGCGGCCGTGACGGTGACGCGCGGCTGTCTGGACAAGCTCAATCGCGACGAGCTGCAGGGCGTGATCGCGCACGAGTTCAGCCATGTGCTGAACGGCGACATGCGCCTGAACATCCGCCTGATGGGCGTGCTGTTCGGCATCCTCGTCATCGGCATTGCCGGACGCAAGCTGATCGAGAACACCGGTCGCAGCCGCGACTCCGGCGGCATCGTCGCGTTCGGCGTCGCCGTGCTCGCGATCGGTTACCTCGGCGTGTTCTTCGGCCGCCTGATCAAGGCCGGCATTTCGCGCCAGCGCGAATACCTTGCCGATGCGTCGGCCGTGCAGTTCACGCGCCAGACGCTCGGCATCGGCGGCGCGCTGAAGAAAATCGGCGGACTGGCGGAGGGCTCGAAGCTCGCCAGCAGCGAGACCGAGGAAGTCGCGCACATGCTGTTCGGCGACGGCGTCGGTTACTCGGCGTTGTTCGCCACGCATCCGCCGCTGATCAAGCGCATCAGGCTGCTTGACCCGCATTTCCGGCCCGAGGAGTTCGAGGATATCGCGCGTGCCTGGTCGCAACCGGTGCAGGCGGGTGACGCCGAAGGCGCGGAGATCTCGATCTCGGGCTTTGCGCCGGCGGTCGCGCTGGCGCGCCGGGCACCCTCGGTCCCCGCTTCGGCAAACCCGCCGCTGCCTGTCGCGGCAAGCGCCCCACCTTCCGCCCAGAGACAGGTGAAACAGGCGGCGGCGCAGGTCAGCGAACAGGCCGGAACCCTCGACAAGGCCGATGTCACGAACGCCGGCGCGATCCATTCCGGCCTGCCCGAACCGCTGCGCGTTGCAGCCTACTCGGCGGAACGTTCGAGCCAGCTGATCTTCGCCCTGGCGCTGGGGGCCGATGCCGCCGCGCGCGCCGGGCAGCTCGGCATCGTGGAAAAGTATGCCGACGCCGCGACGCGCGCCGGCGTCGAGCAGCTGGGCGCCGACGTCGCCCGCCTGCACCCGCTGCAACGCCTGCCGCTGGCGCAGCTGGCGTTTCCGGCCTTGCGCCGGCGCCCGCGTCCGGCGCTGCAGAACTTCCTGGTCGCACTGAACCAGGTGATCCAGGCCGACGGCAAGGTCGAGCTCGATGAATATTGCCTGGGCAAGCTGATCGCGGTGCAGGTGGTCGACGCGCTCGATCCGTCGAAGGCGCGGCCGAGCGGCTCCAGCAAGCTGCCTGCGGTCGCCGCCGAGCTTGCCGACACCTTCTCGGTCGTCGCGCAGCATGGCAGCGACGATGCCGCCGACGCGCAGCGCGCCTACCTGCTGGGCATGCATGAGGTGTTGCCCGACGCGATTCCGGTCTACGCACCCCCGCTCGACTGGGCGGCGGCGATGGACCGCGCGCTGCCCAAGCTCGACCTGCTGTCGCCGGCCGGCAAGGAACTCGTCGTGCGCGGCCTGGCGCAGGCGATCGGTGCCGACGGCGTCATCACGGTCACCGAATCCGAACTGCTGCGCACGATCTGCGCGGCGCTGCATTGTCCGCTGCCGCCGATGTTCAACCAGGCGGCGTAGGGCTGCCGCCGCGGCACAACGCGGCGTGCACGCTTTCATCTCGCGCAGCTAACGCGCGCCGGCGATAATGCGCCGCCCCTCCAGCAAGGTTTCGTCCTGATGTTGCGCATTGCCGGTCTGCTTGCGGCGCTGTCGTGTCTGTTCGCCGCGACCGGCGCGCACGCGGTCTTCCTCGACTGCGTGTTCAATGACGGCTTCGAGGCGAGTGGAACGACCGACTCCCAGCCGCTCGCGGCCCTGCGCCTGCACAACTGCGCGCGCAAGACCGTGCTGCCCGCGGCAGCCGCGCCGATCGAGCCGCTCGGCTGGAGCGCGGCAATTGCCGCGCTCGCGCAGACGTACTCCAGCGCGTGCGTGTACGCGCACAGCGGGCGTGCCGGCTACGGCGAGAACATCTACGCCGCCGCCGGCTTTACGCCGACGATGCGCGATGCGGTGAACGCCTGGCTGAGCGAACAGCCGTACTACAACTACGCCGCCAATACCTGCTCGGCGCCGTCGCCGCCGGGTACCTGCGGCCACTACACGCAGACAGTCTGGGACAGCACGGCGCAGGTCGGCTGCGGCTTGAGCTATTGCACGCAGAACACCCCGTTCGGCAGCAAATTTCCAAATTGGTACTTTGTCGTCTGCGACTATGCGCCTGCCGGCAATGATGGCGGGCGGCCGTACTGAAGCGCAACCGCAAGCAAGGTGTTTCACAGCCGGCGCCATGTGCGGCGCGGGCGCATGCACGTCGCGCGCCCGCAAACTGAATATCGCGTGCCAGAATGTTCATGTGAATGAATGCCGGTGCAACAGGCTTTCGATGCGATATTTTCTTGTCGGCGCGCTAACGATTTCTGCACGATAATCGCGTGTCCGCTCTCCGGAGGAAATCATGACGCGCATGGCATCGGTACTACTGCTCCTGTTGTTCACGCTGGCCGCGCAGTGCGCACACGCCGATTTTCTCGATTGCATTTTCGTCGATGGCGGTTTCGAGGATCCCGGCACGACCAACGCACAGGCGCTCGCGGCATTGTCGCTGCACAACTGCGCGCGCAAGACCGTCGATCCCGCGGCCAGCCCGCCGCTGGGTACCCTGAGCTGGAGTCCCGCCATAGCGACCGTCGCGCAGACGTTCACCAACAGCTGCCTGTACAACGCCATCAACGTTTCGCCCTACGGCCAGAATCTCCAGGCGATACGCTCGAACGATTCGGCCAACAACTTCGTCGATGCCGTTGCAGCATGGCTGGCGGAAGAACCGTACTATTCGATCAGCAACAACAAGTGCACCGAGCCGGCGCCGCCCGACGGCACCGGCACGTGCAACGACTACACCCAGGTGGTCTGGAACACGACGACGCAGGTCGGCTGCGCGCGCACGTTCTGCACGCAGAATTCGCCGTTCGCCGATTCGGCGCACTGGTATTTCATCGCCTGCGAATACTCGCAACCGGGAATCGACGGCAACCGGCCGTATTGATCGGCTGATACTCGCCGTTCAGGCGCGCGTGATGAAATCCGCTGCCTGCTCGGCAATCATGATCGTCGGTGCGTTGGTGTTGCCGCCCGGCAGACACGGCATGACCGATGCGTCGACCACGCGCAGCCCGGCTGCGCCGTGCACGCGCAACTCGGCATCGACGACAGCCTGCGCATCGCGGCCCATGCGGCACGTGCCGACCGGGTGGTAGATCGTCTCGGCCTTGTGCCGGATGAAGGCGATGAGGTCGCGCTCGCTGCGCAGGTCGGATCCGGGGAAAAGCTCCGGCCCGCGGTATGCCTCGAACGGCGCCGCCCCCAGGATTTCGCGCGACAGCTTGATCCCTTCGAGCAGCATGCGCAGGTCGTAGCCTTCGGCGTCGCTGAGATAGTTGGCGAAGATCGCCGCCTTGTCGGCAGGATTCGCCGACCTCAGACGGATCGCGCCGCGGCTGCGCGGGCGCAGCGCGCAGGCGTGCAAGGTGTAGCCGTAGCCCGGCAGGCGGTTGCGTCCGTGATCGTCGAGCAGCGCCGGCACGAAATGCAGTTGCATGTCGCAACGCGCATCGACAGCCAGGCGCGTGCGCACGAAGCCGCCGGCTTCGGCAACGTTCGATGTGCCGGGTCCGTCGCGGCGCGTGAAGTATTTCCACGCGACCGCCAGATCGCTGAGCCGATCGTAGGTCACCGGCTGGGTCGAGCGCTGCAGCGTGCAGATGTCCAGATGATCCTGCAGGTTCGCGCCGACGCCGGGCAGGTCGAGCGCCACCTCGATGCCATGCTCGCGCAGGTGGTCGGCCGGCCCGATGCCCGACAGCATCAGCAGCTGCGGCGAGTTGATCGCGCCGCCGCAAAGCACGACCTCGCCCGCCTCGGCCCGCGCGATGCTGCCGCGATGCCGGTAGTCGACGCCGCTGGCGCGAGCGCCGGAAACGATCACGCGCTGTGCCGCGGCGCCGGTGAGCACATGCAGATTGGCGCGATCGCGCGCGACCTGCAGGTAGGCCGTCGCGGCCGAGCAGCGCGCGCTGTTTCGTTGCGTAACCTGATAAAAGCCGAAGCCTGCCTGCCGGCTGCCGTTGAAGTCATCGTTGGCAGCGTGCCCGGCGGCGAGCGCCGCGTCGATGAAGGCCTGCGACAGCCGGTTGTGACAGCGCAGGTCCTGGACGCCGAGCGGCCCGTGCGCCGAATGCAGCTCGTCGTCGCCGCGCGTATTGCCTTCGGCACGCTTGAAGTACGGCAGCACGTGCGGCCACGACCAGCGCGCATCGCCGCTTGCGCGTGCCCACTCGTCGTAGTCGTCCGGCACGCCGCGGATGTAGCACATGGCATTGATCGAGCTCGATCCGCCGAGCACGCGCCCGCGCGGCCACCACAGGCGGCGGTTGTCCAGGTGCGGCTCGGGCTCGGTGTAATAATCCCAATTGATGCCTTTCTTGCCGACCAGTTTGGCAATTCCGGCCGGCATGTGGATGAACGGGTGCCAGTCGCGCGGTCCGGCTTCCAGCAGCAGCACGCGCCGGCCCGGGTCGACGCTCAGGCGGTTCGCCAGCACGCAACCGGCCGAACCTGCGCCGACGATAATGGTGTCGTAGGTCATTGACGTACGTCGAAGGATTGTCGCCGCAGGCTAAGGGCTCGCGCTAGAGCAGATGCTCGACCGCAGCGCAGCATGGACGACGCCCGCTTGCCGCGACATCCCGGTCCAGGCGGCCATCCGTCGAGATGGAAACCCGCGAAAACGCACGTGACGCCCGGCGCGCACGATGCCGCCGCGCGCCGCGCGTCACTTCTTCGTCGAAGCCGGCCTCAGCGTCGGGCTGTCCAGATCGAGCGTTGCCGCGTCGAGGCGCTCGACTTTCGGGTAGGCCTTGGCCAGCGCGTCGGCGAACTGCTTCGCATCGCCCGCGACGATCACCCGGGTGCCGTCCTTGCCCAGATGGGCCTTGGCGAAGTCGCGCACCTGCTCGGCGCTGATCGCCTGTATCCGATCGAGGTAATGCGCCAGCTCGTCCAGCGGCAGCCCGTACAGTGCGAGTCCGGCAACTTCACCGAGCAGACCGCGCGTCGTCTCGAGGCTGAAGCCGAAATTGCCGCTCAGCGTCGCCTTGCGCGCGGCCAGTTCGTCTGCGTCCGGCGGCGTCATGGCGAGGCGCTCGAATTCGCCCAGCAGCAGACCGACGACCTCGACCGCCGACGGATTCTTGGTCTGCGCGCTGCCGCCGAACGAGCCGGCCTGGCGACGCGCATCCAGGGCACTGCCGGCGCCGTAGCTCAGGCCGCGCTTGATGCGGATTTCCTCGTTGAGCCGCGCCGAATACGATCCGCCGAGCACGGCATTGGTGACGATGCCGGCGTAGTAGTCCTTGTCGGCGCGCGCGATGCCGCGATGCACGGCGCTGACAGCGGCCTGGCCGGTGCCCGGAATGTCGACGATGACATCGGCGGCGAGCGCGCTCTTGCCGAGTCCGGCGGGCGCCTGCGGCAGCGGCGTGGCCGGCGCTTTCCAGTCGCCGAAGGCCGAGGTGGCCGTCTGCACGGCATGCTCCAGATCGACGTCGCCGGCGAACACGAGCACGGCGTTGTCGGGACGATAGTAGGTGTCGTGCAGCCTGACGATGTCGGCGCGCTGGATGCGCGGCAGCGACTTGCGCGTGCCGCCGGCCGAATGGCCATAGGCACCATCGCCGTAGATCGCACGTGCCGCAACCAGGCGCGCGACGCTGCCGGGCTGGCTCAGCGCAAGCCGAAGGTCGTCGAGCATCTGCTTGCGTTCGCGATCGATCTCCTCCTGCGCGAACGTCGGATGACGCACCACGTCGGCGAGCAGGTCGAGTGCGGCGCCGAGCTTCGGCGTCGTCACGCTGATCGATGCCTGCGAGACATCGAAGCCGGCGCCGGTGCCGAGCGAGCCGCCGAGCGCATCGGCGGCCTCGGCGATCTGCGGCGCGGTGCGCGTCGTGGTGCCCTTGTCGAGCAAACCGGCGGTCAGGTCGGTCAGGCCGGCAAGTTGCGGCGGATCGACCTCCGCGCCCGAACGCAGGTACAGCGCCACGCTGACCAGCGGCGTCACTGCACGATTGACGACGACCACGCGCAGGCCGTTCGGCAGCGTCGCGTCGTGCACGGCCGGAATGCTGACCTTGCGTTCGGGACCCGGTTCCGGCAAGACGTCGGTCGCGGTGTTCGCGGCGTGCGCCGCCAGGCACACGCCGGCGGCGGACAACAGCATCGCGGCAGCCCGGCTGGCAAGGCGATGCGAGGACCTGGTCACTTCGTCGCTCATCATTTCGTCGCTCCGTTGGCAGGCTTGGCATCGACAGGCTTGTCGGCCTGCTGCGAGTAGTCGATCGTGACGCGATGCGCATCGAGCACGTACTTCTTCAACACGCGCTGCACGTCGTCGGCGCTGACCGCCTGCAGGGCGGCCAGGTCGGTGTTGACCGTCTCCGCATCGCCCTTGAGCAGCACCGCTTCACCGATCGCAAATGCCTTGCCTTCGGATGTCTGGCGCTGTGCCAGTGCCTGCGTGATGATCTTGGTCTTGATCTTGTCGAGCTCGGCCGGCGCGATCGGCGTGGTCGCAAGCGTCCTTACTTCCGCCAGGATCGCCGCTTCGGCCTCCTCCGGCTTGTGGCCGCTGGCCATGATCGCGAACGCGCTGATCAGGCCATTGTCGGCTTCCGCGTCGGACGAAAAGCTCACGCGTTGCGCGATCTGCTGGCGATAGACCAGTGCCTGGTGCAGGCGCGACGAATCGCCGTTGCTGAGCAGCGCCGCAGCGACCGACAGCGCAACCTCGTCGGCGTTGCGCGCCGCCGGCGCCAGCCATGCCAGCACGACGGCCGGCAGCGGCACGTTGGGGCCATGTTCGCTGTAGCGGCGATCCTTGTCCCACGCCGGTTCGACCGCGCTCACGTGCGGAATCGGCGTGGCGGGCTTCGGCAGCGGGCCGAAGTACGCATCGACCCAGCGATCCAGTTCAACCCGGTCGAAATCCCCCGAAACGATCAGCGTGGCGTAATCCGGACGATAGTAGGTCGAGTGGAACGCGATGACGTCGCTCAGCGAGGCGGCCTCCAGATCCTCGATGCTGCCGATGCCGGGACGCTTGTACGGGTGCACGAGGTAGGCATCCTTCGGCACGGCGTTGAACAGGCGGCCATACGGCGAGGCGAGCACGCGCTGGCGCAGTTCCTCTTCGACGACGGCGCGCTCGGACTTGAAGTTGTCCTCGTTGACCGTGAGGTTGACCATGCGCTCGGCCTCGGCCCAGAGCAGGCGCTGCAGATGGTTCGACGGCACCGCTTCGAAGTAGTTGGTGAAATCATCGTTGGTCGATGCATTGTTGTGCCCGCCGACATCCTCGGTCAGCCGGTCGAACTGTTCGGCCTTCAGATGCTTCGTGCTCTTGAACATCAGATGCTCGAACAGGTGCGCAAAGCCGCTGCGTCCGGCCGGATCGTCCTTCGAACCGACGTGGTACCAGACCTGCACGGCCACGGTGGGGCTGGTGTGATCCTCGATGCTGATGACCTGCAGTCCGTTGGCCAGCGTGCGCTGCTGGTAGGCGATCGGCGGGATCGATAGCGGTTCGGCCGCGTGCGCCGATGCGGCGACCGCGGCAGTCAGTCCCAGGCAAATCAGCAGGCGTCGCAACATCGGTGTTTCTCCCGGCAGGGCAGGGAAGCGTAGCAAATCCGCCCATGATTCCGGACCGCCGGAAGTCACGCATCGGATCCGGTTTCACGCATGAACGGTGCAAGCCGGGCCGGCGGTCACCGTTCGACGTTCAGGCGAGCACTTCGACCGTGGCGCCGACGCGCAGCGTCCCGGCGCCGCGCGGGATCAGGTTCTGGCCGAACGTCACACCGTCCGGGCTGCGGCGGTAGCCGATCAGCGTGCGCAACGGCTCGCCCGAAGGATCGAATACGCCGCGCTCGAAATCGACGGTCGTGAACACGCACCGCACGCAGGTCTTGACCACGTCGAACTCGACTTCGCCGACGCGGATGCGTTTCCAGCCGTCCTCGGCATGCGCCGCAGTGTTCGAAACGACCAGGTTCGGCCGGAAGCGCAACATCGGCACCGGCGCGGCCAGCCTCGCGTTGAGACCGTCGAGCGCGGCCTGCGAAATCAGCAGCAGCGGAAACGCGTCGGCAAAACTGACTTCGTCGCCGTCGATGCCGTATCTGCCGTCGTACTTCGCCTTGACCGGACGCACGCAGGCGTCATCCATGTGGACCAGGCGACACGGCATGCGCAGGAAGGTGCTCATCCACGCGTGCGCCGGTTCGGATGCGAGCAGCGGCCGCACCGGCGCGCCCCACACGGCGCTGGCGATGCGCGCGCCGGCGGCCGGCGGTGGTGCGACGTGCAGGTCCGGCATGTCCGGCGCCGACAGGCGCACGGCGTCGCCGTCGGGCAGTGCGCGGATCAACGTCAGTCGCGGCAGTTGGCGGCCGGTGAGAAACCGGTCGTCGGCGTCGACGACCATCCAGCGCCGGTCACGGGCAAGGCCACGCGTCTGCACTTGCGCCGTGTCCAGCGGCAGCGCAGCGCACGACTTGAGCGGGTAGATATGGATCGATGCAAGTACGACCATCGCATGCAAGGATAGCATTGCCCGCGTGCTACCCTTCGCCGCAATTCCGGACCACGGATTGAAGATGGCGGCAGTCGATCGCACCGAACGGCGCGGATTTGCGGCAGCGCTTACCGGCGTGGAGCGCCAGGAGTGGCCCGCCGTGATCCTGGCGTTCCTCTACTTCTTCCTCGTTCTGGCCGCGTACTACGTGCTGCGCCCGGTGCGTGAGCAACTGTCCGCGGCGGTCGGCGTGCAGGCCTTGCTGCCGTTCTACAGCGCGACCTTCGTCGTCACGCTGGTGCTGACGCCGGTCTACGGCTGGCTCGTGGCGCACTTCCCGCGCAAGCGTTTCGTGCCGCTGGTGTACCTGTTCTTCATCGCCAACCTGCTGGCGTTCATACCGGCCTTCCAGGCGCAGGGCACGCTGACGCCGGAAATCCTCGGCGCCGTGTTCTTCGTCTGGATGAGCGTCTTCAACCTGTTCGTGGTCGCCGTGTTCTGGAGTTTCGTCGCCGACGTCTTCAGCGCAACCCAGGCGTATCGCCTGTTCGGGATCATCGCGCTCGGCGGCACGCTCGGCGCGATCTCCGGGCCGCTGCTGACCAAGACACTGGTGCACGTCATCGGCATTGCGCCGTTGCTCGCTGTCGCCGCGGCGCTGCTCGGCGGAGCGGTGGCGTGCATCCTGGGGCTGGTCGCGTGGTCACGGCGCCATCCCGTGGCACGGGACGTTTCGCGCAACGAAGCAGTGATCGGCGGCGGATTCTGGACCGGCGCGAAACTGGTCGCCACGTCGCCGCTGCTGCGCCGCATTGCCGTGCTGGTGCTGCTGGGCGACAGCGTCGGCGGCGTGCTGTACAACCTGCAGACCGACATCGGGCATCGCTTTTACCACGACGGCGCCGCCCGCACCGATTTCTTCGCCGGCGTGGACGCGGCCACCAACGTCCTGATGGCCCTGACGCAGATCTTCGTCACGCGCATCGTGCTCATGCGCTACGGACCGGCGCAAAGCATCGCCGGCACGGAAGTGGTCAAGCTGCTCACGCTGGTGACGCTCGCGTTTGTCGGCCAGCCAGCCGCGGTGGCGGCGGCGCTGATCGTCACGCGGGCCGGATCCTACGGCGTCAACAATCCGGCCGTCGACAGCCTGTTCACGCGCGTCGACCGCGAAACGCGCTACAAGGCGAAAGGCTTCATCGACACGGCAATCTGGCGCTTCGGCGACGTGCTGGTGGTCGCCACGGTGCAGATCCTGCGCGACTTCGGCGCGACGACGCCGATACTGGCGGCTGCGGCAGCACTGGCCGCCGCCGGCGCGGCATGGCTGGCGTGGCAGCTGCGCGTCTCGCGCGAACTGGCTCCGCCGGATGGAGCCAGGGCGACGTCGTGAGGCATGCCCGCGGCGCGATCGATGCGGTCTCGCGCGCGGCACAGAGAGGCTCGCGTCCAGCATGATGGGCTGGCGTGCGTGCCCGGGACTTCCGGCACTCGCCAGCACATGGAGCGGTGGCGGCATCATCGGCAGGCTCGTTGCGCCGTGAATGATCCGCGTGCGGCACGATTCCCTCAGGACCGCCCAAACGAAAAGGTACCGACCATGACCAATCGCCGCGACTTCCTGCGTGACGCCGCCGCGATCGCGGCGATCGCTCCGTTCACGGTGCTCCCCGTATTCGCCGCCCCACCGCAGAAGCTCAGGATCCTGATCATGGGCGGCACCGGCTTCCTCGGCCCGCATGTGGTGGAAACCGCAACCAGGCGCGGTCACACGCTGACGCTGTTCAACCGCGGCAAGACCCACCCGGGTCTGTTCCCGGACATCGAGCAGCTGCACGGCGATCGCAAGAGCGACATGAAGGCGCTGGAAGGCCGCAGCTGGGACGCCGTGGTCGATACGTCGGCATACATTCCCGCAGACGTGACGCGCTCGGCAACGCTGCTCGGCCCGAACGTCGGCCAATACCTGCTGATCTCGACCGTCTCGGTCTACGCCAAACTCGACAAGCCCGGCATGGACGAGTCGGCGCCGCTGGCGACGACCGATGCGCCCGATGCGGACAAGGTCACGAACGAAAACTACGGCGCGCTGAAGGCGCTGTGCGAGAAGGCCGCGGAAAAATCGGCGCCCGGAAAGGTAACCGTGATTCGTCCGGGCCTGATCGTCGGCCCCGGCGACAGCACCGATCGCTTCACCTACTGGCCGGTGCGCGTCGCGCGCGGCGGTGAAGTGCTGGCGCCCGGCAGTCCGAAGGATTTCACGCAGTTCATCGATGCGCGCGACCTGGCCGAATTCATCGTGTTGTGCCTCGAGAAAAAAACGCTCGGCACGTTCAACGCCGATGCACAGGCCGGCTCGATCACGATGGGGCGGCTGCTCGATACGTGCAAGACCGTTTCGAAGAGCGACGCACGCTTCACCTGGGCCGACGCGAAATTCCTCGAGGAACAGAAGATCGGCGCGTGGGCCGACATGCCGGCCTGGGTCCCGGCCGAGGGCGACGAAGCCGGCTTCGGCCGTGTCAGCGCGGCCAGGGCGAAGGCCGCAGGGTTGGGTTACCGCCCGCTCGCCGACACGGTTCGCGACACGCTGGCCTGGTTCGCCAGGGAACCGGCCGAGCACCAGGCGAAGCTGAAAGCGGGACTGACGCCGGAGCGCGAAGCCGAAGCGCTGAAGGCATGGCACGCGGCGCACACGAAGGGCTGAGCTGGCATCAGCCGCGTCGTGGCGTGATCCACATTGCGATGTGCGCGCTAAACACGTTGTCGCCTTCAGTGTTGCGCACATCGACGCTGACCATGCAGTCGAGGCCGGTCCCGACATCATCCAAGGACGGCACGCTGGCGGTGGCCGTCAGCGTGCCGCGCGCCGGCTTCAGGTAGTTCACCTGCATTCCTTTCGGGATCCAGCGCAGGTTCGCGTCGATCGTCGCATCGGTGGCGAGGCCCGCGGCCAGTTCGGCCGCGTTGCACATCGCGATCGCGTGGATCGTGCCGAGGTGGTTGTGGATGCGACGCCGGTCGCGCAGGCGTACGACGCAGCGGCCGGGCTCGAGCGTTTCGACGAGCGGCGAGATTGACGAAAAATACGGTGCGCGGAAGCAAACGATGCGTGTAAACAGCCAGCGTCCCGGCGTGCTGCCGCCGAGGCGTTCGAATAGTGCGAGTGCGGTCGGCATGCGGTTGCGTGGAAGGTTCCGGTCTTTCCCGGCGTGGCTCAGCGGGAAGGAAGCTTGAGAAACAAGCCGTTCGCCGCAGCGTCGCCGGCGCGAAGTCGAAGGGAGTGCTTCGACTTCGCTTCGCCCGGCACCAAGGGTTGCCGAACGCCGTGCTGCTTCGAGAACACGGCTAGGCCACCGAACGCAGTGGTGGCCTGTTCTTGATGACCGCCGCTTCGAGTTCGCGCGGATCGAAATCGTCGACGCTGATGAATTCGAACGTCGCGGCACGCACGCGCTCGAGCAGCTTGCGTTCCTCGGCGCTGATCGCGCCGGCGGCTTCGGCGGCGGCGAGTTGCGCGGCAAAGTCGTGCGGTTTGCTGCGGCCCCCCGCGGGGACTTGCTCGACACCGTCCGCGGAGGAGGCTTGCTTCGCGGCGTCGGCCTTGAGCGCCTTCTGCAGTTTGCGCTCGACCGGTTCGGCGGCGATGACATCGGCCAGGATCGCGTTCATGCGGCCGACCGGATTGTTCGCACTCGGCGTCAGGTAGGTCCACAGCGCCAGACGATCGCGCGCCTCGCCCGGCGCGCACAGGATTGCCGCGACGCGATGGCCGAGGCGATCGGACGGCGGCACTTCGCGCAGGCCCAGCGGGAAGACCAGCGCGCGCAATGCCCAGGCGACCGGGCGGATCGGGAAATTGCGCAGCACGCCGTCGAGCGCCGTCTGCATCTTGTAGGCGCAGTCGTGAAAGGCCCAGGCCAGCAGCGGCTGGTCGGCCAGCGGCCGGCCCTGGTCCTCGTAGCGCTTGAGCATCGCGCTGCCGATATACAGGTGCGACAGCACGTCGCCGAGCCGCGCCGACAGCCGCTCCTTGAACTTGAGCTTGCCGCCGAGCGTCAGCATCGAGGTGTCGGCGACCAGCGCGAGCGCCGCGGCGTAGCGGTTCAACTTGCGATAATAGCGCTTTGTATACTTGTCGCCCGGCACAAAGCCGAGCTTGGCGAAGGTCAGGCCCAGCACCAGGCTGCGCACGGCATTGGAAACGGCAAAGCCGACATGCTGGAACAGCAGGCGGTCGAACGCGCGCAGGCGCGAGGTGTAGTCGGTGATCTGCGTCGCCTGCATTTCCTTCAGCACATACGGATGGCAGCGGATCGCGCCCTGGCCGAAAATCATGAGACTTCTCGTCATGATGTTCGCGCCCTCCACCGTGACCGCGATCGGCGCGCTCTGCCAGCCGCGCCCGACGTAGTTCTTCGGCCCGAGCTGCACGCCCTTGCCGCCGTGCACGTCGATGACATCCTTGGCCACCTGGCAGGCCATCTCGGTGCAGTGGTACTTGGCGATCGCCGACGGGACCGACGGCTTCTCGCCGCGATCGACCGCCGCGGCCGTCGCCAGCGACAGCGCACTCATCGCGTAGGTGTGGCCGCCGATGCGCGCGAGCGCTTCCTCGACGCCTTCGAAGCGGCCGATCGCCATGCCGAACTGCTTGCGCATGCGCGCATACGCGCCGGTCGCGATCGCGCCGGCCTTGGCGCCGCCGGTGGTGTTCGACGGCAGCGTGATCGCGCGGCCGACCGACAGGCATTCGACCAGCATGCGCCAGCCGTGGCCGGCCATGTCCGGGCCGCCGATCAGCTGCGACAGCGGCACGAACACATCCTTGCCGCGCACCGGGCCGTTCTGGAACGGGATGTTCAGCGGCATGTGGCGGCGGCCGACCTCGACGCCCTTTGTATCGTGCGGCAGCAGCGCGAGCGTGATGCCGCGATCTTCGACGTCGCCGAGCAGCTTGTCCGGATCGTACAGCCGAAACGCCAGGCCGATGATCGTCGCGACCGGCGCCAGCGTGATGTAGCGCTTGTCGAACGTGAGTCTTACACCGAGCACGTTGCCACCGCCGTACTCGCCCTTGCAGACGATGCCGTAGTCGGGAATCGAGGTCGCATCGGAACCGGCGAATGGCCCGGTCAGCGCGAAGCAGGGAATCTCGCGGCCGTCGGCCAGGCGCGGCAGGTAATAGTCCTTCTGATCCTGCGTGCCGTAGTGCAGCAGCAATTCGGCCGGGCCGAGCGAGTTCGGCACGCCCACGGTCGACGCGACCGTCGCCGACAGGGTCGAGATCTTCTGCAGCACGGCCGAATTGGCCAGCGCCGAGAACTGCAGGCCGCCGTACTCCTTCGGGATGATCATGCCGAAGAAGCGGTTCTTCTTCAGGAACTCCCACATCTCCGGCGGCAGGTCGGCACGCTCGTGCGTGATCTCCCAGTCGTTGATCATGTGGCACAGTTCTTCGCACGGGCCATCGAGGAACCCCTGCTCCTCGGTCGACAACTGCGCGGCCGGCTGCTTCAGCAATTGCTTCCAGTCCGGCTTGCCGGAAAACAATTCGCCTTCGAAGCCGACCGTGCCGGCTTCGAGCGCGACGCGCTCGGTATCGGAAAGTTGCGGCGTGATCTTCTGGTAGATCTTCAGCAGCGGCGCGGTGATTTTCTGCCGGCGGAAATCCGGCAGGTTCAGCGGCACGGTCAGCAGCGCGAATGCCGCCGTGGTGACCGCGATGGCGAGCCAGTGGCTGCCGGCGAGCCAGCTCGCGGCGAACAGGGCCGCGAAGCCGGCGATGGTCCAGACTTTCAGGCTGGTGCGCAGGTAGGCACAGGCCAGCGAGCCTGCCAGAACGGCAAGCAGCGGATACCAGTTGATCATGATGCGACTCCTGAAAGATCCATTCCGGGCCGGTTGCGAGCAGCGGCAGCCACGGGTTGCGGTCGGCCGTTTGCAGCGGAAGGTGCGTCGCGCAACGGCGAGATGAATTCTGTGACAGCGGCGGCAAACGTTTCGTTTCGGTCGCCCACGACCATGTGCGTCGCCTGGGCGACGCGCACATGCCGCGCGTGCGGCACGCAGGCGAGAAACTCGGCGATGGTCGATTCGGAAACCACATCGCTTTGCGCGCCGCTGATCAGCAGCGTCGGCACGCGGATGCGCCGTGCCGCTTCGAGCAGACCCTGCTGCTGGCGTTCGCTGTCACCGGCGATGCGGTCGAGCAGTCGCGGGTCCCAATGCCAGCGCAAGCGGCCGTTTTCGAGCGGCACGAGCAGCTGGCGCAGTCGCTCCGGCGACCTCCTTGCGCGCCGCTGCGGCAGGTAGCGCGCGATCGCGTCGGCTGCTTCGTCGACCGAGGCGAATCCGTCCGGGTGCGCGCGCATGAAGGCGATGATGCGCTCGACTCCGGCGCTTTCCCAGCGCGGCGTGATATCGACCAGCACCAGCGCGCGGAAGACTTCATGCGTTGCCTGCGCGACGAGGCCGAGCAGGCCGCCCATCGACGCGCCGACCAGGATCGGGACCTGGCCCGACTGGCGCGCGAGCAGTACCAGGTCGTCGACGAATTGCGTGAAATCGTAGAGCCCGTCATCGCGCCAGCCGCTGCCGCCGTGACCGCGCGCGTCGGCCGTCAGGCATTGCCAGCCGTGCGCGGCAAGCGCACCAGCGGTGTCGGCCCAGGCGTGCCGGGTCTGGCCGAAGCCGTGGGCGAACAGCAGCGGCGGATCCGAAACGGCACCGAACCGCTCGACCGCGAGCCGGACGCCATCGGCCGCGCCCAGGCTCTCCACGACGCCTGTACAAGAGGTGCAGCTTGCGTTTCGCTCGGGCATGGCTACCATACGGTAGAGTATGGTTTGCGATTTTCGAGCTGTCAATACGGGGGCGAATGGATGGCGTAGATGCTTGAGTCAGCGGCAATTTGTTGCGCTGCAGCGACGCAATCGCTTCACCTTTTGCACCGACAGTCGCTACCATTCCACGATGTTGCATGCCGTCGAAAAACTCGAACGCTCCCGGCTCAGCGCCGGGGACTGGGAGCAGGCCGCGCTGGATGTCATCGCCGAGCAGGGCGTCGCCGCAGTGACGGTCGAATCGCTTGCACGCCAGCTCGGCGTGACCAAGGGCAGTTTCTACTGGCATTTCCCGACACGCGAAGCATTGCTCAAGGCGGCGCTGGAGCGCTGGGAACGGCAGGACATCGACAACGTGTTTCTGCAGGTCGAACCGATCGCCGATGCGCGCGCGCGCCTGAGCGAATTGTTCCGCCGCACCGGGCGCGAGGCGAAGTCGCACGTGATCTATTCGGCGCTGCTGCGCGCGCTCGATCATCCGCTGGTGCAGCCGCTGATGGAGCGCGTGTCGCGGCGGCGCATGGAATTCCTGACGCAGGCCTATCGCCAGGTCGGCATGACGCGCGCGCAGGCGGTGCATCGCGCGCGCCTGGCCTATGCCGCCTATGTCGGCTTCCTGCAACTGGCCCTGCAGCTGGGCATGCCGCGCCTGGACCACGCGGAATTCGAAAACTACGTGCAACACGTGATCGATACCCTGATCCCCGGGGCATGATCCGGCAACGCAAACGCGGAAAGATCCACCACGAAGGACCGAACGACACCAAGAAGAGACACGAAGAGACACAGGCGCTTTTCATGTCTTCTTTCGCTTCTTCCGTGTCCTTCGTGTCCTTGGTCGTGAAGTTGTTTCGCAAAAAATATGCGGCAGCCATGACTGCCGCGAAATTCACCTGGTTGGAGCCGGGTCCGACAAGGACTCGCCGAAGGAAGCTAATGACAAGCAAGCTCGAAGCGTTGAACCGATGGGTGGCCGAAGTCGCGGCGCTCACCCGGCCCGATCGCATCCACTGGTGCGACGGATCGGAGGCCGAGAACGATGCCCTGATCGAACGCATGATCGAGACGGGCGACCTGATCGAACTGAATCCGAAGACGCATCCGAACTGCTACCTGCATCGTTCGAATCCGTCCGATGTCGCGCGCGTGGAACACCTGACCTTCGTCTGCACGCGCGATGCGGACGACGCCGGTCCGAACAACCACTGGATGGCGCCGGCCGACGCGCATGCGAAAGTCGATGCGCTGTTCGCCGGCTGCATGCGCGGCCGCACGCTGTACGTGATTCCGTATTGCATGGGCCCGATCGATTCGCCGCTGGCGCGCTGCGGCGTCGAGTTGACCGACAGTCCGTACGTCGTGGCGAACATGCGCCTGATGACGCGCATGGGTGCGCCGGCGCTGGCGCGCATCGAGCGCGAAGGCCAGACCTCGGACAAGCCGGTCGCGGACAAGACGTTCGTCAAGGGGCTGCACTCGACCGGCGAGCTCGATCCGGCCAGGCGCTTCATCATGCATTTTCCGGAGGAACTGACGATCAAGTCGATCGGTTCGGGCTACGGCGGCAACGCGCTGCTCGGCAAGAAGTGCCACGCGCTGCGCATCGCGTCGTGGCAGGCACGCGGCGAAGGCTGGCTGGCCGAACACATGCTGATCCTGGGCATCCAGAATCCGCGCGGCGAAATCTCCTACGTCGCGGCGGCATTTCCGTCGGCCTGCGGCAAGACCAACCTCGCCATGCTGATTCCGCCGGAAAGCTACCGGCAGGCCGGCTGGAAGATCTGGACTGTCGGCGACGATATCTGCTGGATGATGCCGGGTGCGGACGGCCGCCTGTGGGCGATCAATCCGGAAGCCGGCTTCTTCGGTGTCGCGCCCGGCACCAGCGCGAAAACGAATCCGAACGCGCTGGCGATGCTCAATCACGATGCGATCTTCACCAACGTCGCCGTCACCGCGGACGACGAGCCGTGGTGGGAAGGGCTGGGCGAAGGCAAGCCGGTCAAGGACTGGCAGGGCCGCGACTACACCGCGTCGAGCGGCCCGGCCGCGCATCCGAATTCGCGCTTCACCGTGTCGGCGCGGCAGTGCCCGAGCTGGTCGCCGCACGCCGAAGACGCGCAAGGCGTGCCGATCTCGGCCATCATCTTCGGCGGGCGGCGCGAGCATCTCGTGCCGCTCGTGTTCGAAGCGCGCGACTGGACCCACGGCGTGCTGGTCGGTGCATCAATGGGGTCGGAGACCACGGCGGCCGCGACCGGCGCCGTCGGCGTGCTGCGCCGCGATTCGATGGCGATGAAGCCGTTCTGCGGCTACAACTTCGCCGACTACTTCGCGCACTGGCTCGACATTCAGAAACCGGGCGCGAAGCTGCCGAAGATCTTCCACGTCAACTGGTTTCGCAAGGGCGACGACGGCAAGTTCCTGTGGCCGGGCTTCGGTGACAACATGCGCGTGCTCGAATGGATCGTCGGCCGCTGCAACGGCAGCGAGGATGCGGTCGAGACACCGATCGGCCTGCTGCCGCATGCCGAAGACCTCAACCTGGCCGGCGCGAACGTCGCCGCCGCGCGCGTCGACGCGTTGCTGCACATCGATACCGAGGGCTGGATCGCCGAGTACGAAAGCATCGGCGAGTACCTGGCGTCGTTCGGTGCCCGCATGCCACAGGCGCTGCGCGACGAGCACCGCCGCGTCAGCGCGATGCTCGCCGCCGATACGCCCGAGCCCGTCACGGCCGGTTCGCCGTAGCCAGGACGCTGCTCGGCTTTGGCTCGTCGTTCCTGCTTTCGCTGGAATGACGGGCGAGAGCAAGAAGCTGCTGGATTCCGCCTTGCGCCGGAATGACGGGCAACGGCGATGGCGTCCGCTTTCCTGTTCGCGCCCACTTTCGCCGCGACAACAAGCTGCAGCAGTTAAACCCTGGGGCAGTTTCCGGCATCCTAGGCGGCACGATGCAAAGCGCCGCTCTCAGAATGAATGCACCGGAATTTGACCTGGTCGCGCCGCCGGACGATGCGGCGCTCGTACAGCGCTCCCTCGCCGGCGACATGGGCGCGTTCGAGGAGCTTTACCGCGGCCACGTCGGCCGCGTGCATGGCGCGATCCTGCGTCTGGTCGGCATGGATCGCGGGCGCGCCGAAGAGCTGACCCAGGACGCGTTCGTGCGCGCCTGGCAGAAGCTGTCGAGCTTTCGCCATGAAAGCGCATTTTCGACCTGGCTCTACCGGCTCGGCGTGAATGTCGCGCTGATGGACCTTCGCGGCCGGCGCGAGAAAGACGCAAAGGAAACCGACGTGGAGGACATGGAACTGGCCGTCGGCGGCGACGTGCCGTTCTGCGCCGGCGAACGCGGCGACCTGGAGCGCGCCGTTTCGAATTTGCCGTCGCGCGCGCGCGCCGTTCTGGTATTGCACGACGTGGAAGGCTGGAAGCACGAAGAGATAGCGAACGAGCTGGGCATGGCGGTCGGTTCGTCCAAGGCCCAGTTGCACCGCGCGCGCGGCTTGCTGCGCAATGCGCTTGGAGGTGAGGCATGAACAACGAATTCCAGTGGCGCAACGAGATGCGCAAACTCGGCGGACCGGTCGAACCGGATCGCGACCTGTGGCCGGCGATTGCGGCGCGGGTGGCGGCTGCACCGGCTGCGCTGCCGGCCGGCACGCGGCATCGTGCCGCCGGGTGGATGGCGATGGCCGCAACGGTCCTGGTTGCCGTCGGTGCGGCGACTACCGCCTATCGCTGGCAGCGCGTCACCGCCGTGCCGGCGCAGACGGCGGTCGCGCAGGTGCAGACGCCCGTGCCGGTCGCGGCGACCGCGCCGGAGCGGCCGAGTACCGCGCTGGATTGGGCCATGCCTTCGGATCCGCAGCTGGCAGCCACCGCCCAGGATCTGGACAGCGCGAGCGCGCAGCTGCAGGACGCGCTCGAACAACGGCCCGACGCCGTGTTCCTGGTCGGACTGCTCAATCGCACGAATGCCCAACGCCTGCGCCTGATGCGCAAGTCGCCGTACGCAGGCTGACACAACACGAGAACGGAGCCCCCATGAAAACGAAAACCAGCACGGTCCCGCCGCGGCGCAAGCGCCTGTCGTGGCGGCTTGCCCTGGCGTTGGCTGCACCGGCTGCACTGGCCGCCGCCGCCGGGCCGCCGCAGAGCACGACGATCAGCGCCGACGCGTCGGCCCAGACACTGAATCAGACCTGGCAGATCGCCAACGATGCGACGGTCGAGGTGCACAACGTGCGCGGCAGCGTCGTCGTCAGCGCCGGTGATGCGGGCCAGGCGGCGCTGAGCGGTGAACTCGGCGCAGGTTCCAAGCTCGTCGTCGACGGCAATGCGCAGCACCTCGAACTGCGCGTCGATTCGGACAAGGACAACGGCTGGTTCGGCAACAAGGGACCGCGCGCGGATTCCAACCTGACCTTGAAGGTGCCGGCGGGCGTCTCGCTGCGGCTGCAGCTGGTCAGTGCCGACGGCAAGATCGGCGGGATCGACGGCAAATCGCTGAACGTCGGCTGCGTCAGCGGCAATGTGACGATCGACAGCGGTTCACCGCAGGTCGACGTCGACTGTGTCTCGGGCGACGTCGTCTTGCATGCCACGCGCGCCGATCCCGGCGTCCGCACGCACGTGCAGACAGTCAGCGGCGATATCCAGGTGACCGGCGCGAGCGGCAACCTGAAACTCGAAACGGTGTCCGGTCGCGCCCGCGCCGAAGGCAGGCAGATCCAGGAGTTCGAGGCCGGCAGTGTTTCCGGCGACGTCGAACTGGCCGCCGCACCCGGCAAGCACGGCCGCATCCAGGCGCAGACGATGAGCGGCGAAGTGCGAACCGAATTGCCGGCCGATGTGTCCGCACGCATCGAGGCCGAAACGTTCAGCGGCCGCATCCGCAGCGATTTCGGCACGGTCAAGAAGCCCGAGTACGGTCCCGGCAGCAGCCTGGACGCGCGCGTCGGCGATGGCGACGCGCAGATCAGCGTGAAGTCGTTCAGCGGCAACGTCGATATACGGAAAAAGCCCTGAGACGTGAGAGGTGAGACGGGAGGCGGGAGATGGATTCCCGGACCGTCAGCCCGCAGACCTGAACGTCACGCTCCGGGCCCCTTTTCCCCGAACAGTCCGGTCAGTTCCGGCACGAATTCAGCGTAGCGGCGCCAGCGGCCGACGGCCGACGCATAGACCGGCTGGCGCGCCTGCCAGACACTGGCCGTCGTGATGACGTCTGCTTCGGGCGCGTCCGCTGCGGCGCTGTCGCGCAGGCCGACAAAGGCGGCGATGCGCGCAAGCTGCGTGGCCGGGTCGGTGGCCAGCGACTCGTACTGGACTTCGAGGATCTGGGCGCGCAGCGTTGCGCGCCAGTGCGCCATCAGGCGTTCGTGGCCACGCATCGTGGCGGCAATCGCGGAGAAATCGTAGGAAAAGCCCAGGTCCGGGTGGGCGAAATGCTGCGACCACAGCGACAGCGCCGTGTCGCGCGCGTCGCGTTTCAAGTGCACGACGCGCGCATTCGGGAACAAGGCCAGCGCCAGGTTGACATGGCGGTAGTTCAGCGGATTCTTGTCGATGTAGAAGCGTGCTGCCGCATCATCGCGCCGCATCTGTGTCGCAATCAGCGTGCTCACGGACTGCAATGCCGAACGATCGTCGAGCGCGTCCTGCGAGGACAGGTGTTCGTACATCGCGGCGATCCAGTTCAGCTCGCCGCGGTCGTGCACGCCGGCATGGCGCGCCAGGCGCGTGGCGACCAGCGTCGTTCCGGTGCGCGGCAACCCGACGATGAAGATCGGCACGAAGCCGGCGTCGATATCCAGCGAGGGCAGCGGCGCACGAGCCAGCTGCCGATCGACCAGGGCCTGTGCGACGTCGGCGCGCCAGGTCGATTGCGCGAGGGCGAGCGCGTTGGCCTTGCGCAGCACCGCCGCGGCGCCGGCCCGGTCGTCGAGGTCGTCGAGCAGCTTGCCGACGCCGAAGCCGGCGCAGATGCGTGACGCCGGAGCGGTTTTCGGGCCGGACCACGCGTCGCGCAGCAAGGCCAGGTCTGCGTCACCGGCGTCGCTGCAATGCTGGCAGTAGCTCAGGCGCAACCAGGCCGAGCTCTGCGATGGATCGATCTGCACTGCGCGCCGCAGCAGCACACGCGCGGCGGCGAAGTCGCCGAACGCGAGCGCAAGTTCGCCGGCGACCGCGGCGAGTCGGCCGTGCTGCGGCCAGAGCGCCTGCGCTGCCGCTGCCAGCGCGCGCGCTTGTCTCTGCGCGCCCGATTCCCGCAGAAACTCGAGCAGCTCAAGGCTTTGTCCGGCATCGCCCGGCTCGGCGTGCCACTGCGCGAGTATGACGTCGCCGGCCGCCTCGATGCGGCCGTGCTCGCGCAGCATGAATGCGAGCGACAACGCAGCCAGGCGATGCCCCGGCGCCAGGCGCAGCGCGGCGCGGAAAGCGGTTTCGGCTTCGGCATGCCGTTGCGAAATGCGCAGCGCATTGCCGCGCAAATAGTACAGTTGCACCTGGCCCGGGTGCTGCCGCAAGCCGGCATCAACCAGGGCAGCGGCCGGCTCGGCGAAGCCGCTGTCGCTGAGCGCAGCGCCGACCTGCGCCCAGAAATCGGCAGTGCAGCCTGCAGCGCACAAACGCGCCACCAACGCGGCGAGCGGCGGCGCGGGGCCGTTGCGCATTGCCTCGGCGGCATAGGTCGCGACCAGTTCGTCGACCGAGAGGATCGCGGCGGGAGTCGTCATCGCAGTAAAAGTGCCTTCAATATCCGGTGGGAACGTAGCGGAAGCGCGCCATCTGTTCGCGCTGGGCTTCGACGATGCGGCCGATCTGTTCGCGCGACAGCACGTCGCGCCACTGGTTGGCGCGTCCGGAGCGGAAGAAGTGCTTGCCCTTGATCGGCACTTCGACGAAACCGTCGCGCCGTTCCTGGCCGGCCAGGGTCTGGAAACTCGCGTTGCGAATCGCACGTTCGATGCGGCCGCGATCGGCGTCCAGGCCGACCAGCCGCGCGATCCTGCCGAAACCCTTGGCCGGCTTGTCGAGCAGATCCTCGTAGCGCAGCACGAGGATGCGCGGCCCTTCGATGTCGGCCCAGCTCTTCACGTGCGTCGACCACGAGCCGAGGAACTCGCTGACGAACAGCTCGTTGTTCCCGGTCGCCGTGCGTGCGTCGCCGAGGTAGTCGATGGCGGCGTCGATGCCGATGCCGAAGTGGTGCGACATGCTGATCGCGACATCGAGCGGATTGCGCACGACGCAGATCGCGCCGGCCGTGACCTGCGGCGTCAGCAACGCGATGCCGTCATGCACACCGGACATGCTGTGCGTCTTGACGAAGACGGTTCGCGGGGCCGCAGCGGCCAGCGCGGCGTGCACCTGCGGCCGCAATGCGCACAGCTGGTCGAAGTCCAGTTCCGTGCTCGGCCGTCCGGCGATCTTCGAATACAGCGCTGGGTCGGCCTCGAGGGCGCCGTACTTCGGCAGCTCCGCCAGCGGCACCGGTGCCGTGCGATTGGCAATCAGGTTGGCAAGAAACGCACGCAACCAGGTGTTGCCGGATTTCGGGTACGACGCGAGCCAGACGATGTTTCCCATGGATGCGTTTCGGCAGTGCAAGGTCAAAGGCGTTGGACGCAGCCCACGCGGATGAATGTGGATTGTAGTGAGTCGGGGGAAATTGCTCTATCCGCGCAAATTTCCATGCCATCCGCGCAATCCGCGTTCAAATGCTCTTGCGTCAGGAGCCGAACGGCGGCAAGCCGAGTGCAACGCGCAACGGATCGAGCAGCGCGCCATAGCGCCCGGCCCGCGCCGTGTCACGGCGCAGCGGCTGGCGCACCTGGGCGGCGCTCGGGGTGTGCACCTCGCGCTGCGTCTCGTGGAAGTCGATGCAGGCCGGCTCGAACGGAAGGCCGCAGGATGCCAGCAAGGCACGAATCTGCCGTGCGGGGTCGGCGACGAGCGCTTCGTGGACGTTGTCGTGCACGTGCCGCGGATGCAGGCTGCGCCAGCGGCGCGCGGCGCGATCGAAGTCGTGCCAGAACGCGGCGAGGTCGTCGAAGTTGCGCGTGTACTGATTGTCGGTCAGGCGCTGGCGATAGCACGACAGGCAGGTCTCGAGCGGATCGCGGCGGCAGACGACGATGCGCGCGGCCGGCAGCATCGCACGGATCGCACCGATGTAGAGCCAGTTGTACGGCAGCTTGTCGGTGAAGCGCGGCCGGCGTGCGCGCCAGTGTGCCGTGCGCTCGAGATAGCGTTCGCCCAGGCGCCGCCAGTCGTCGCCGCGCGCCGCACGCGCCCACTGCTGCAGCGGCTGGTTGCGCCGGCGCGACTCTTCGGTCAGCACGCGCGGCAGGTCGGAAAGCTCGCCGGCGCCGTCGACCTGCGAATGCGACGCCAGGATCTGTTCGGTCAGGCTCGAACCCGAACGCGGCAGGCCGACGATGAATATCGCTTCGCCGCCGAACGAAGGGTCAGCGCCCGCCGGCGGGGGATCGAACGCGGCCAGCGTCGCATCGACCAGCGCGCGGTGCGACATCGCGTTCCAGCGCTGGCGCGTCGGAGCCGCGGCGTGGGCACGGGCGAGTGCGGCCAGCGAATCGGCCATGCGGCCGTGATCGTCGAGCGCCTTTGCCAATGCGAAACCCATCGCACTGCGATCGTCCGCGCCGGTTCCGGGCAGGCGCAACGCCTGTTCGATCTGCGCGATGTCGGTTTCGGCGAAGCGTACCGTCTTGATGTCGGCCAGGCCCCACCACGCCATGCCCGCGGTCGGGTGACGCGCGAGCACCTTGCGAAATTCGGCCACGGCTTCGTCGGTACGCCCGCTTGCCTTGAGCTGATCGGCCAGCAGGCAGCGCGCGTTGACCTGCCCCGGTGCGAGTGCGACGGCGCGGCGCATGGCATCGGCAGCCTCGGCCGGGCGCATGCAACGCGTCAGTGCAACGCCGAGATTGAACCAGGCCACGGCAAGGCCAGGATCGAGGTTACAGGCGCGGCGCAGCACCGCGATCGCCTCGTCGTACTCGCCGGTTTCGGTGAGGACGCTGCCGAGCGTATTGAGGTAAAGCGCGTCGTCCGGCCGCAGCGCCAGCGCCTGGCGCATCGTCGCCGCGGCATCCGCGCCGTCGCCGCGCATGCTTTGCAGGCCGGCGAGCAGGCGCAGGATTTCCGGGTGGTGGGGATACGACGCGAGCAGGGCGGCGATATGCCTGCCGGCTTCATCGACCCGGCCGAGTTCCAGCGCCTGCGCGGTCGACACGACGCCTTGCATCGCAGCGGGAGAAAGACCCTGCAGGCGCGAGTTCGCCGGCTGTTTCGCCGCGTGGGTCATGGCGCAGGCCGCAGCCGGATACGCAAAGCCGGGCACTTGGCGGCATTTCCGGCTTGCCGTTTGGGCGCGCCCGCCCTGGAAAGCGGCATCGGCCTGACCATCGCAACGGCCTCAGCCGGCCGCTGCATTCGGTGCACCGGCGCCCGCGGCAAAAGGCGGCATGCCGAGCGCGGCGCGCAGCGGATCGAGCAACGCGCCGTAGCGGTGCGTGCGTGCGGTATCGCGCCGCAACGGCTCGCGCACCTGCGTGGCGCTGGGCGTGTGCACCCGCCGCTCGGTCTTGTGGAATTCGAGACAGGCCGGCTCGAACGGCAGATCGCAGAAATCCAGCAGCGCGCGGATTTTCGTTTCCGGATCGACCACGAATTCCTCGTAAATGCTTTCATAGACGTGCCTGGGATGCAGCAGCAGCCAGTGTTTTACGGCGCGATCGAAGTCGCGCCAGGCCGAGGCAAGATCGTCGAACGTGCGCGTATATTCGCTGTTCGCCAGGCGCTGGCGATAGCACGACAGGCAGGTCTCAAGCGGATCGCGGCGGACCATGATGATGCGCGCGCCCGGCAGCATTGCGCGGATCGCGCCGACGTAGTGCCAGTTGCTCGGCATCTTGTCGGTGAAGCGCGCGCGGCCGCTGCGCCAGCGCGACGCGCGTTCCAGATAGTTGCGGCCCATGCGTGCCCAGTCGTCCGGCGTCAGCAGCGGGACGAAATCCGGGAAGGGCTTTGCAAGACGCTTGGATTCCTCCATCAGCACGCTCGGAAGGTCCGCCACTTCGCCGCCGCCATCGACCTGCGAATGCGACGCGAACACCTGCTCGGTCAGCGTCGAGCCGGAACGCGGCATGCTGGCGACGAAGATCGCCTCGTGGCCCAACGGTTCGGCGGCGCCGGCCACGGGCGGCGTGAACGCATCGAGGATGGCGTCGATGTGCTTGCTGTAGATCGCCGGGTCCCAGCGCTTGCGTGCGCGCACGCGCGCATGTGCCTGCGCCAGCGCTTCCAGCGAATCGGCATACAGGCCACGGTCATCGAGTGCCTTGGCCAGCGTGAACCCCATCGCCGACAGGTCGTCCTCGCTGGCGCCGGGCATGCGCATCGCCTTGCGCAGGTTTTCCAGGTCTTCGTCGCCGAAGCGCTGCGTCTTGATTTCCGCCAGGCCCCACCACGCGTTGCCGGCATGCGCCTGCTGCTTGAGCGTGGCGCGGTATTCGGCGACGGCTTCGTCGTTGCGTCCCTCGGCGCGGAACATGTTGCCGAGGATCACGCGCGCATTGACCTCCAGTCCCGGCGCCTGCGACACCGCGCGTCGCAGCGCGGAGCTCGCCTCGTCCACGCGCATGCAGCGGATATACGCCAGGCCGAGGTTGTACCAGGCCGTCGTGTAGCTCGGGTCGAGCTCGCAGGCGTGGCGCAAGGCGTCGATCGCATCGTCGTAGCGGGCCGCATCGATCAGCGCGGAACCGAACGAACTCCAGTAGGCGGCATCGTTCGGGCGCAGCGCGATGGCGCGTTCCATGATTCCGAGCGCGCCGTAGAAATCGCCGCGCAGCGACTGCAAGCCCGCCCACATGCGCAGCACTTCCGGATGATCCGGATAGACCGCGAGCAGGCCCTGCAGGCGCTGCTCGGCGTCGACGACGCGGCCCATGTTGAGTGCTTGCGCGGCGGTAACAAGGCGGCGGGCCGCGCTTGTCGACAAGCCGTCAAGGCGCGGATCGCGCGGCAATGAGGTTGCGGTATTCATGCAATCAAGAAGTCATTTTCGTACGGCGGGTCTGTATCAGAACATGAGGTAGGTCGAAACGATGTATTTGTCGTTCGAGCGCGGCGGCAAGCCGGCATGCTGGAACATCCAGTACGGCGGAAACATCAGCAGGCGCCCGGCGCGCGCCTGGACCTTGATGCCGAGGTCGAGGAATTGCGTTTCGCCGCCTTCGGCGACATCGTTCAGGTACCACAGGAAGACGAGATAGCGCTGGCTCTTGATGTCGATCGAATCGAAATGCGGTTCGAACTGGTCGTCGCTGCCGCCACGGTAACGCTTCAGGCGCAGATCGTCGATCGTCGGCCGCGAAGGAATCGGCAGCGTCAGCGGCAGGCTCGCGTTGTACTCGGCCAGGTACTTGTCGATCTGCGCATGGAAGAAACCGAGAAAGGCCTTGTCGGCGATCGGCGTCAGGTTCAGTTCCACCCAGGTGCTGTGCTTGATGCCGGGATGGTGGCCGCGACCGTTCGCCACGTGCCGGTCGCTCGAGCGTTCGAACTCGCTGATCATCTGCTCGCAGAAGGCCGGTGCGATGGCGCCGTCGTAGTAGCGCACGTAGCTGTGCAGGCTGGCGAGGTCGGCGGTGTCAGTCATGGTAGCCCCAGTGGCGCATGATCGGCTGCAGCGTCGGCAGTATCGGCTCGAACCATTTATGGTAGCGGCGCCAGCGATCGACCGCTTTCTTGTTCGGCGGCTCGATCACGCCGGTGTAGCTCGGCGTGCTGATGAAGCCCTTGTCGCGCGCGTGCTGGTCGAAGCGGCGCATCGGGCTGGCGTCGTCGAGGCCGAGGAAATCAGCGATGCGCCTGGTGTTGCCGGCGAAATCGTCGAGCAGGTCTTCGTAGCGCGAATGGATCAGCAGCGGCTTCAGCAGGCCGGCGTGATAGACCCATGAGTCCATCGCGTTGACGTAGCCTTGCGCCAGCCGCTCGAGGCTCGAGCACAGCACCGTAAAGGGTTTGGCGCTGAAGTTCTGCATGTAGTTCGACAGGATCACGTCGCACGGATGGCGCAGCGCGAGAATGATCGGTGCGTTCGGAAACAGCCGGGCGATCAGCGGCAGGCGCAGCATGTGCAACGGGTTCTTGTCGACCAGGCGCTGGCCTTCCGTGCGCGGCGCCACCTGCGCGGACGCCTTCCAGTACACACGACGCAGCTCTTCGCATTGCGCGGCGCTGAGCTTGCCCAGGTCGTACGGATATTCATAGCCGAACGGACTCATCTCGCTGATGAGATCCTGCAGGAAGGCGCGCTCGTCCATCGATTGCAGGCTCGGGTGCGCGTCGAGCATCTGTTCGAGCATGGTCGTGCCGGAGCGAGGAAACCCGACGACGAAAATCGGCGACTCCAGCATCGACGGGGCCGGGTAGTCCGGCCACGATGCCCGGGTCGGCGCGTCGATCCACTTCGTGGCCGAGAACAGCGGTTCGGCATCGGGTTTGGCCAGCTCCGGCACCGCCTGGCGGGCCAGCAGCATCTGGCGCGCATGCGCCTCGGCGAGCGCCGCCATCGCACCCTCGGTATCGCCTTGCCGGTCGCGTACCTTGGCGAGCGAAAAGTACAGATGATCGGCGCGCCACGGTTTGAATTGCGCATCGGTCGAGTCGGCGAAGGCCGCGATCAGCCGTTCGAGCAATACGGCGGCATTGGCGGGATCCTTCTCGCGCAGCGCAAAGGTTGCCTGTGCGCCGATCAGGTCGTAGCGCAGCTTGGCATCGTCGACCGACTCCGGCGGCGGCAACCGCGCGAGCATCGCACGTGCCTCGTCGAGCCGGTTGATGCGTTCGTACAGCACGACCAGTTGCGCCATCGCGCGCAGGTTGTGCGGATCGTGGCGCAGCAGGTTTTCGAACAGAAGCAGGCCCTCGTCGGCCGTGCCGACCGAACTCATCAGCGAGGCGAGTTCGAGCGTCAGGTCGTCGGGCAGCCCGGTCCAGCTGCCGCGCGGTTCGAGCAGCCGCTTGGCCAGGTCGCGCTCGTCGAGCGCAATGCACATCTGCGCCGCGAAGATGCGCGCTTCCGGCGATGCCGGGTCGAGCGTGTGCGCTGCCAGGAAGCAGTCGCGAGCTTCGGGAAATTTTCCGCATTCGAGCAGCAGGTAGCCCAGGTTCAAGCGGGCCAGGAACGAGTTCGGATCAAGTTCGATGGTACGGCGGTAGGCGTCTTCGGCCTCGAGCAACTCGCCGGCGTTGCGCAAGGCAGTCGCCAGGTTGTTCCAGTGCACGGCGGACTGCGGCATCAGCACGGTCAGTTCGCGCCAGGCCTGCACTGCATCGGCATTGCGTTCCTGCAGCTGCAGGCACATCGCCAGCAGCATCAGCGCGTCCTCGTTGCCTGGCTCGGACGCGAGTCGGGCGCGCGTCATCTGCTCGGCCTCCCGCATCCGGCCTTGCTGGAGGGCAGAAACGATCGTGGCGATATCGGCTGGCGTGGTGGCTTGCATCGGATGGACGTGGGCAAACGTTCGACAATGGATGTGGAATCTGGTGTTGCGTTTCGCAAATGACCTTGCACGTGCACGAAGCGCTCTCGAGCCCTACCGTTGCCGGGGAGGGTCGCGCAGAAGGTGGCGCCTGCGCGAAGCAGGCGCCTGCAACGCCGCCTCGTCTTCCGCCGCGCCGTGCGCGCCGAACCTCTCCTGCGACGGGAGAGGTGGATAGTCCGGATGCAAGGTTTCTTGCGGAACGGGACACTAGGATAACGAAAAGGCCAGCCGGATGTCTGGCCGGCCCGAATGTCAGGCAAAAAAAACCGCGCGGGCAAGCCGCGCGGTCTGAATGGGCAAAGCTGGCTTGCTTAGAACTTTATGCTGAAGCTGGCATGGTAGAACCGGCCCATCGTGTCGTACGTACCGACGTCGGTATTGGCGTTGAGCACGTTGTTGAGGAACAGGATCGGTGCCTGCTTGTCGCCGACGTTGTCGATGCCGACCTGCACGAACGCGTTGAGCGGCTCGATGTTGTAGCCGAGCGACACGTTGTGATAGGTCTGCGCACCGAAATAAAGGACCGGACCGATCGGGTTTCCGGCATACGCATCGGTGCTCGACTCGACACCGGACGGGCCGAGGCCGGCGTTGGCATAGCCGATCTTGATCGGGCCGACGTAGCGCGTCGTCCAGTTCGCCGTGAACGGACCCATGTTCCAGTCGAGGCTGGCCAGGGCGCGGACGCGAGCGAAGTTGCCATAGGTCTTGTCGAAGTGACCGGCAAGGTGCTGGATGAAGCCGCCCTGGTCGATGTTCCATTTCTGGATGTAGGTGGCATCCAAGCCGACGCGGAAGTTGCCGAACGACGTTTCCGGCAGGCGGTAATGCGCGCCGATATCGAAGCCCTGCGTGACGAGGTTGCCCGAGTTGAATGCCGCCTCGGTCACGAACTTGATCGAGCCGTCCGAACCGCGGACGATATCCGAGCAGATCGGCCCCTGCGTGTTGAAGCACTGGGTCAGGATCGTCTGCGCAATGCCCGCGCCGGATACGATCAGGTTGTCGAGCAGGATGCGATAGTAGTCACCGTTGAACGACAGCCCCGGCAGCCAGCTCGGATCGTAGACGAAGCCGTAATCGAACGACTTGCCGAATTCCGGCTGCAGCACTGCGCTGCTGAGGCCGTGCTCGCTGGCGAACTGCGAACCCATGACATAGCCCGTCAGCTGCGAGAAGGTCTGCGGCGGAACGTTGAAGCCCTTGCAGGCGGCGTTGCCGGAGACTCCGGTCTTGCCTGCGCACGGATCGGTGGCGGTCGGTGCATCGGCGGCCGGGCCTGCGAACAGGTTGGTCGGCGTCGGCGCACGGAACACCTTGGCTACCGTGGCGCGCAGCAGCAGGTCTTCGATCGGACGGAATTCGATCGCGGCCTTCCAGTTGTTGGTGCTGCCGAAGTTGCTGTACTTCGAGAAGCGGTCACCCAGGTCGATGTTGAGCGAATGCACGAACGGCAGATCCTTGAGGACCGGGATCAGCAACTCGGCGTACGCTTCCTTGACGTTGAAGCCGCCCTGCGCCGGCGAGCTGCAGATCGAGCTCGGGCCCGGGCAGGCGAGGTTCGGCACGCCACCGGGTGCGGAGAACGTCGTATTGACCAGCGGATCGACCTGCTGGTTCAGGTATTCCTTGCGGTACAGCGCGCCGACGGCCGCCTGGACATCGCCGGCCGGCAGTGCGAACAGCGAGCCGTTGGCGGAAGCCTCGGCCGAACGCGTCTGATACAGGAACGTGCTGAACGGGCTGATCTTCGCCGCGTTGAGGATCGCCAGCGTGTTCGGATCGTGCTGGTTGAAGATGTCGATCGGCGTGCAGGCAGCGGCGCCCGGCGCCGTGGTGCAGCCGAACGAGTCGGCGATCGTGGAAATGTTGATGTAGTTGAGCGCACGCGATTCGACGGTCGACTTGCCGTAGCTGACGTGGGCGTCCCAGTTCCAGCTCGTGTCGCCGAAGTTGCCCTTGAAGCCGAAGTTGCCTTCCTCGGTGGTGTTGGCGATCTTCGAGCCGCGATCACCCAGCGAGGTCAGGCGCATGGCGATCGTGCTCGACGCGCCGTTGTTGCCGAACGTCACGCCGAACGGGTTGTAGTACTGGTTCGCAGGCACGATCAGGCCGTTGGAAACCAGGTCGAACGGATACGGCGCCAGCTGCGTGTGCGCGACCATCTTGTGGTACAGCAGCTCGGTGTAGGCTTCGACGTTGTCGGTCAGCTTGTAGTTGCCCAGCACGAAGAAGCCGGTGCGCTCGTTCGGGATCAGGTCGTAGTTGCCGACCGCCTGGAAATTGAAGCCGTCGTTTGCCGAGCTGTAGCAGCGGAATTCGCCGGCTTTCGGCGGTGTCGTCGTGCTCGGCAGGCTGAGGCCGGAAAGAGTGACAGACGTGCAGCCCAGCTGCGTGGCAATCGGCGAACCCTTCGGCACGAAGAAACGGCCGCCCGGGGTACGCGAGGAACCGCCGTGGGTGTTGATGCTGGTGTTGTAGGCGTACTGCGCATTGCGCGAGAAATTGCGATTGGCGGCAGAGACCGGATCCTGCTTGTCGTACTGGATGCCCATCACGATGCTGCCCTTGTCGGTCGTCTGACCGAAAATGGCGTGATAAGCCTTGCGCTGTCCGTCGTCGCGATCGGATTCACCGAAATCCGCACCGAACTCGGCACCCTGGTAGTTGGAGCGCGTGATGATGTTCACGACGCCGCCGATGGCATCGGAACCGTACACGGCCGAGGCACCGTCGTTCAGCACTTCGATGCGCTCGACGATCGCGACCGGCAGCAGGTTGAGATCCTGCAGCTGGAACGGGATGCGGTGGCCGTTGATCAGCAGCAACGTGCGGTTGGAACCCAGGCCGCGCAGCGACACACCGGCCGTGCCGATGCCGCCGTTGTTGACCGCGGGGGTCATGGCATTGCCTGCCATCGAAGGCAGATCCTGCACCAGGTCACCCAAGTTGACCTTGCCGGATGCCTGGATCGCTGCGCGATCGATCGTGACGACCGGGTTGGCCGTTTCGATGTCCACGCGGCGGATGTTGGAACCGGTCACCACGATGGTTTCGAGGGACTGGCTCTT
>Ga0157369_10000149_pt1 | contig 99754 bp, 85 predicted proteins | sample C25metaG_FD_113461 | JGI IMG/M metagenome (GOLD analysis project Ga0157369, IMG submission 113461) | Corn rhizosphere microbial communities from Kellogg Biological Station, Michigan, USA - C2-5 metaG | ecosystem: Host-associated > Plants > Roots > Rhizosphere > Soil | place: USA: Michigan... | reverse complement strand
CGGACGATCGAGCCCCGGCGACGAGACTTCGAGCCGTTCGTAGTCGATGTTCTCAACCGTCAGAACGTGCTGGAGCTGACGCGTGACTTTTTCGCAATCCTCGATCGCAATACCGGCGCTCTGGTCGATATAGACGCACAGCATGCCCCGCCCGGTGCGTTCGAGGTCCACGAGCTCGTAACCCATGCCCGAGACCGTGGTTTCTATCAGTTCCGTCAGTTGCACATTGCCCTCTAAGGTGTTCGCGCGTGCGCGCAAGCCACCCTTAAGGCCGCGCGCCGCGCCATGCCGGCGCGCGAAAGGTGTTGCTGGCCGAGATGCCGAACCGTTACCGCAAAAAAAAATGGGCTTCACGCCCATCATCTTCTTACCGGTGGTCGCACCTGAGCCGCACACCAAACCTGCACGCCCAGCGACTTTGTGAGTTTAGCATTTTCCGGCGCGTGTTGCAAAGCGGGGAACGTGTGAGAGCGCCCGGTAGCGGGCGCTCTCACCGTCGGAACGGGCGCATCGGACGATGCCGCGGCCCTCGGGGCGCGCCGAACGCGCCCCGGCTCCAACGCTGGATTAGCGGCTGCGCGTCCGACCGCGTGGCCCCTGGCCTTGCCCAGACCGCTGGCCGCCGCCGCTGCTGCCGCGATTGCCGCCGCTCGGACCGTTGCCGCCCGGCGCCCGATTGCCGTTCCCGTTGCCGCCGAACGTGCGCTTGCCGCCTGCTCCCGCCGACACGGCGCGATTGCCGTCGACGTCACGCTGCGGTCGACCCTTTTGCCCACCGCTGCGATTGCCGCCCTGATTCCCAGGGCCGCCGCCGGCGCGATCGCCGAAGCCGCCCATCCCACCACCACCGAACCCACCACCGGCGCCGGGGCCGCGGCGGCCCGGGCCGCGCCCGGGCTGCTCGAACCGGCCGTGGGCCGTCAGCACCGGCTCGCGGTTGAGGAAGCCCATCGACGTCTGCATCGGATCCGGTTGGCGCCGCTCTTGGGTCGGCCGCCGGCCGCCCTTCTCTTCCACGGGCGCTTTCAGACCGACCGCGGCCATCAGATCGCGGACTTGGTTTTCCTCGAGCTCCTCCCAGCGGCCGCGGCGCAGGCCGCGCGGCAAGGAAATCGGGCCGTGACGCGTGCGAATGAGCCGGCTCACCATCAACCCGACCGCCTCGAACATGCGCCGCACCTCGCGGTTACGGCCCTCGGCCAGCGCGACGTGATACCAATGGTTGGTGCCCTCGCCGCCGCCGTCGCGAATCCGTAGGAAGTTCGCCGGGCCGTCTTCGAGCTCGACGCCATGCAGCAACTTCTGACGCGATCCTTCCGACAGTTCGCCGACCACGCGCACCGCATACTCGCGCTCCACGCTGTAGCGCGGATGCATGAACCGGTTCGCCAGATCGCCCGACGTGGTCAGCATCAGCAAACCTTCGGTGTTGAAATCGAGGCGGCCCACCGCCAGCCACTTCGCCGTTTTCATCGGGGGCAGCTTATCGAAGACCGAAGGACGGCCTTCGGGATCCGCATGGCTGACGATTTCGCCGGTGGGCTTGTGATAGAGCAATACACGCGGCGGTTTCGCCTGCACGCGCCGCTTGACGGGCTTGCCGTTGATCCGGACTTGGTCCGTCGGCATGATGCGCTGACCGATATGCGCGGGCTCGCCGTTCACCGACACGCGCCCCGCCACGATGAGCTCTTCCATCTCGCGGCGCGACCCCATGCCGGCCTCCGCCAGCACCTTGTGCAGCTTGGGCGCATCGTCGTCGGGGGCGAGCACGCGCTTTTCCGGCGCCGTGCGGCCGCGCCGCAGCATCGGCGCGCGCACACCGCCCGTGGTGCTGTTGTCGGCATCGAAGGCCGGCGACGTCACGTAATCGAACAGATCGTCCTGCGCAATAGGCGACGCCTCGCCGCGCTTACCGGGTTTATCTTGGCGACCTTGCCGATCCTTATCTTGCGCCGGCGCATCGTCGCGGCGATTCGCGGCCTGCTTGCGGGCGCCCTTTGGCGGGCCTTTGCGCGGCGGGCGCGCTGCCCCTGCCGCACCCTCATCCGATGCGGGGGCGCTTGACGACGGAGCGTCGTTCTCCGTTTCGTCCGCTGAAGACTGCGCTTGCGCGCCCGCCTCGCCTTTGGTCTTAGCCGCGGCGCGGCGGCGCGCGATCAGGCTACGTGGACCACGTCGCAAGCCGCGGCGCGGACGATCCTGATCACCCGCTTCCGCGATATGGGCGCCGTGTTCGGATTCGCCCGCCGCTTGCGCGGATGGCGCCTCGTCGCGGCCCGCGGCCTGGACGGCCTGCCCGGATGCGGACAAATCGGTGTCGTGGGTATTTGTCAAAACAACCTCAAGTGTCAATCGCGCGCCCATTGCGGGCGCTGCGTGCGTTCTATTACGTCAAGTCAGGCGCTTCGCGACGCGGGTTCGTCGTCGATGAACGTATCGGAATCGTTGTCCGACTCCTCGTGTGATGCTTCGTTAGCTTCGTCCGCTTCGTCATGCGAATGGTCGTCGCTCTCCGCCCCGATCGCGTGCGCATGGGCAGCGTGGGCTGCTTCATCTTGCGCAAGCTCGATGTCGGTCGCGCCCTGCGCGGCCTCTTGCGAGTCAAGCTCATCGCTGCGACTACCGTTGACGGCATGAAACGTGCCGCCGCCAGCGGACGGTGCAACGTTTGCCTGCGCACCGTGGGGTTCTCCCGCACCGTCAGGTTCTTGGGCCTGTTCATCCGCCGCCGGAACTTCTGCCCCAACATCGGCTGCCGCAGCATGGGCTGCCCCAGCATCGGCTGCCGCACCCTCCACCGGCGCCTCTTCAGGAAATTCGATCGCGTGCTGCGCGAGCAGATCGGCCGCGTTCTGCGCCGACGGATCTTCCAGGGGCGGCAGTTCGTCGAGCGCCTTCAATCCGAGATCGTCGAGAAACTGCTTCGTCGTCGCATACAGCGCCGGCCGCCCCGGTACGTCGCGATGGCCGATCACTTCGATCCAGCTGCGATCCTCGAGCTGCTTGATCACTTGAGTATTCACGGTGACGCCGCGAATCTCTTCGATATCGCCGCGCGTAACGGGCTGACGGTAAGCGATGATCGCTAGCGTTTCCAATACCGCACGCGAGTACTTGGGCGGTTTTTCCGGATGCAAGCGATCGAGGTACGAGCGCATCGCGGGCTTGCTTTGAAAGCGCCAGCCAGTGGCGAGAGCGACGAGCTCGACGCCTCGCTCCGACCATTCGCTTCTTAGATCCTCAAGTAACGCACGGACTGTGTCCGCCGATAGACCATCGGCGAAAAGCTTACGCAGATCACCGACCTTTAGCGGTTCCTGCGCGCAAATCAAAGCAGTCTCGAGGACGATCTTCGCCTCTTGGGTATTCATGCAGCTAGGTCAGACCCTGTGGTCAACGAACCGGATCAAACGGACGATATGGAACTGGAGACGCGCTCGCCCGATTTTGATCGGTCATATTGATGGGAGCACGGACCGGGGGGAGGCGATTCGAAACAGCTCTCAAGCCAAACCCAGCCGGACGAAGCAGCGGTTTTCCGGAGAAGGCGCCGCGTGACTGAACGCCATCTTACGCAAAAAGCCCCGGGCCGTAAACAGCGAATCTAAACGCGCGGATCATGGCCCCAAGAACATCGCCCCGCGCACGGAGCCCAGCCCCAGAAGGCGTCCGTGATCGCACGAACGTCGCCCTGCCTTGCTGCGATCGCAAAGCCGCAGTCATTTCGGCAATGGCGCATCGCGCCTTAATTGGTCCCGCGAAAACTCTCATCGTGCGCGCGCCCATTATTGCACCGCAATATGCGAGCAAAGGCCCCATTCAGCGCGCGGAATTGCACTAGATTGGTGATTGCCCTGATTTCCGACCCGGACGTTTTGGCGTCTCATACGCCCCTAGCCAACGGCCCCGCAGGCTTGTTGCGGCGGGGCTTGCACGCTTTCGCCACTCGCATGGCACGCTTCATGCGTTGCTCGGCGCGCTACGGTCGGCGCGGCGCGATTCGATGACCCGTTCGCGGCGCCTAACCGGCTCGCTCGACGCTCGCGACCCGAGTGTCACAAGAGTGCGCGGCACGGGGCAGCGCACCGGAGTCAGTTTCGCTGAGGTGAGGACATATGGTGTTCGACGATTTGAGAGATAACGAGTGGGCGCTGGTCGAGGCGCTGTTTGGAGCCGAACCCGCACGCAGTGAGCGACGGGGACGGCCGCGCGTGGAAGCACGCGCCGTTGTCAATGCGGTGCTATGGGTCTTGTCGACGGGGGAAGGCTGGTCCAAGCTGCCCGGCCGCTACCCGTCGCCTCCCACGTGCCGCCGCCGTTTCGACGAGTGGCAAGCGGACGGCACCCTCGGCGAGATCGTCAAACGCCTGGGCACCTGCGGCCGACAGATCTCGCTACGCGGGCGCATTGGCGCCAGTGCCGCCAAACCGCCGGCCCCGCGTAGCTCCGACCGCCTGCGCGGCGCTTTCTGGACCAATCCGGAGTCGTGGCGAGCTCCGGCCAAGATGGCCTGATTCGACCATCGTCGATCACTACTACTAGCACTAGTCGCCACGGAGCGCGGGCAAGCCAACGAAGCCCGCGCGGCCTGCCCGCCTGCTTCTTCCGCAATACGGCGCCCGTGAAGGCGGCGCGTCTAATCGACGCCCGTCGTGCGACAATCTTGGCGCGACCGGCAATCCGATTCTCATTCCTTCATTCGATCCAACACGCCTCGCATAATCGTGGCCCCGCCTAATCGCGGCGGGGCGACTACGAAACATCCATTTACTAATATTTACAGCGCCCTTTCGTTCGCGCGCCTATTGTTTGGCCATGCGGACACGCCGCCGGCATATAGCGCCGGGAGTTCATCGAATGAAGGCAGCGAATCTCGCAGCGCGGTTGCTCGTGTGCGGTGTGGCGATTGCACACGTTGCCCTTGCCCGCTCGCAACCTCCTCACGCGCCGCCGTCCGCTCCGGAAATGGCCGCGGGATGGCGCGGCCCGCCGCCTAGCGCGCCCGCAGCCGCCTCGGCCCCGCGTGGAAACCTGCGCAACGATATCGAGAATAACGCCCGCTGGAACGGCAACGCCGCTCGCCCTCGTACTCCTCCGCCTCGTTGAACCAGACGCCTTCGCGTAACGCGTTCGACTCAAATCTCTAAATCAAGGGAACCACTAGCCGTTCGGCTAGTCGGAGTGAGTGCCATGAGCACAGCGTGGCAGCAGAAATATCCGGTACCCGTATCCTCGTGATACGGGTTTTTTTTGAAAGCCGCAACGAAATAGCCGACGAGGAAAACTACTGCCGTAGCTCGACGGCGGCCGCGGTTTCACTGGGCGTGTATTCGTTGGTGCGCGCGTCGGTCCAAGACAATGCTCGCTCTTCGCGCGCTAGCCGATTGAATTCGGCGCGGCCTTTATCGGTCAACACGGCAATATCGACGGGCGCATGAAAGCCGGCCCCTGGTGCAACGGTGCGCTGGCGAGCCGTTTCCATCAAGCCCAGCCCTCGCAAATATTCGAAAACCCCAGGGCGTTTGGCCCACGGAACCTGACGATATTGCACTCGCCTAAGCGCTTCGAGCACCGCTTCATTGGAATACGTGGTCATCTCGACTCTTTCTTAAAGTACACCGTCGCATTCGTGACGGCGCATGCCGTGCGGCAGCCGGTACCAGTGAGCGCCGAGCCGCCGAGCCGGGGCGACGCCCGGGGTGTACCCGGGCCATCGTGTCATAGGTAACTGCCTATAATCGGGCGCTTGCCGCACCTGGGAGTACGGTTGCCCACGGTCCATTCGAATGCGCCGCCGGCTGCGCGCGACGCGATCCCCGAACCCATACGTTACCCCATCTCAATTGATCATATTCACTTTATTCGTGCTTTTTTTGGCAGTTTTCATGCTATGGCGCCGGATGAGGAAGGCGACCGTCGCCACCGCATTGGCGCTGTTTTGGCTCCTATCGGCCGGTTGGCTAACGGCCCCTTTGCTCGCTACTGTCCAGCTCGATGCGATGCATGAGCAACCGCCGCGGTTCGGTCAACGCACGATCATCGTGATGCTCGGCGCCGGCACCCGCTATGACCGGGACGGCGTACTCGTGCCCAAGCCGGCCGCCCTGTCGCGTATCGCGAAAACGGCCGCGCTGTATGCTCAATGCAAACAGCAGGTAAGGCGATGCGAAGTCATCGTGAGTGGGGGCAACCCGGAGCGGCACGCGGCGGCCGAAGCGGATAACTATGCGCCTTACTTGCTGCAAGCGCACGTCGCGCGCGACGATCTCATCCTCGAAAACGAGAGCCTCACGACTTACGAGAACGCCAAGTATGTCGCACGTATTTTGCGCAGCGAACATTACGATTCGTTGATGCTCGTGACGTCGGCCTACCACATGCCACGCGCGCTCCTCGATTTTCATCGGTTCTCGCTAATGCCCGAACCGGTGGCGTCAAGTGGTCGGGTCGCCAAGCTCGGCCTCTTGCCGCGCTGGTCGAACCTCGCCGCCGCCAACGTCGCCCTGCATGAACTGATCGGCATTGCCCAGTTCCACGTTTATCGCGCGTTGGGCTGGTTTTGACGGGTCCAATCCCGACATGTAACGAGACGTAACGGATCGTCGCATTTGCTCCACACGAATCTCGTACTTCGGCTTATGCTGGTTAAAATTTGCAGTGTCCAGCCGGACAGGCAGCATTTGGACCAACCATCCATCCATTTTTCGCACGGAGGCAATAATGAAGAAAGCGTCCCTGACTGTCTTGATTTCCCTTTCCATGCTGGCCGGCGCCGCTTACGCGCAAACCGAAAACGGTGTCACGATGAGCACCGATCCGGCGAAAGCCGCCGAGGTCGAGCAACGTGCGCAATCGCTGCAGTCGCAGCAAGATCAGATGCCGATGCACGAAATGCCGATGCATAAGAAGGCGAATCATCACAAGCCAATGCATAAGCCGATGCACAAGCACGCCGCGAAGGGCAAGGCGGCGAGTGCGGAGCCCGCGAGCGGCGCGAGCCAGTAATCCCGACGTACGCGCGGCGCATAGCCGCTCGAGCATCACGAGCCGAAGCCGGATCAGCCGGCTTCGGCTTTCTTTTGTTCGGCGAATCGACGCGGCCGGTATGCTAAAGTCGCGCACCGAATCGTTTCACAACCCGCGCGCACCACGGTGGGAGAGGACAGTATGAGCAACATACAGTTGGATATCGAATGGACCGAAGCGGCATCGCGCAAGATTGAAAAGCTGATGCCGCGCGGATCTCAAGAAGCGTTTCTGGCTTTACCGCCTGTCGAATGCCTGCCGATGGAAGGCGATGTTTTGTTTCTCGGCCCGGCCGGCAAACAACAACCGTTTATCGTCGTCGAACGTCAATATCATCACGAGGGCGATGCCGATTGGACCATCATCTTGATCCTCGACGTTCCGCAAGCTGCGCACTGAGCCGCCGCTAAACGAATTCGTTCGTGGTCCTAACGAATCGCGTTCGCTCTCGATCGCTCGACATAGTCGCTCCGCTTTGCCCGCACAAAAAAATACCCGCGTTCCGAGGAACGCGGGTCAAACCGTCGCCCTACGAGGATAGGCGACGGGGCCACCGGCGCTCGCGCGCAACAGGCGAGCGGTGTCCTTTGAGTCGTTACAAGGCGCGTTTCGAATTGATTTAGATTTAGGCCACGGGCTGATCGTGGCTCGCTGAATGCGCTCGATACGGCGTGCCGCACGGCAGACTCGTCGGTCGAAGCTGCGCCTCCCTCCTCCCTGCATTTTTTGCCCAACGGCCGGATAAAAAGCAGTTTGCGTGCCATCGCAAAACGCACACGCAAGCCTTTGAATGCAAAAAGAAAACATAAGATGGGCAGGATTGAAATCGTTTCGCCGGCGAAACGTTACGCCGTAACGTCACGTGACATCGACGGCCGTGCGGGAACACGGCGCGAGCGGTGAAACTCCAAAAAAGAACCCGCCAGGGCGGCGGGTTCTTATCGATGCTTGAGCTAGCGCGCTGCTAAGCGCATAGCCCGTTCAGCGGAGCTGATCGACGAGCAGCGACATGATTTCCTTGGCCGGCGCCGACGTTTCGACGTTGCCCTTGTCGTCCACGACCGCCACCCGCGTTTGATTTTCCGTCACCGCTTTGACATTCACGCGATATTGCTTCGCGACCTTCTCCTTGCGGCCATGGAACACTTGATTCCAGAAGCCTTGCTCCTCGGAGGTCTTGTCCTTCGGATCCACGTAGCGGATCGCGTAGACGCCCGTGTTGCGATCGCGATCGTCGACGGTGAAGTTCGACCGATCGAGCGCAAGGCCAACGCGCGCCCAGGCCTGATCGTAGGATTCGTTGAGCGTGATTTCCGTTGAAGTGTACTGCCCGCTCGTTGCGCTTTGCGGCGCCTCGGCCTGTGCCGACACGGCCGCATTGCGAGCAGCCACCGCCGCTGCGTCGGCGTTGGCCTTGCCGGATTTGCTCGTCGCCGCCGCGCTAGCCGGCTCCGGAGCGATGTCGGCCGCGACCGGGCCTGCCGTATCGCCGCGCGCATCCGCGAGCGCGAGGCCTGCCATCAGCCGCTTCAGATACTCGAGCTCGAGCGCCGGATCGTTCGGCTTCGCTTCCCACTTCGTCGTATCGCTATTCACGCCATCCAAGGCTTCACGCATACCCTTCTGGCTAATGAAGACGTAGGTGCCGCCGTTCGGCGCCGCCTCCAAACGCGTACGGAATTTGTTGCGTTCGGCCGCGACGTACGAATTGCCCATCGCCTTCGACAGCGTATTGCGGATCAGCCCTTGGTTGATCTGCGGGCGCGTTTCGTTCCAGTCCGTCTCGAGCACATGCTTGTCGCGCTGATCGACGACGAGCAAGAACCCTTGCTCTTGCCAGAAGCGACGAATGCGCGGCCAGACTTGGTCGGGCGAACGATTATCGATGACAAGCCAGCTTTCGGTGCCGTCGCGTTGAATATGCATGCCTTGAACGGGCGGCATGACGGCGTTTTCGGGAGGCGCGGCCTTTTGCACTTGCTTGAGCCCGGACAGCGACGCTTCGCCGCCTTGGGGCGGCAGCGAACGCTGATCCGACGCTTCATCGAGGAAATTGGGCGGAACAGCCAGCGAAACTTCCTTCGACTTGGAATCGCTCTTGTAGTCGACCTTGTTGGGCGACGACGTACTGCAACCGGCGACGAGGCCGCCGGCCAAAAGCAAAGCGGCGAACCGCGAGGTAAAACGAAGATCGGTCATGTTCGGGAAATCCTTGCGCTTTCGCCGCCAGTATGTGAATGAATCAGCCGAGCATTTTACCGGGCCTGGCGAGGCATGTGCAAAAACACATGCGTGGGCGCGTCGAAACGGCGAGCCGCGCCGCGGAAACGCTTGATGGGAAGGAGATCAATGAGGAGGCGAACCACGTTCGAGGATGTGCTCGAGCGCCGCCGATTTGGCTGCTTCCTCCGCTTGCTGGGCCGTGCCGAAGGGGCCCTGAGCGACATGAACGACGGGCCAATCGGCTTCGCCGCCGGGCTCGCCCGACACCCTGAAACGCGCCGCGAAGCCGGTTGGCGCTACGGGTACGATTTGAATATCCACGGAGACGCCTTCGAGTTGATGCCGTACGAAGCCATCCATGTCCGCCTCCTGTCGCGTGCTATCGGGGATAAAGGAGATGCTAGCACTGTGGGGATAAGCCGCACGGCCGCACGACCGGGGCAATTTCCCGATGCGGGAGGGGCGAGCAGTGATAGAATCGCGTCCGCCCTGCCCGGGTGATGAAATTGGTAAACATAGCGGACTTAAGCAATTGAGTGCCCGGTTGGAAACGGCCGGTGCAGAACCCTTCAAATTCGGCGAACCCCCTGGCGCCTTGTCGCTCGCGGCAGCGAGCGGCTCGAGAGCGCCGAGGCAACGCCGAGCCAAGCCCGAAATCGCGGCCTGCCCTGCCAGGCCATTTCGCGGAAGGTGTAGAGACTAGACGGGGGGCGCCTAAGGCGGCGTACGTGGATGAATCGACGTGCGGCGCGATGGCGAAGGCATAGTCCAGCGCACGAACGATGATGCGCAAACATCGTCGGCATCGAAAGATGCAGTGTGACGAAAATCCGCCGCCTCACGGCTTGCCGGTTCGAGTCCGGTCCCGGGCACCATAGGATGTTCCGGTTTGTGCCGATGTGTTCCGAGAAGCCCCGCTAGATCAAGGTCTTGCGGGGTTTTTTCTTCCTTTTTGGACCGGCTTGGTCCTTCGACGGCCGGTGGTATAGGGTGGCATTTTTGGTGGTATCTGGGGCGCTGCCGCTTCAACGCCGCACTACGCCGGCTCGGGTATGACACTCGCACGGAGATTACCGGTCACGGCTTTCCCGAACTCGCGCGCACGGCCGTCGCAGTGGGGTCGGGTCTAGCCTGGCGGCCGTTGCCCTGACCACTCGTGCCCGGGATAATGCCCAAACCTTTTGACAAACGCTGCTCGCACGGATGGCTGCGTGACCGATTCTCTAAGCACTTGGCGCGACGACGATTACCGACGCTGGCTGATCGAGCTCAAGCAGCGGGTTGAACTCGCACGTCAACGCGCAACGGCAAGCGCGAATCGCGAACTCGTCACTCTGTATTGGCAGATCGGGCACGATATCTTGGACCGTCAACAACGCCAGGGCTGGGGCGCGAAGGTCATCGACCGGCTCGCACGAGATCTAAAGGCAGCGTTTCCGGACATGCAAGGGTTTTCACCGCGCAATCTCAAGTACATGCGGGCGTTGGCCCAAGCATGGCCGACGCCCGCAATTGTGCAACAGGCCGTTGCACAATTGCCTTGGTCTCATATCGTGACGTTGCTGGACAAGCTCAAGGAGCCGGGCGCACGCAATTGGTACGCGGCCCAATCGCTCGAGCACGGCTGGTCGCGCAACGTGCTTGCGATGCAGATCGATACCCACGCTTATTCGCGTGCCGGTGCCGCAATCACCAATTTTGATGCGCGACTACCACCACCGCAATCCGATCTGGCGCGCGAAGCATTGAAGGATCCGTACGTGTTCGATTTTCTGGGGCTGACGGAAGACGCCCAGGAACGCCATATCGAAACCGCGCTCACACGTCACATCACGCGTTTTCTGCTCGAGCTGGGTGCCGGCTTCGCGTTCGTTGGTCGCCAGTATCGGCTCGTCGTCGGCGGCGACGAATTTTTCATCGACTTGCTGTTCTATCACTTGAAGCTGCGTAGCTACGTGGTGGTCGAATTGAAGGCGACGCCCTTCCGTCCTGAATACGCGGGCCAACTCAACTTTTATCTGTCCGCGGTCGACGCGGAGCTGAAGGGGCCCGAGGATCAGCCGACGATCGGCTTGCTCTTATGTCGAGAGAAGAACCGGCTGGTCGCAGAATACGCACTGCGCGGGATGACAAATCCGATGGGCGTTGCGGAATACCAGCTTCTCCGTCAAGTTCCGGAGCCGCTCGAAGCAGGGTTGCCGTCGATCGATCAGATCGAGGCGGAACTCGGGCCCGACCTGCCCGATGTCGAATGAGGATGGCGTAAAAGCCGCCTGGCACTAGAGCCGGGAGAATGCCCGTGGCGTTTCTGCGAAGTTCCGCGCTAGCGACTAACCGATCGGACCGGGTCATCGGCGCGCAGCCATTCGTTATCTTTGGTTCTCGACGCCCGCCCTCGGCCCTCGCCGCATCGCTCTGCCTCATGGCAATGGAGGGTTTCGAGGTCAAGCGAGATGCGTCCGTCCGTACCAACTCGCGGCGGCAAATCGGCCTTAGCGGCCTTTCAACCTTTCCCGTTGATATGTCCGCAGAGGGCTTCTCACCGGACTTTCACCCATTAGCATTTATGGACGTCCGCTTCGACTCCCGCGGATTAGTACTCGCGACCCTGAACCGGCGTTTGGGACCCATTCGTGGAATTCGCTACGGAGCGTCTGCTTCCAACAGACGCAGACCACACTAGCCCAAATGGGACTTTCGGATACAAGCGGCGAGTGACGCGGCTCCGTCGATATGCGACTCGCCTTATAGCATTCAGACACAAGCCGAAAAATTTCGCCTTTTGCCGCCTGGCCAATCCGTCATGCGCGCAATCTTCTGGGATAGCAGTCTGCACGCCTTGGATCTCCGATCCTTACACGCAGCGCGAATCCATGGATGGTAAGGGTCTCAGTTCAGACGACGTTATGCCGAATCCACTGACACAAAAGATGTGACAGCAGATCCTGAATTAGCGTTGCTGCTGTTACCAATCCGACAGTTACAAACACCTACTATCAAGCTATCATTCTGGCATTTCCTTCTGTGGAGGCATGATGCTTCCTGTGTTTCTCTGCAAAAATTCCGAACGGCCTCCGGCTCCCTTCATTTCCCTTTCTCCCCGCGATGAGCGGTGGAATGATTTCAGTCGTAACTATCACGCCGACCTCGAGGTTCGTTTGGCGGATAAGATAGAGCCGATCAGGTGTCGCGCACTAGTAATGCCGCTCGACTGGAGCGACCTACAAAAGGAGCTTCGGTTCGATGACTGGGCTCTCCGTCAAATCGCGAAAGGTCAGAGCTATGTTCAACTATCAGAGACGGTGACTGAAGGGGGCAAACCGCGATTCATCGCGCTACTTGATGGCGAAGCAGCCTATCGAATGTTGGCTGTGAACATCGAGCAGCAGCAGGTCCGGGTTGAAATTCTGATGGCCATAAATGATTTGGTATTGTTGTCGAACGTGGCCAAGTTATCCGACGCTGATAGAAAGGCAATCCTTGAAACGGACAATTTCCGCCTCGGATTTATGCGGCGGGGCTCCGCCTATCAGGCTTTGCACCGGGGCCAGAGGCATATATGGGGTGCAGGAAAGCCTCTTTTGCAAGATGCCCGCGCACCGTTCAACTTCGATTGCACTTTGCGTGGCTTTGACTCAACTTCCCATACACTTTCTGTTGATTATATCGACACCTCGCTGCTTGAAGACCGAGTGCATTGTCTAGTCGGGAAGAATGGTTGCGGTAAAACGCGGTTACTCCGTGAAATGATTTTGACGTTCGCTAGAATGGTTGAGGGCGACGAGAATTGTTTTCTGGGGAATTTTCAAACGACTGCGGAGGAGCAGGCCGACTATAAAGGACCAACCTTCCGTAGGGTGTTGTGCTTTGCGCTGGACTCGCAAGCTACATTTCCGTCTGGCACGCGAAACGACGCCCGTTTCGAGTATATCTATACCAATTTGGCCGATCGGGATGACCAAACTGCGGCCGAATCTAGTACAGCGAGCGGAAATCTCACACGTCTGCTAGTGGATATTCTCCGAAACGACGAGCCACTTGATGACGATTCGAATCACTATGTCGGTAGCCGGATCACCTTACTTCAAAAAGCACTCAACCCGTATGTTGGTTTAGGGACTGTACTCATTCCGCTCCTTGAGGGCGCGCCTGGCTCATACGTGTATCAAGACGAAAATGGGAGAAGCTGGATCAGCGCTGCGCGGCTGAGGTTGTTGAATGAAAAAGCAGCACTACTGGCCTTTTCTTACATCGATTTCGACCGCACCATCGAATTTTCAAATGAAAATGGCGAGAGATTTGACCTCAGCTCCGGGCATCGGGTATTTTTTAAATTCGTTATAAGTTTCCTCAGCTACATCGATGCCGGGACGCTAGTCATACTGGACGAGCCCGAAACCCATTTGCATCCGAACTTGGTCTGTGATTTCATGAATCTGCTATACGATGTGCTTGCTGCAACCAAGTCGATTGCATTAGTTGCGACACATTCTGCATATGTGATCCGGGAAGTGCCGACTCACTGCGCCCACGTCTATCTTGTCGACGACGAGGGCAGACCTAGCGAAAACCGTGTTTATCTAAGAACGCTGGGTGCAAATATCGAGAATATATCGCAAGCTGTATTTGGTGATTCCAATGCAAAAAAATTCCATCAAAAAATTGCCAGCGAAATGGTCAAGCTGAATCGTGATCTCGATAGGATTATATCGGACTACTCTTCGATAATGAGCCCCGACATGTTGTCGCAAGTTTCAAGACTCATCGAAAAGAACAACAAATCGGAAAATGAAAATTCTTAAACCGGCAAGGGTTGACAACGCGACCGCTTTGAAATTGTTGTGTCAAAATTCTGCGATTTCCAAGCCCTACATTCAAAAAATTGGTAAAGCCTATCTTCAATATGTTCGGCGCCGCGGGCGCCCGCGCGCATTAGTGCCGCTAAATTTGCCTAAGGCTGTAGTTGACGAACTGTACGAATTTTATAAAAGCAAACGCAAGCGGGACGGGCTCAACTGGATCGCTAAGTATCGGAGGGCGGCAGGGTTGAGCCATTGCCCGCTTTGTGGCAATCCGGGCCCCAGTCATCTCGAACACTATTTGCCTCGCACACCATACGCTGAGTTCACCATCTTTAGTTGGAATTTGCTTCCGTCGTGTGGGCTTTGTAACGGCAAGCGCAGCAACCATGCGAACCCACCAGGTGAAACAAATCCTCTTATTCACCCGTACTTCGATAAGCTGATTTACGGTGAACCGATGCTGTCGGCGCGCATTGTGCGTCCCTTGGGGGGCGTGCGGTTCGAACCGGTTGCAATCACTTCATTTGACCCGCCTGTATTGCAACGTATCGAGCGACAGATCAAGGCCTGTGTCGACGTGGATCGTTTCAATAACTATCTTGTGAGCAAGTGGAACATCTGGCGCGGGAAGGCCAGCGAGTACGGGGAGACCGCGAGAATACGTGAAGAACTTGACCGAGAACTGCGCGCGTCGGTGGGACCGACTGGCAACAACTCCTGGGACGCAGCCTTCTTGCGCGCAATTCTCGCGGACAACGTTGCGCTGGATTGGCTTGCGCAGAACGTGATCGACATTACGTTCGCGCCATCCCACGCAAATCAATGAGATTGCAAACTGCATGCCATCGTCGCCGGTTTCGCATTCATGGGTCGTCAGCGGAGTAACAGGCCTACGTCCGGTGGTATTTCTGGTGGTATCTCCGCCCTGAGAATCCGCCCCACCCGCTCTCACAAAGCGATAGCAAGAACTTTCCCATCCCGGTCCCGGCACCACACGACATCGAATAAGGGACGCGCCGACTTCCGCTTCGAGCCCGTCACCCAATCGCGCCCGCACGAAACGTTAGCCACCGCTCTATCCCCGCATTTCTCGCGATACCGCCCTGCTATACACTCGACAAAAATGACAGTCGGGGGAGAAGCGCATGGCTTCCGTATCGGATTCGGAGGGGAAAGCGGCCGTAGCAAATGCTCCCTCCGGCCACGTCGTCGTGTCCTCCGCCGCACGGACGTTTCTCGCTTGGCCCGGCCTCTCTTTCCCGCTCGTCGCCGCGCTGCTTGGCTATGCCCTCGTCCTCCTCACTCCCGCCGTCCTGAACGACCCCGACACCTATTGGCACATCGCAACCGGCAGTTGGATCCTCGATCACCGGGCCATCCCGCGCGTCGATCCCTTCTCGTTCACGATGGCCGGCCATCCGTGGGTCGCACACGAATGGCTCTCCGAATTACTGATGGCGCTCGCCTATCGCGCGCTCGGCTGGGATGGCATCGTCATCCTCTTCGGTATCGCATTCGCAGGGACGGTCGGTCCACTGGCGCGCTATCTCGCGCGGCACACGTCGCTGCTTCCCGCCTCGGTCGCGCTGACCCTAGGCGCACTGTGCGTCGGCCCCAGTCTGCTCGCCCGCCCGCATCTACTCGCACTGCCGCTCCTCATCATGTGGACCATCGGCCTGCTGCAAGCGCAAGAACGCCGTACCCCGCCGCCGTTTCGCCTGCTGCCGCTCATGCTGATCTGGGCGAATCTGCATGCCAGTTTCATCTTCGGTCTTGCGCTTATCGCTCCCATCGCACTAGAAGCAGTGATCAACGCAAAACGCGATGCATGGCGCGTCGCACGCAACTGGGCGCTCTTTTTCGTCGCCTCGCTCGCCATGACGTTGCTCACGCCTCACGGCTGGCACGGCGTGCTCTTCCCGTTCCAACTGATGAGCTTGCGGCTCGTCGGCACCATCGGCGAGTGGCGGCAGCTCGATCTGCATTCGTTCCACCCGATCGAAGCAGCGCTGGTGGCGCTGCTTTACGTGATCGTCTCTCGGCGCGTGTGGATACCGGCGCTGCGTCTGCTGATCGCCTTAGCGCTTCTCTACCTTGCGTTCAAGCACAGCCGGCATGAGATGTTAGCGGGCATTGTCGGGGCTGCCATACTCGCCGAGCCGCTCGGACGCGCCTTAGGCGGCATCCAACCGCCTCCACTCGCGCGGGGGCTGTCGTGGCGCGGAGCGGGCGTCGCTGTGGCCATCGCGGCCTTGCTGACGATGCTGCGCTTCGCGTATCCGATCGTTCGCGGCGACGGTCCGGTATCACCCGTCACCGCCCTTGCCGCGGTACCGGCAGAACTGCTGCCGCAGCCCGTCTTCAACGAGTACGAATTTGGCGGCTATCTGATATTCAGGCACGTCAAGCCGTTTATCGACGGTCGCGCCGATATGTATGGCGACGCGTTTATGTTCTCGTACCTCGACGCATCGCGGCCCGATCGCGCCGCGTTCGAACGGCTCGCCCATCAGTACCGGATTCGGTGGGCGCTGCTCGCGACGGGCGGTCCCATGGCGCACATGGTAGCGGGACTGCCCGGATGGCGACGCATTCATAGCGACGATGTCGCCGCTGTGTTCGTCAACGATGGATCATGATGTCGAGGCTGGTCTCAGCCATTGCAAGCGAACGCATCGAACGGACTGCTTGAACAACGTCGGCACGCAAAAGTGATCGAGGCGCACGTCGACATTCCCGAGCGACAGAGAAGCCCCCGCCGTCAAACGTAAGTCCACGCCCGATGCAACGCGAACGTAGCGGCCGGCACGGTGCATACCACGGCCGCAATGCTCGCCAACGGGCCGCCGCCAAGCATCTGCGCGCTCGCGGACACGAGCGCGGTCAATGCCAAGCCGATCGCCGATACCGCGCCGAACCGCCATACGTTCCGCAGCTCGATTGACGCCGAGAAACTCCAGAGCGTATTCATCAAATAAGAAACGCTAGTGGCGCACGAAAACGCCACGACATTGGCGACGATGGGCTGTGCCCCGGCCTTCGTCATCAAGGCCATGGCGACGATGGCATGCAGGCCCGTCGCCAACAGCCCTGAGAAGCCGAAGCGCAGAATCCGCACCGAGTGACGAACACCAGTTGCCACCGCGTTATTTCCCCCTTAGCACTGCCAACAGCGAGACGCCATACGGAAGGGCATGCCTTGAAAGCCAATAGCTCTCGGCGCGAAGGATTCGATAAAGCAAAGCGTTGACAACCCGCAGTGGAACGGCATCGCCGGTCGACCGCTCTCGCCGCATCAGCCGGTCGTACCATCGCGCGGCCACGGCGATAGGAAACAGCAAGGTGTTGAAGTACGTGATGCGTTCCACCGTACATTCCGCCATGCGCGCGCATCGTTCGAGCGATGCGCGGCTGTAGCGGCGATGATGATGCAGGAACACGTCGTGCGAGCTCCACAACCATCGATAGGCCGGCACCGTCACGATGATGGCACCGCCGGCCGCCAGCCTGTCGCGCATCTGCTTAAGCGAGCCGCCGTCGTCAGCGATGTGTTCGAGACAATCGAAAAAGCAAATCAGATCGAAGCGCTCTTCGGGGAACGGCATGTCGTCGGGGCAGCGGCCGGCGCGAATGTCGAAACGTCCGCCGGTTTTGCGCTCGGTCAGCATGCGAGCGGTGGCGTCCATCTCGAGCCCCGCGACGCTGCCGAACTGCTCCAGCATCGGTAGGTTTCCGCCTGTGCCGGATCCCACTTCGAGCACCCGCGCCTCGGCCGGCAATGAGAGTTGGCGTAGCACCGCGAGCAGCACGTCGCGACGCCCTTTGAACCACCAGTGTTCAGCCTCGGTCTCGGCCATCTCCAAATACGCTTCCGGCGACATGGCAGGCTCTCTCGTTAACGTTCGGCAACGTGACCACGCGCAGCGCCGCGCTTGCGCACAACTTCGTTACGCGCGGCGTGCGAGAAGCGCGCGTTATCGCGATAGAGGGGTAACGTGGTGACTTTGCTGCGCGCCTGGTACCGGCGACGCACGAGGTAGATGGGCCGCTCCTTCGATTCGTCGTAAATGCGCCAGATGTATTCGCCCACCACACCGATGCCGATCAGTTCGATGCCGCCGATGAAAAGCATGATCGAGATCACCGATGCGTAGCCCGGCACGGGATTGCCGTACATCATCGTGCGCCCGACGATGAAACCGCCATACAGAAAAGCCAACGCCGCGATCGTCAAGCCCACGTAGGTCCAGCTCCGCAGCGGCACGGTGCTAAAACTCGTGATCCCTTCCAGGGCAAAATTCCACAGTTTCCAACCGGAGAATTTGGACTGCCCCGCGCAACGTGGCTGGCGTTCGTATTCGACGATCACCGTGCGAAACCCTACCCATGCAAACAGCCCCTTCATGAAGCGTCGCCGTTCGGGCAGGCTGCGCAGCGCGTTGACCACCTGACGATCCATCAAGCGGTAATCGCCGGCGTTTTCCGGGAGCTTTACTTCGGCAAGCAGGTTATGCACGCGGTAGTACAACGTCGCCGCCGTCCGCTTTGCAAACGAATCGCAATCTCGGTTGCAGCGTCTCGCCACGACCACCTCGGCGCCGCTGCGCCAGTGGCCGATCATCACGGGAATCAGGCTCGGCGGATCCTGCAGATCGGCGTCGATTGGGATCACGGCATCGCCGTTCGCTTCGTCGAGGCCCGCCGTCAACGCCGCTTCTTTGCCGAAGTTGCGGGTTAGGTCGATCACCCGCACCCGCGGATCGCGGACGCTGAACGCGACGAGCCGATCGAGCGTGCCGTCCTCGCTGCCGTCATTGACGCAGACGATTTCAAAGCGAATGTCGTCGATCGCCTCGAGCACCGGTATCACGCCGGCAAAGAACCGGTCTATGGCGTCCTCTTCGTTGTAGAACGGCGCCACCAACGAAATGAGTGGCATGTGGCCTTGCTGCGCCATGATGCTTTCCCCGTATGTGCGTTTTAACGTCCGTCGCGGCTTCGAAGCGCGCTGAATGATCGTCTTGATTCAGCGCCGTCATTCCGACAGGCGACACCCCCGTGCGGATCCGTTCATGCCAGAACCGTGCCATTGCCGGTCGGCTCTGGCGCAAATCGGAGAGTGTCGATGAACAATGAGGTTGGACGCACGAATGACGCACAAAACGTCTCAGGGTTGAACACGCTTGGGCAAAATCGCGGGAGATGCGGCGGCAATGTTTCGCAGCGGCGCCAAATATCGGCGATTTGAACGGCGATTTCATGCGAGGGATTTCGTCACCCATCACATCGAAGTCGGTTTTCCTGCTCGATGAAAGAGCTTCTGCTTTGGGCACAGAACGCGATTAGCTGCGGCGGATCGACAAATCGATGGGGAAATGCGGCTGCGAAAACAATTACATTCGCGTTCGTCCTATCCGCCAGCGGCGAATCGGCGTTTTGCGGTAATCGGGTACTAGGGGAAACGCACACAACACGATCAGAAGACGCGAAAGTGTCCTTGATTAAGCGTTTCCGTCCGGTTTGTCTCGCGGATGAGACAGCAGTTGCGCCCCCTATCATGCGCAACGGCCGTGCTTCCCATTGCATGTCACATCACACGCACAGCTTCATGCTGGCGAGGCGATTCAAGCTCACCCCTTGCTCTGCGGCTTGGATAACTAAAGCCCGGTGCGCTTGAGGTGGAATCCGAACCTTAAATTCACCGCTATACGTACGATCGGCAATTGGCGCGGGCACTTTCTCGCCGCTCGACGCCATATCTCGCACCACCTCGGCGACGAGTGCGCGAATACCGGACAGCGCTTTTTCCGGCGTTCGATCCAGCCACGATAGCGATGGAAATTCGGCGCAGAGGCCAACATGATCGCCGTCCTCCGGCGACCACGTGACACGGTACGTGAAATGATCGTCGCTCATGCCTTCCTCTCGTTCAGTTTGTCCACCGCATCCAGAACTTGACGTCGGACGCAAAGGCAATCGGCTTCCTGGCTCTGTTGAGCGGACGCAAAGGTAACTGAAGCAACGATTTCGTCGTCAGACGTACGCGAAAATCAGACGAAGTACCGTCCGTCGCGGGGTCTCCTGCTGCGGCGACGGCAACGCAACGGGCCGCCGAACAAACCGCTCACCCGCCGCCCGTTAGCACCGCCTGGCACCATTGCCCGAAAGTCCCCTGAAAAGGGACGACGGCAAGGCCGCTCGTGCCGTTTGCGTGAGGAAATACGGTTTTCACGCGTGCCTGCTGCGTACTCTCGTCCTCGAGATCGATGTAGTAAAGCTCGCGTTGACGGCCGTCGGCCGGCGCTTCGGCTGCGGAAACGACACAGGCGGGTGCGGGGATCGTTGCGCGCACAACGGCTATCCCGCGCCCCCGGGTTACGCGGTCGGTTTCCCCGACGGTCTCGCCCTCTCTCAGCCGTTGCGTTTGCGCCTGCCCGTCCGCTTCCCTTGCAGCGAAGGCGAGCGTTCGGTCAAACGCGCAGCCTCCTCTTCACGCTCCCCCCGCCCGTAAATTGCTGCCGGTACGCGGCCGGTGTCACGCCCTTCGCCACCTTGAATTGCCGATTGAAATTCGCCGCGTTCGCAAATCCGGAACGCGCGGCGATCAACGATATCGGTGTGGACGTATCGGTTAAAAGCCTGCACGCATGGCCGATGCGCACGCGCGTGATATAGCGCCCCACGCTCTCGCCGAAGTGCTGAGCGAAATGCCGCGTCAACGACCGTTCCGACAGCCCCGCTGCCTTCGCCAGCGTCAACGGTTATAGCAATGTGATGTACATCGCCTCGCTGCCCGCTTGCGCCAAGAACGACGCCTATCTCAAGCGACAATGGCCGAGTTTTATCGCGGGCGAGAGTCCGCCCGATTTCCCGGCCGATCACTTCGAGCGCGATTTCGTCGGCCGCGCCACGATCGATGACCTCACGCCGCTCGGACGTGCGCAGATGGGCGTCGATCTGTAACCCGCTCCATATTGCGGTGAGTGTCAAACCACTGCGTGGATTTCAGTACTGAACGAGTATCGTCACGCGCCGATTAGCCGCACGCGCGGCGGCGTCGTCGCCGATCACGAGCGGGACGTTATCGGCGCGCCCGACGGCGGCGAGCCGATGCGGCTCGATGCCTTTGTCGACGAAGAAGCGCACGACCGCACCCGCGCGCGCCGCCGAGAGCTCCCAGTTCGACGCGTATTTGCCGTTGGCGATCGGCACGCTATCGCTGTGCCCTTCGACGAGGATGTTTTTGCCCGACTGATTCGCGAGCACCTTCGCCACGCGATCGAGCACGTCGATCGATTCGGGCAGTAAGCGCGCATCGCCCGAATTGAACAGAATCTTCGCGTTGATCGCGATCTCGACGCCTTGCGGCGATTCGCTGACGGTGATCGCATGCTCGTCGCTCAGCGGCCGAAGCAGGGCGACGAGTGTCGCTTGCGCCGCCTTGCGCGCATCGGTCGCGCTCGTCGTCGCCGCTTGCACCCGTGCGCTCGCCGCTTGCGCCTCGAATTTCTTCGTTTGCAGATCGCGATCTTTGGCGAGTTCCAGCACATATAGCGCCAGGAAGAACACCATCAACGTGGTGATCAAATCGGCGTACGAGATTAGCCAACGCTCCGACTGTTCTTCGGCGGCGTCGTGCGCATCATGCCCGGTCTCGCCCAAGCCCAGGCGTTTGCCTTCCGCGAGAATGCTCATCGGCGCTCGCTCCGTTCAATGTGATCAAGATGTCTGGTTAGGCGGCGCGGCAGGTCGCCATCATCGCCGCGTGCTGCGTCCGCTTATCCCAGCGATTCCGCCGCGCGCTCGCGCACTTCGGCCGCCAAGCGCGTCTCGATCATCTGCGGCGATTCCTTGCGCGAAATCGCCAGCAAACCATCCATGTAGAGCTTGCGAAAGCGCAACTCGCTATCGACTTGCGCCTTGATCTTGCCGTACAGCGGGAGGAAGACGAGATTGGCGAGCGCAAGGCCGTACAGCGTCGCGGTGAACGCCGTCGCGATACCGCTGCCTAGCTGAGCCGGTTCGAGCACGTGCCCGGTGACATGAATCAAGCCCAGCACCGCGCCGAGGATGCCGAAGGTCGGCGCATAGCCACCCGCTTGTTGCCAGATGCGCGCTGCCGCCATGCGGTTGCGCTCATAGGCGACGAGCTCGCGATGCAGCGCATCCTCGAGCACGGCCGTGGAGACACCGTTGGCGAGCAACTCCAAGCCGCGTTTCGCAAACCCGCTGATGCCCGTGGCGTCGATCGATTCGAAGGCCAGCATCCCGTTCAGCTTCGCCTGATCGCCCCATTCGAGCAGCGTCGACAAGCTCTCGCGATCGACTTGCCGCGCTTTCATGAAAGCCAGATGCAATTGCTTGATGCCGTCGAAGAAGCGAGACCACGTGTTTTGAATCATGACGGCGCTGAGCGTGCCGCCCAACACGATCACAAACGCGTCGCCCTGTAGCAAAGTGCCGAAGTGCCCGCCCTCAAGCCAAAAACCCACGCCGATCGCGGCCGCGCCGAACAGCGCGCCGATGATAGTCAGCAAATCCATACGTACTCCTAACGACGCGGCAACTGGCTGCGCTCACCGATTCGTTTCGATGCGGGGCGCCGCCTTCGGGGCGCGCCCGCGATTGCGCGATTACCCTACTATGCTTCGCGGCTCATCGGCAGCGGCGCATGGCCGCTGGCGGCCTTGATCGCGCGAATCGATTCGAGAAAGCGTTGTTCGATATCGTCGACTTCGGCTTGATCGAGCTTCAGGTCGCGCCGCATGACCCAGGACACTTCCTTCTTGCGCGCCTCGGTCATCACCGAGAACAACTTGTCGACGATCGCTTGGTCGCCGGCCGAAGCGCCCAGCTTGGCCAGATCGTACGTATCGGTCGCGCTGACTACGTCGAACAGCGTGCGCTGATCGACGAATTCGATATCTTCGAGCGATTTGATCTCGCCACTGCCCCGCGCGCGCTTGGAGAAGTAGCTCACGCCCTTCTCTTCCACGTAGTGCAGCACCTTCGTCTTGCGGAAAGCGAACAAGTCTTCGGCGATCTCGTCATGGGAGAGCTTGTTGAGCAGCATCTTGCGCTCGACGCCGATCAACGCTTCGAGATCGGCGAGCTCGATCAACTCGAGCTCGCTGTTGATGGCGATGTCGAGATCTTGATCAGCCACCTGTTGGGCGCGTTCGGTGATGCGCGCGGGATCGAACGTCACGACCTGCCGGTTCGACGCCGCATCCTGCCCCGCACGCGCATTGCCGCTCAGGTGTTCGGCGCGGCCGGTGCCCAGCGAGACGAGATTCAAGCGCTCCATCCGGCCGAGCATCGTCATGACATGCGGCCGGGAATGCCCGGCGATCGCACGGCACTTCTTGACGACTTCGGGCAGCGGCACCGAGACTTCATCGCTTTGGCCGCGGCGCATGCGTCCGTCCATCGAATCGGCGGCTTCCGCGCCCGCCATCAAGGCGAGCACGTGCGCATAGGAGACGACGCCCGGCAGAAAATCCGCATGCGTGTAGGTGGCCAGCATGTCGTCCTTCTTGCGGCTGCGGCGGATCGTCGTGCGGACGATGTGACGCAGCAGCGGCGAGGCGCGCTCGAGATCTTCTTCCACCATCCGCGCATGCACGACGGTGAGCTGGCAAAACGCGAGCGCTTTGGCCGTGTGTGCGCGCGGCTCGGCTTGCAGCAGGACGGCTTCGCCGAAGAAGTCGCCCTTGCCGAGCGTCGCGAGCACCACTTTCTTGTCGTCGCAGCGCGTGGAGATTTCCACCTTGCCCTCAGTGATCACATAGAGGACGGGCTCCCCGGCGAAACCTTCCGAGTAGATGACTTCGCCCGGCGCGGCGGTGCGCGTCCACGACGACTTTTGCTGGTTCACGATGCTTTCCCCGTTCAATTCTTTATCGCCCTCGCACCGCGTTGCCCAACGAGCGAGGCAGCGAGCCGGCATTGGGCTGGCTCATGCGTGTGTTAACGTCCCGATCCTTACGATTCTTTAGCGCGAGACACGGGATTGCGCGACGTTTTTGGATCAGGTAAACGCGCATCGACACCGACGCGCCGGCGGTGCAACCCTCTGACGGTTGGACGGGCCCGCGTCGCCCCTGTGGCGCGCTGCGGATAGGGACCGATTTCGCGCATCGGCTTGATCTGGATCAAAACCATGGCGCGAATAAGGTCGCTTCTAGCGCGGCTGCCAAAACGAAAACTGCCCGCACGAGGGCGGGCAGTGAGTGAAAGGAACACACTTCCGACTTCCATCGCAGCGCCATTTCGCCGCGCTCCACGCGCGGCTAAGCGCCCCTACTACTGTCGCTGACGCTGCTGCAGATACTGTTTGACGTCGCTCATCGTGACGCGACCGCTATGCGCCGCATCGATCTCGTCGAAGTGCTTGGCGATGTAGCCGAGCCCGTTCGATTGGGCCTGCGCCTTCGTAATCGCGGCGCCGTTGCTGAGCACCGTATTGGCGCCGAGATGAGCCTCGAGCCGCTGTTGCGCCTGCCGGGCTAAGTCGTCGCCCGTGCTCGGCGTGACCGCCGCCGCGCGCGTGCGCGGGAAGTAAGGGCCGTCCACCCCGCCGCCGGGATTGGGCAGATGAGCAGGCGCGACCGATTGCAGCGCGGCCGCGTGGGCTGCGCCGGCCAGTACGCTCAACGCGATCAAGGGGGAAAGTCGTCGCAGCATATCGATTAGTGACATGATCCGCTCGCTATAAAAGGTAGCCGAAGTAACCCGCATTCGCCAGTTACCGCATGGTGGATTGCGCCGCCAGGGCCGACGTGCCCGCCGGGTTTTCGTCGCGCCACGGCGGAGGCAGCATCCACAGACCGAGCGCCCCCGGCGCAGGCTGGCCGGCATAGAAATCACGCAGATCCGACTTCATCTTCGGGCGCGCCTTGTCGTCCAGATAAATCATGTGTCCGCCCGGATAGAACGTCACCTGCAGGTTCGGATTCAACCCCGGCACCGTCTGCAAGCGGGCGAGCTGCTTCTCCGTATTGAAGAACGGCGTAGCCAGATCGTGATAGCCGTTCAACGCCAGCACCTTCAGCTGTGGATTGAGCTCGATCGCCGCCAGCAAATCGGGAATCGTATCGGGCAGTTGCTGGCCGCCATGCGAGAAGTCCCAAGCGTAGATGATCGCGTCGTTCAGCGGCATGTAGGTCGCGTTCGGCGCCGTGTAGCCGAGGTACGTCGGCATCTGCGTCGCCAGCGCGTTCGTGAACGGCTGCGAGATCAAGATGTCCGACGGATCGCCGTCCGCTTGCAGGCGCGGATCGGAGTTCGGCAACGACACGCGACCATCGTAGCGGCCGATCGTCGTGCCCGGCAGCAGCGCGTTGTTGAACGGGTTGACGTTGAAGTAGCCGTTGAGCGCTTGATACGACAAGCCGGAGGACCACGTCCAGGAAGCGAGCGTCGGCGCCGTCGGGAAGACCGGCGTACCGAGAAAGTCGGGCACGCCGAGCTGGCTCAGCACCCACGACTGCGCGTACTGCTTGAAGTCGCGATAGTGAGTGGTCGCGAAGAGTTCCGATTGGAACGCGAACAACGCCGGATCGACTTGAACCGGAAGCGCCGTTTGCTTGAAGTAGGCGGCCACCGCGGCGTAGCCCGGGTAGTAGCCGCTTAGCGTATCCGTATCGAGCTTCATCGCATTCATGTCGATGGTGTTGCCGCTCAGGATCGCCACCGCTTCGACGGCATCGGCGAAGTAGTTCAGGATCGACGACTGCAGCATGATGCCGTCGAGATGAACCCCTGCCGATTCCAGCGACAGTGCGAGCATGTCAGTACGCGGCGTGCCGTACGATTCGCCGTATAGGTACAGCGGCGAACTCGTGCGCTTATTGGCCGCCACGTAGCGCCGGATGAAATCGCGCATGACAGTCACGTCGGCGTCGCTGCCCCAGAATTTCTGGTTCGTGTTGGGCGCGATCGCTTCCGACAGCCCGGTTCCGGGCGGATCGATGAAGACCATGTCGGTCGTATCGATCAAGCTCTGCGCGTTTTGCACGAGGGGATAGTTCGGCCAATTCGTCATCAACGGATCGGGCGTGGCCACGCGCGTCGGCGCGAACGAGCCGAGCCTCAGCCAAATGGACGAAGAGCCGGGGCCGCCGTTATAAAAGAACGTCACGGGCCGCGGCTTGCCGTCGGTGCTCGGCGCCGTATAGGCGACGTACGACATCGACGCCTCGGCGTTGCCGCCAAGATCCGATGCGGTCAAATGCCCGGTTGTCGTCGTGTAATGGATCGTCTTGTTGCCCGCCGTCCAGACGTGGTGCATGACGGCCGCCTTTTCCGTCGCTTGCGTCGGATCGAGGCTATCGCCGGCGCTCGTCTTGTACGCGATCGGATCCGTATAAGGCTGATCGGCCGCCGCCTGCTGCTGACTGGCCGATTGGGATTGCGCGGCCGGCGCCTGCGCCGCATTGGCCGATGGCGACATCGACGAGCCGCCGTCGCCGCCGCATGCGGCGAGCGCAAGCGTCGCCGCCGCGATTGCACTGAGCCAGAGGCCACTTGCGCGCCGCTCGCCGCCGGTGATACCACTCCTATCTCGCTTTTTCATTGTTGTCCTTGGTAGTTGAGTTGCCGTTTCTCGATGACCATCTCGTTCGTCGTGCCCCGCGTATTCGCGGCGCGCAATGAGCGGCGACGGTCGACCTTCAGCCCTCTTCTCGATCACGACCAAGAGCCTGCTATCGAACCGCACGAATTAATACTGCGTAATGCGAAACGTCGTGGAGCGCTTTTACTACTGAATTTCGGAGGGTAATGCGGATATGCCGAAAGAGTCGGCGTTAGGAAATTATGCGCGAATTTAAACGTTGTCAAGACGCGGCTTAGCTAGGTGACATCCCGCTTATTTATAAGGATCACGGCGCTACGCGCGCCGCCTGGAACTTTTCTTGGTTTTCGCTTCTTTTTTAAATCAAGACGATTTCGCTCGTCAAAACAGTAAGGTAATTGTCAATAAAGATATAAAGGTCTTTCTTGTGGATTTAGCAATGAAATGAATTCGATATCACCGACAGATCGTTGAAACGATAAGAGAAAAGCACTGGCGCCGATCGACGGCCGAGGCCTTCCGCCTGCGGCGTATCGCGGCATGCGAATTGCTGCCAGCCGCCCTATCGTCGGTACGCAGAAGGTCGGTATTGAGCGCAGAGTGGTGTGACCCCGCCGCGATGCGCGTCGCTCAATGTCGACGTGCGCGGCGGCGTTCGCTCAGGACTTACGCCAGCGCCGCGACACCTTGATCGATCGCTTTTGCGTCCGTCGGACGGACAACGCGCGCGACTTCCACGCCATCGCGCAGAAAAATCAGCGTCGGCCACAGCTTGACCTTGAACGAGCGCCCGAGCGGCCGCCCAGGCCCATCCTCGATCTTCAGATGCCGCAACGCCCCCGCGCGCCCGAGCGATTCGGCGATATGGCGCTGCGCGCCTTGGCAATAGCCGCACCAATCCGTGCCGAATTCGAGCACGGTGGCGCCCGCCCATCCATCGACCTCGGCGCGCGTCGGCGCCGTCTTCGCATATCCGTTCTCGTTCGCCATGATAGTTGTCCACCCCTCTTGGAACGTCTGAACCGTGTGACAACGCTCACCGGCATCGGGCAAGCGATCGCCGAAATTTTCGCGCAAGAACGCGCTGACGTGGCGATCGTCTATCACTCCGATCGAAACGGCGCGGAAGAAACGCGGCAGCGCGTGGAAGCGGCCGGGCGCCGGGCGCACTGCGGGACGCACGGCGGCCGTTCCTTTCGCTCGGCGGGGCACGCGGCATGCTGCACGCGAAGAAGGTGCGCTCGCACCGGCAAGCGCCGCCTGCCGAATGGATTGACCATATCGCCTACCGGCGCGGGAGGGCAGCCGCCGCGCGGGCCACGCGACACACGAAGGAGCATGCCATGAGCACCCGCCGAGACGATCGTTCGAGCTTGTCGGATCCGCCGATTCCCGATCAGCCGACCATTCCCGACGCCCCGAACCCCAGTACGCCCGATGTGCCCGATATCGGCTCGCCCGAGCCGGAGCCCGACCAGCAGCCCGGCGCCACGGGCCATTGAGCAAGTGCTCGATCGATCGCAGCGAATGCGCGGAGAGACGAACGGATAGAAAGAACGCTACGACGAAGCCGGCGCGAAAATCAGCATCAGCACGATGCGTAGAAATTCCCAAGCGAACAGGAGGGCGCCAACAACGGCAATCAGCGCGACGCGGGGCGTCCAATGCAGGGCACAGCGCGGCGGCCATTGCCATGGCTGCCATTGCGGGGCTTGAACCCGCCACGCGCGCAACCACGCAGCCCACGCCTCGCGCGATGCGGCTTTGCTCAGCGCATCCGACATACCCATGCCTCGCATGAATCCGATGTAGATCCATTATTTCGAGCCGTATCCGCCAATTCAAGGCAGGCGATGTGACATTTGGGCGAATTCGCCGTTGAAAACGTCCCGATTCGCCGGGCCGTCCCACATTCGAAGAATCGTCGTGCGCCCGCAACCGAGCGCCGCCGACGAATCGATCTTCATGCACTAGGCTCTTCACAATCGTTTTGAACTTGAATTCGCGCGCGCGGATAAGATGCACGCGCAACGAAACGGCTCGGCGGCGACTCGCCTATCCGAGCCGGCATGTCCAAGCCGATTCGATCTTTTTTCGGAGTCCTAACTATGTCGATAGGGAAACGCTTTCTGGCCGAGTTGTTCGGTACGTTTTGGCTCGTCTTCGGCGGCTGCGGCAGCGCCTTGATCGCCGCGAGCTTCGCGGGGCCGGCGCAAGGCTTGGGGATCGGCTTCGCCGGCGTTGCGCTCGCGTTCGGGCTGACCGTCCTGACGATGGCCTACGCGATCGGCCATATTTCGGGCTGCCATTTGAATCCGGCCGTGACGATCGGGCTCACCGTGGGCCGCCGCTTTCCCGCACGCGACGTGGCCCCTTACATCGCCGCGCAATTGATCGGCGCGATCGTGGCGTCGTTCGTCCTGCTCGCGATCGTGAGCGGCAAGCCCGGCTTCGATCTCGCCGCGAGCGGGTTCGCGACGAACGGCTACGGCGATCATTCGCCGGGCCATTACTCGCTGCTGGCCGCATTTGTCGGCGAGGCGGTCATGACGGGCTTCTTCGTTTTCGTGATACTCGGCGCAACCGATCAACGCGCGCCGGCGGGCTTCGCGCCGCTGGCGATCGGACTTTGCCTGACGCTGATTCACCTCGTGCTGATTCCCGTAACGAACACGTCGGTCAATCCGGCGCGCTCGACCGGCCCGGCGCTCGTGCTTGGCGGTGCTGCCATTCAGCAGTTGTGGCTGTTCTGGCTCGCGCCGATCGTGGGCGCCGTCCTCGCCGGCGTCTTGTATCCGGCCGTCGCCGGCCATGTCGACGCCGTCCTTCAGGCCCCCATCCCCCGGCTCGACGGCGAGGGACTCGCCGCGGGCGGCGATTGAGCACTGCGGGAGCACCGCGGCCGCAATCGGCAAACGTTAAAACGACGGGCGAATCGGCGGCCACGAAAGCAAGGAGCGGCGCGCTCGCTGCATTTCGTCCCAGGCGAGAATGCGCTCGCCTAGCGCGCCAAGCGGTAGAAGAAGAGGACCGTGCTGCCGGTGAAGATGCCGAACAGCGCAAGACCCATTGCCATGGCGAGATCCATGATGGCTCCGGAGTGGTTGCGTTGATGCGTGCGCTGGACGGTGACGACTCGTCATAGCAGAGGCAGCCGGCTTGCCGAAGACAGGGCCGAACGACACGGCTCAAAAAGACAAAACATCCGCACGCGGCGTCATTATGAATCGGGGGTTGTGGCCCCGTACACCGGCGATTTCCCCAGCAGGGTTTTTCCCGAGCGCAAGGCGAGGCACAATCGCATGTCGCGCCGCCATACGAAGCGGCGCCTTGTTCAACTCCCCTTCGAGCGCAACCACCATGACCGATTCCCCCGAGCAGGCTTTCGTCGACATCGCGCACGGTTCCTCACGGCTACAGCTCGCCCCGCAGCTAGGCGGCCGGCTGCTGAGCTGGCGCATCGGCGATGAAACCATCATTTACTGGCCCGAGCGCGCCGATTGGAGCCATGTCGCTCGCGTGCGCGGCGGCAATCCGTTGTTGTTTCCGTTTCTCGGCCGGCACCGCGTGGACGGGCGCATCGGCGAGTGGCGCGACCAAGCCCGCGTCGTGCGCGCGCTGCCCATGCATGGCTTCGCCCGCGATCTGACGTTTTCCTACGAACTCGACGCAGACGAGAGCGGCGTGCGGATGACGCTGACCGATACCGAGGCCACGCGCGCCCAGTATCCGTTCGCGTTCCGCTTCGAGGCCGCGTATCGGCTTGCGGATTCGCACACGCTCGATGTGACGCTAACCACCGCCAACCGCGGCGACGCTCCGCTGCCCTACTACGCCGGGCATCACTTCTATTTCGCCGTGCCGCACACGGCGCGTGGCGAAACGACGCTCGCCCTGCCGCCGACCGAGCGGCGCCATCAACGCGAAGACGGATCGATCAGCGAGCCCGAACGAGGGGCGCCGCGCTACACGCTCGACGATCCGCTCATCCACGATCGCTTCCACTGCTTAAGCGGCGTACCGGCGCAGCCGGCGCGACTCGACTGCCCGGCGCTCGGCCGGCGCATCGACATCGAGCTCGACCGCCCGGGCTCCATTCCTTGGTACGCGGTGACGACCTGGACTGAAGCCGACACGTCCGATTTTTATTGCGTGGAACCTTGGCTTGGCCTGCCCGACGCGATCCATAACGGGCTCGGGTTGCGCTGGATCGAACCGGGGGCGACCGAGATAGCGTCGTTGCGTATCGTGGTGTCCGAGCTGTAAGCACAGGCGCGTGGATCGGGTTTCACGATGGTGGCCTGGTCCTAGTCATCCCCTTCTCACCCCTTCGCCAACAGAGGCCCGTTACAATCAGACGTTTTGTTGGTCGCCCGCTACCGCTTGCGGCGGCGGGGGCATGTCGAAGGTGTAGAGAGGTTCAATGTTGCGAAAAACAATCGTTCGGCTCGTATGCGTGCCGCTGGCGGCGGCCCTGGCCGCATGCGGCACGGCGGCCGTTGCGCCCGGGTACTATCGCGTCGAACGGGGGGATACCGTCACGAAGATCGCGCGTACACATCGCGAATCGGTCCAAAGCATCATCCGTTGGAACAGCTTGGCGAACCCGGATGCGATCGAGGTAGGCCAGGTGTTGCGCGTCGCACCGCCCAGGGCGAACGCATCAGCCGGGGCCTCGGTTGGCTCGGGCGGCGGCTCCGCCTCGCCGCCGGCGAGCCAGACGGCGCGCCCTTCCACGAACAGCTCGGCGCCGCCGCGCGCGCTGACCGAAGCTACCCCGCCCGCGAACGGCATCGCGTTGATTTGGCCCACTTCGGGCAAGCTCGTGCGCGGCTTCGACGGCGTCAATTCGAAGGGCATCGACATCATCAATGCGGCCGGTACGCCGATCGTCGCCGCCGCGGCGGGGACGGTGGTCTATGCGGGCAATGGTCTGCGCGGCTACGGCAATCTGTTGATCGTCAAGCACAACGGCGATTTCCTCACGGCCTACGCGCATAATCGAACGCTGCTCGTGAAAGAAGGCGATCGCGTCGCGCAGGGACAAACGATCGCTCAGATGGGCGATACCGATAACGACCGAGTCGCCCTGCACTTCGAGCTGCGCTACGGCGGCCGCTCGATCGATCCATCGCGCTACCTGCCGGCGCGGTAAAGTGAAAGCCGGTGCGGCGATACGGGGCACAGGGAGCAGGCCCCCAAAAAAGAGGCCCGACTTTGAAGTCGGGCCAACGGGGGTTCGGCGCAGTGAGGCAAAGGACCGGTTCGCCATGCGCCGATTACAAATTTAACGAGTTTGCAATCTGTCCACAATGGATTTATTGAAGGAAAAGAGGCAATTGGCACATAGTGCCGAGATAATGTCAGAGAAATACGGCGTCATTATTATGAGCACGCGCGGCGCGGTGAACGAAAGTCTGCAGCGCCCCATGAGACAAGGCGCTCGAAGCGGGCCATCAGTTGCGCCAGTAATCGCGGCGAGCGGCCGATCATTAGTCAATCGACTGAACTAATCGGTCCTATTTGTAATTGATCTGTATTTTTGGCGATTTTTTATCGACTAATTAATCGATCCGCTGAAGATAAGAGGAAATGAGGAGACGCGGCATGCTTACCCGAACCGGCAGCTATGAAGCACTCGTCCAAGGCTTCGAGTGGCGCATCCCCGAGCGCTACAACATCGGCGTCGACGCCTGCGACAAATGGGCAGACGGCGCCGGGCAGCTCGCACTCGTCTACGAAGCGCGCGATGGCGCCGTCGTACGCTATACGTTCGACGAGCTCAAGGCGCTTTCCAATCAGCTCGCGCACAGCTTCGCGCGCCACGGCGTCGCGCGTGGGGAGCGCGTCGGCATCTTTCTGCCCCAAGCGCCGGAGACAGCGCTCGCTCACCTGGCCACCTACAAGCTCGGCGCGATCGCCGTGCCGCTGTTCGCTCTCTTCGGCGTCGAGGCGTTGCAGTACCGCCTCTCGAACAGCGGCGCCGTCGCGCTCGTGACCGACGCGGCGGGCCTGCACAAGATCGCGCAGATTCGCGATTCGCTGCCCGACTTGAAGACGATCTATTGCATCGACGGCGATCCGCAGGCGCTCGACGGCGCAGGCGTGTTGCCGTTTTGGTCGTCGCTCGAACACGAGGTGCGCGCATTCGAGCCTGTCGACACTCACGCGGACGATCCGGCCGTCATCATCTACACCTCGGGCACCACGGGCAAGCCAAAAGGCGCCCTGCATGCGCACCGCGTCCTTCTCGGGCATCTGCCCGGCGTCGAAATGCCGCAAGGCTTCTTTCCCGACGAGGCGAAGCTCATGTGGACACCCGCGGATTGGGCGTGGATCGGCGGTCTGCTCGATGTCTTGCTGCCAGCTTGGCACCACGGCGTGCCCGTGCTCGCGCGCCGCTTCGAAAAATTCGACGCCGAGGCGGCGTTCGACTTGATGGCGCGCCATGGCGTCACCCATGCCTTCCTGCCCCCCACCGCGCTCAAAATGCTGCGCACGGTGGAGCGGCCGCAAGCGCGCTACGCGCTATCGCTGGTGGCCGTGGCGAGCGGGGGCGAATCGCTAGGTGAGGAACTGATCGAGTGGGGGCGCGCCGCGCTAGGCGTCACGCTCAACGAGTTCTATGGTCAGACCGAATGCAATGTCGTCGTGAGCTCGTGCAGCCAACTGTTCGAGCCGCGTATCGGCTCGATCGGCAAGGCGGTGCCCGGCCACCAGGTGCGGATCGTCGACGATGCCGGCCAAGTGCTGCCCGCCGGCAGCGAGGGAAATATCGGCATTCGCGGGCCCGATCCTGTCATGTTTCTCGGCTATTGGCGCAACCCCGAGGCCACGCGCGAGAAATTCGCGGGCGAGTACCTCGTCACGGGCGACATCGGCGTGATGGACACGGACGGCTTTATTCGCTTTGTCGGCCGCAACGACGACGTGATCACGAGCGCCGGCTATCGGATCGGCCCGGGGCCGATCGAGGATTGTCTGCTGGGGCACCCGGCCGTCCGCATGGCGGCCGTCGTCGGCGTACCCGACGCGACCCGGACGGAAATCGTCAAGGCGTTCATCGTGCTGAACGAAGGTTTCGCCCCCGGCGAAGCGCTGGTACGCGAGATTCAAGAGCACGTCCGCACGCGCCTCGCTGCACATGAATATCCGCGCGCGATCGATTTCGTGGATAACTTGCCGATGACGGCCACCGGCAAGATCGTGCGGCGCGAACTGCGGGCGTTAGGTCAAGCCTGACCGGGCTACATCATGCGTCGCAGGACGCCGTCGCGCAGCACGATCTGATGGTAGAGCGCGCCAAGCACGTGCAAGCCGATCAGGCCCAGCATCACCCACGCGAGCAGGCCGTGGACATCGCCGAGCGCATGGCCGAGCGAGGAGCCCGTCGGCGAGAGCGCCGGGAGTTTCACGCCGGCCAACGCGATCGGCCAGCCGCGCGAGGAAGCATTAGCCCATCCCATCAGCGGCTGGACAATCAAGAGCAGATACAGCAGACCATGCGTGAGGTAAGCGATCGCGCGCGTCGCGGCCGTGCCCTCGACCACGCCCGGTTCCTTGCGCAGAAACCGCCACACGACGCGCACGAGCACCACCGCCACGATGGAGACGCCCAGCCCGAGGTGGATGGCGATCAAGCCGACGGGCTGGGTATCGCGATGAACATCGGGCATCGTCCATCCAACGATGTACTGAGCGCAGAGCAACAGCACCACCAGCCAATGCAGCAAGCGGGCGACCGGATCGTACTTTTGAGCGGCGAAGGCATTGGCCATAGAGGTCCTCTAGATAGACGAATCCCGCGCGGGCCGTGACGGTACGTGGGAGCGTGGCCGCGCAAATCGGGGGCGATTGTAACTCGGCAACCTTAAGGATTCCTTGGGCTGCCCCGCATGGAGCGGCCGCCCGCCCAATGGTTTATAGTGACGGCCCTCCCGCTTAGCTCCGATACACCGCTATGACCTCCCCCGAGCGCCCCGCCGCCGACGCCGGCCACAGCCCGCTCTACCTGAAACTGCTCGCCGAAACGGCGAAAATCGGCTGGCCCGAACTCGAGCGCTTTTTCGCGCGTGGCGTGCTACTGCGTGTCGCCCGCGATCTCGATCTCGTGACGGTAGCGGCCGCCATCGCCGATAACGACACCATGCAAGTCACGCAGTGGCTATCGACGGGCCTCATCGAGCGGATGCAATCCGAAACCGCCTCCGATTTCGCGGCGCGCGACCCCGAGCTGTGGGCCGTCGTGGTTTCGCCGTGGGTGTGCGTCCAAGAGCGCGGCTAGGGACAGGTTACCGGCTCTCCCCCTCTATTTCTCGCAGCGTGTCCTAGTATGTAACTACGCGACCCCAATCGCGAAAGGAGGCTGCCATGGACGCTGAATCGATTGCCGGCCTGGTTGGGCTAGCCGTCGGGCTGCTCGTATTGCTTGCGTTGACGATTTACGAATCGCGCTCGTACAAGCGGGAGCACCAGGGCGAAGGCATGATCCATCACTGGCTGGCCGAACATCATATGTTCGACTGGCGTCGCACGCGGCACTAAGCCGGGTGCGGCATCGCTCGCCGGCGCGGTAGGCCGGGGCTGCACCGCGACGCGACGCGGCGCGTCGCGGCGTGCCTACGTGCGTGTGCATTCCTTCAACGCCGCCTGTTCCGCCGCCAGCGTCGCGGGCAATTCGTCGTGCAAGAAATCGACCCACGTGCGGATCTTGGCGTCGAGATACTGGCGCGACGGATACAGCGCGTAGATGTTCAACGGCATCGACGTGTATTCAGGCAAGATCCACACCAGTTCTCCGCTTTTCAGCCAACGCATCGCCGCGTAGGTCGGCAGGACGGCGATGCCCATCCCTTCGCGCACGGCGACCGCCATCGAATCGGCGCCGTTCACTTGAAACGTCGGCGCCGATACCGTGAACGTTTCGGTGCCGTTCGGGCCGTCGAAATTCCACTTATCGAAGACGGACGCCGGCGTCACGATGCGCAGGCAATCGTGATTGACGAGATCGGCCGGCGTGCGCGGGATGCCGCGGCGCTCCAGATACGACGGCGAGGCGCAAGCGATGCTGAATATGCTGCCGAGCCGCTGCGAGATCAGGCCCGAATCCGGCAGGTCGTATCCGACCACGACGGATACGTCGAAGCCCTCATCGAGCAGGTCCGGAATTCGCTGAGCGAGCGTCATCTCGACCGATACGTCGGGGTAACGCCGCTGATAGCGGCCGACGGCGGGCACGATGTAGTGCGTTCCGAGACTGGCCATCACATGCAGTCGAAGCTTGCCCGACGGCCGGGCGTGGGCGTCGCCGGCCTCGGCCTCCGCTTCTTCGACATACGCGAGGATTTGCTGGCAGCGTTGGAGGTATCGTTCGCCCGCTTCGGTCAGCGCGATGCGGCGGGTGGTCCGATTGAGTAGGCGCGTATGCAAATGCGCCTCCAGATCGGAAACGGCGCGCGACGCGTAAGCCGTCGTGGTGTTCAGGTGCTGCGCTGCCGCAGTGAAACTGCCCGATTCGACGACGCGTACGAAAACGCGCATATTTTGAAGCGTGTCCATGCCCCACCTCTTGATCTGTCCGCGCCGCGATTGTTACACGTTCCGCAACGTCGATTATCTCAACCGGGGTAAAGATCCATTACATCCTTGCGACTTATTCGACAATCCCCCGAAAAATATAATCGGTTGCGTCTAATAACGTTGCCGTGGGAGAGAATCGTGCGATTGCCGACTGGCAACCTGAGCCTCGTCGCCGCGTTTCTTGCAGTGTCGATAATAATAGCCGGCTGCGCGAGCACCGGTGGTATTGCACCGCAGCGTGGGACGATCGACGCCGCAAGCCTCGATGCGGGCGAAGCGGTGCGCGCGGCCGCCGTCGCCGCCCGTTGGCCCGATGCGACCTGGTGGCACGCCTACGGCGATAGCCAGCTCGACACGTTGGTGACGGCGGCCATCGCCGGCAGCCCGACGCTCGCGGCGGCCGATGCTCGCGTACGCCAGGCGCAATCGCTTGCCGGCGTGGCGGCCGCCGAACTCGCGCCCCATGTGACGGGCGATCTCTCGATTACGCGCAAACACTGGCCTGACAATCCGACGTACTACGGGCCGGGCGAACTCGCGAATCGAAACACTTGGAACAATACCGGCACGCTCGGGTTCTCCTATCGCCTCGATCTTTGGGGCGGCGACGAGCGCGCGCATGAACAGGCGCTCGACGTCGCGCAGCAACGCGCCGCCGACGCACGCGCCGCGCAGCTCGAGCTCGAGGTCAACCTCGTGCGCGCCTACGTCGATCTCTCGAAGCAATATGCCTTGCGCGATATTGCAAACGATACTCTCGCGCGTCAGCGCGAACTCGCCGATCTCGCGCAACGCCGGCTCGCCGGCGGCATCGGCACCCAGCTCGAGCTCAGTCAGGCGCAAGCCCCGCTACCCGAATACGAACGGCAGATCGAAGCGCTGGATGAAGCGATCGAGCTCGATCGCAATCAACTGGCGGCGCTCATGGGTAAAGGACCCGGTGCGCTCGCCACCTTGACGCGGCCTGCCCTTTCGCTCGACGCGCCCGTCGCGCTGCCGTCCAGCCTGCCAGCCGAGCTGATCGGGCACCGGCCCGATGTCGTGGCTGCAAGGTGGGCCGTGGCAGGCGCCGCGCGCGGCGTCGATGTCGCGCACGCGGCGTTCTACCCGAACATCAACTTAATGGCGTCGCTCGGCGGCTTCGCGGTCGGCGGCCCTTTGTTCCAATTCCTGAATGCCGCAAACGGCGGCTGGTCCGCCGGCCCCGCGCTCTCGCTGCCGATTTTTGACGGCGGCGCGCTGCGTGGCCGGCTCGGCGCCGCGGCGGCCGGTTACGACGAAGCCGTCGAACACTACAACGCGGCGGTGATCGCGGCGCTCAAGCAGATCGCCGATCAGATCGTGCAACTGCATTCGCTCGCCGCACAGCAAGGCGACGCCGAGCGCTCCGCCAGCGTGGCGCAACGCAGCTATCAACTCGCGCAAATCGGCTTCAAGCGTGGCCTGAACGATTACGTCAACGTGATCGTAGGCGAGACGCAATGGCTTGGCGCGCAGCAGCGCGTCGCGCAAATCCGCGCGGCGCGACTGGCGACCTACGCTTCGCTCATGGGCGCGCTCGGCGGTGGGCTCTCCGTACCCGCGGACGGCCCGCACGCGGAGGATCTGCAGCCGGCGAAGCCCGGTTTTGCCACGCACGGCGCGCATCCTCGGCCAACGCCCGAGGCCGACGCAAGCACCGACCGGCCGGCCGCCGCGGCGCACGCCGCCGAGCTGCGATAGGACGAACGCCATGGCCGCCCCCCTTCTTCGCGAGACGCGCTCGATCGCCGCCCTGCAAGCCGCCGTGGTCGACTGGGCGCGCACCGATGGACTGACGTGGGTCTACGTGCTCAAGGCGCTCATCGCAGCCTTTCTCGCACTCGGCATTGCGATGCGGCTCGATCTACCGCAGCCGCGCACGGCCATGACGACGGTGTTCATCGTCATGCAGCCGCAAAGCGGGGCGGTGCTCGCCAAGAGCTTTTACCGGATCGGCGGCACGCTCGTCGGTTTGATCGCCACGCTGCTTTTGATCGCCGTATTCGCGCCGCAACGCGAGTTGTTCCTCGGCGCGCTGGCGCTGTGGACGGGCATTTGTACGGCCGGGGCGGCGCGCAATCGCAACTTTCGCTCGTACGGCTTCTTGCTCGCCGGCTATACGGCCGCCCTGATCGGTATTCCCGCGGCCCAACACCCCGACGGCGCATTTTTGTCGGCGCTCACGCGGGCGGCCGAGGTGACGCTCGGCGTGCTCTGCGCGGGCGTGATCAGCGCGCTGGTGTTCCCGCGGCATGCGAGCCTGCAAATGCGCACGACCGTGCGCGCCCGCTTTTCCGCCTTCGTCGAATACGTCGCCGCGGCGCTCTCGGGCGGCGTCGAGCGCGCACAGATCGAACGCACGAACGCGCGCTTCCTGGCCGAGATCGTGGGCTTTGAGGCGATGCGCAGCGTCGCCGTATTCGAAGGGCACGAGACGCGCGCCCGCGCAGGCCGGCTCGCTCGTCTGAACAGCGAATTCATGACGGCGTCGACACGCTTTCATGCGCTCCATCAGTTGATGAATCGGCTGCGCAGCGCCGGTGCAACCGAGGCCGTCGATGCGCTCGAGCCTTACTTCAAGGAGCTCGCGCCGCTGCTGCACACGCCAGGCGAACCCGTGCTGAGCGCGGCCGACGCAGCGGGCTCGGCACGCAAGCTCGAAGCGTTCAAGGCCGCCCTGCCGCGCCGAGTCCGCGAGGCGCGCGCCCAACTAGCCGAACGCGCCGATTTTCCGCTGCTCGACTTCGATACGGCCTCGGAACTGCTGTACCGCTTTGTCGACGACATGCATGCATACACCCTCACCTACGCCTCGCTTGCGACGAGTTCGCATGAACGAGAACGCTCGGTCGAGCGCTACGAGCCGAAGACGAATGCGGTGCTGACGTTTGTCGCCGGGGTGCGGGGCGCCATCGTGATGGCCCTGCTCAGCGTGTTTTGGGTGGCTTCGGCCTGGCCCAACGGCGATATGCTCGTGCTCAACGCGGCGGCCGTGTGCGCGCTCGCTTCGTCGTCGCCGCGCCCCACTCGCATGGCGTTTCAGATGGCGGCCGGCACGGTGCTCGCGACGCTCGTCGGCTTCCTCGTGCAATTCGGCGTCTATCCGTACATCGACGGTTTCCCGCTGTTATGCGCCGCGCTCACGCCTGCGCTCGCGCTCGGCATCTGGCTGACGACGCGGCCGCGGCTCGTCGGCTACGGCGCCGGCTATTGCATCTTCTTCTGCGTGCTGGCCGGCCCCGACAACGTCGTGCGCTACGATCCGGCCGGCTTCGCCAACACCGCCATCGCGCTGCTGCTGTCGATGATGGCGAGCGCGATCGCATTCGCCGTGCTGCTGCCGCCGTCCACGCCCTGGTTGCGCGGGCATTTACTCGCCGATCTGCGGCGACAGGTCGTGCTCGCGTGCCGCGCGCCGCTCTCGGCGGTGCGTGGGCGCTTCGAAAGCCGCTCGCGCGATCTGGCGTTCCAAGCGCACGCGCTGCTGGAGCACGAACCGGACGCCCAGCGCGACGCGCTCGCGTGGCTCGTCGCCGTACTGGAAGTGGGCCAAGCCGTGATCGATTTGCGCCGCGAGCTCGCCGCGTTGCCCGGCGACGCACGCTACGCGGCGACGATGCCGTGGCGGCGCGCCATCGCCCACTCGGGCAAAGCGCTGATCGCCCTGTTCGCACGGCCGGCCGATGCGCGCCTGGACGCCGCCCTAGCCGCGAACTTCGACGCCATCGCAGCGACCCAGCAAGCGCTCGCCACGTTCGCGCCGCCACGCGAAGATCGGCATCGTCTGCAACGCGTCTTGAGCTACCTGCACTTCGTGCGCACGGCGCTCATCGATCCCCAATCGCCGCTCGCGCGCTACGCGGGCGGCGCTCGCCGCGACGGTGCGGCGAGCGCATGAAGGAGCCTCTTATGTCCCGCGAGTTCGCCGTGTTCGGCGCCTACTTTCCCACGCTCGTGCCGCTGTGCATCGGCGGCGCGGCGCTCGCTTGGCTCGTGGATCGCTTGCTGGCGATGAGCGGCCTTTATCGTTTCGTCTGGCATCCGGCGCTGTTTCGCGCCAGCCTGCTCGTCTGCATCTGCGGCCTGCTCGGGCTGGCCGTTTATCGTTAGTCCACCGTCCCGTACGTTCTTTATTGCAATCATGACGCTTCGACACCTCATCGGTTTCATCGCCACCGCACTGCTGCTCGTGTTGGCGCTCGCGATCGGCCGCTCGCTCTGGGTCCACTACATGGACGAGCCGTGGACGCGCGACGGCCGCGTGCGCGCGGAGATCGTCAATGTCGCGCCCGACGTCTCGGGGGCCATCGTCGAGCTGCCGGTGGCCGACAACGTGTTCGTGAAGAAAGGCCAAGTGCTGATGAAGATTGATCCCGCGCACTATCAGGTGGCCGTCGAACAAGCCGAGGCCGCTGTGGCCGCCCGCCGCGCCGAGTGGCAGATGCGCCGCGCCGACGCCGCGCGCCGGGCCGACATGGACAGCCTGGTCGTGTCGAAGGAAAACCGCGAAAACGCGACGAGCGCCGCCTCCAGCGCCGAGGCGCTCTATCGGCAGGCCGTCGCCGCGCTCGACGCCGCCAAGCTGAACCTTGCCCGCACCACCGTCGTGTCGCCCGTGGACGGCTACGTCACGAACCTCTCGGTCTTTCGCGGCGATTACGCCAATGCGGGCGTGCCTAAGCTGGCCATCATCGATAGCCATTCGTTCTGGGTTTATGGATATTTCGAGGAAACGAAGCTGCCGCGCGTCAGGGTGGGCGATCACGCCGAGATTCGCCTGATGAGCGGCGGCGTGCTGCAAGGCCATGTGGAAAGCATTTCGCGCGGCGTCTACGATCGCGACAATCCGCAAAGCCGCGAGCTCGTCGCCGACGTCAATCCGACCTTCAATTGGGTTCGCCTCGCGCAGCGGGTGCCGGTGCGGATTCACATCGACGAGATTCCGCCGGGCCTCACGCTCGCGGCCGGGACCACATGCACGGTGATCGTCTCGCCGCCGCATCGCGCCGATACCGAGACGACGAAACATTAAACGAAGCGCCGGAAACGCAAAGCGGGCCGAAAACCGGCCAGCCTTTTTATTTTTACGATCGATCCGCGGGCTAGCCCCGGGGCTTTCCCGCCTGGGTCTATCCCGCCCGGATCAATGTCCCGCGTGCAGCTTGAATTTGCCGACGAGCCGCTTGAGCGCCTGCGCTTGATCGTCGAGCGAGCGCGCCGCGGCCGTCGCCTCTTCCACGAGCGCCGCATTCTGCTGCGTACCCGCATCCATTTGTGTGACGGCGCGATTCACTTCCTCGATGCCGGCGCTCTGTTCGCTCGAGGCTGCCGAGATTTCGCCCATGATGTCGGTCACGCGCTTAACGGCCTTAACCACTTCATCCATCGTCTGGCCCGCGTCCTGCGCGAGGTGCGAGCCGTTCGCGACACGCTCCAGCGACGTATTGATGAGCGTCTTGATCTCCTTGGCCGCCGCCGCGCTGCGCTGCGCCAAGCTGCGCACTTCGCCCGCCACGACCGCGAACCCGCGCCCCTGCTCGCCTGCGCGCGCCGCTTCCACGGCCGCATTCAACGCAAGAATGTTCGTTTGAAACGCGATGCCGTCGATCACGCCGATGATGTCGCCGATGCTCTTCGCGCTATCGTTGATCTCGCCCATCGTCGTGACGACGCGCGACACCACATCGCCGCAGGTCGATGCGATCTCCGACGCGTTGTTGGCGAGCGCGCTCGCCTGCTTCGCATTGTCGGCGTTTTGCTTCACGGTCGACGTGAGCTCTTCCATGCTCGTCGCCGTGCGCTCGAGCGACACGGCCTGCTGCTCCGTGCGCTGCGATAGATCGAGGTTGCCCATCGAGATTTCGCCGGCGGCCGAGGAAATCGCCTCGGCGCTCGCGGCGATTTCGCCGACGGTGCCGGCCAGCCCCGTCTGCATCTCGGAGAGCGCGTAGAGCATGCTCGAGCCGTCTTTCTTCGAGAGCGCGATGCGATTGGACAAATCGCCGGACGCGATGTGGCTTGCAATTTCCTTCGCATAGCCGGGCTCGCCGCCCAACTGGCGCGTCAGACGCCGCACGACGGCCTCGCTGACGACGAACGCGAGCACGATAAGCGCGCCGGTCATCGCGGCCATCATCACGAACGACGACTTGAAGATGAACGCCGATTTCTCGATCGTCGCCTTGGCGGCGGCGCCGCGGCGCTCGACGAGTTCGTCGACGAGCTTTTCGAGCTTGCCCGTTTCGACGAGCAGCGAGACGTCCTGCATCCCGACTTGCCAGTTCATTTGCGACAGATCGAGCGATTGCGCTTTCACGAGCGTCACGAAATCCCGCAAATGGCCGGCCCATGCCGTCACGGCCGTGGAAAACTTCTTCTGTTCCGTCAGCCCTTCGCTGTCGGACGCATCGGTGAACTTTTGCAGCGTGTCGAGCTCGCCGTTGATCGACGAGAGGCCCTTTTCGATGTCGGCGCCGAGTTCGTCGCGCTCCTTGGCGGTGGTGGCCGTCAGCAGCATCTTTTGCGCGCGGCTGGCGCGCAGGACATTGGCGCGCACTTCCTCGGCGGCGCGGCTCGCCACATGCCCTTGTTCGTAAATGGACTTGGTCGAACCGTTCAAACGATCGATCTGCGTCATGGAGAAAACGCCGATGACGAGCGTGCCGATCAGCACCACGGCAAACGCCAAGCGCAGCGACGCCTTCACCGTCAAGCCGCTCAATCTCGTCTTCGCCGTGCGCTTATGCGACCGGCCGCCGGCCCCCGTACCGTCCGGCACAAAACCCGCGCCCGAACGTTTGCCCAGCGATACTGCCTTCATATGCAACCCCCTTCTTATTGCTCACCGCCGTGGGTAGGACGGCGAGAGCGCTTGATTACCTCCTCGGGTCAACGGCAGCTTTGATGCGGTTCTTTAATTGCATCGGCCTATGTAAAACCCGGGGTTGCAGCTCGTGGCTGCGCCGTGCGCTTTATAACCCGCCAAAAAGACGGCGCGGTCTTCCGTGCTTCCGACGAGGCGGCGGCCAGGCGAAAAATCGGGGCGGCATGCGGGATCGGCGGCCGACCGCTCATTGTTTCGAACTGTGGACACAACGGCGCACGACTGTCCGAATCAAGACAAAAATTGTCCGGTTATTCATTACGAGACAAACTACACTGCATCGGTACTCCAGCTTCATGCATTCGAACCCGGCTAAGCGCTGCCTCAGCCGCACTAGCCGATCTCACCTTTTCCTGAGTGCTTACGATGCAAACCAGTATTCAAAAAAATAGCCTCGCCGGGAATCCGGCGGCCGGCGTTCCGGCGGCCGGCGCTCCGGCGGCCGGCACATCGGCCCCGCACGGCTCCGCCGCCGTTTCCCGCACCGTCTATTCCGTGCTCGGCGCGATCAGTTTCTCGCATCTGCTCAACGACATGATTCAGTCGTTGATCCTCGCGATCTACCCGATGCTGAAGCAGAACTTTTCATTGTCGTTTGCGCAGATCGGCCTGATTACGCTGACTTATCAGATCACGGCATCCCTACTGCAGCCGCTCGTCGGCCTTTACACCGACAAGCGCCCGCAACCGTACTCGCTGCCCGTCGGCATGGGCTTCACGCTGTCCGGGCTGATTTTGATGTCGATTGCGCCGAGCTTCGGCGTGCTGCTCGTCGCGGCGGCGCTGGTCGGCTGCGGCTCGTCGGTGTTCCACCCGGAATCGTCGCGCGTGGCGCGGATGGCCTCGGGCGGCCGTTATGGCCTCGCGCAATCGTTGTTTCAGGTGGGCGGCAACGCCGGCTCGTCGCTGGGGCCGCTGCTCGCCGCTCTGATCGTCATGCCGCACGGCCAGCGCAGCATCGCGTGGTTTTCGGTCGCGGCGCTCGTGGCGATCGTCGTGCTCGCCAATATCGGCCGCTGGTATAGCCGGCATCCGGCCACTAAGAAAAAGCCTGGCGCACGGGCGTTGCATCCGTCGTTGCCGAAGTCACGCGTCGTATTCGCGGTCGGCGTGCTCGTGATGCTCGTTTTCTCGAAGTACTTCTACCTGGCGAGCCTGAACAGCTACTTCACGTTCTATCTGATCGACAAGTTCCATCTGTCGGTGCAAGCCGCGCAGATTCATCTGTTCGTGTTTCTCGCCGCCGTAGCCGCGGGGACGATCATCGGCGGCCCGATCGGCGATCGCATCGGCCGCAAGTACGTGATCTGGGCGTCGATTCTCGGCGTGGCGCCGTTCACGCTGATGCTGCCGTATGCGAATCTGTTCTGGACGGGCGTGTTGACCGTCATCATCGGCGTCGTGCTGGCCTCCGCGTTCTCGGCCATCATCGTCTACGCGCAGGAGCTGATCCCGGGCAACGTCGGAATGGTGGCCGGGCTGTTCTTCGGGTTTGCCTTTGGCCTGGGCGGTGTCGGCGCGGCGGTGCTCGGCGATCTGGCCGACGCGACCAGCATCGGCTTTGTCTATAAGGTCTGCTCGTTCCTGCCGCTGATCGGCATCCTCACGATGTTCCTGCCGAACATCGAACAGAAGCGGCAAGCGCGCGCCTAACCAGCCGCGCCAGGCGATCACCTCGTCGAGGATCTCGCTTGAACGCTCCATCGATCACCCCGCCGCCGCGCGGGGTTCATTTCGTCTGAAAAACTCGCGAATTTTAGAAGCAGGCGTCTAAGACGATTACTTTGCGACATCCGAGCCCGTCTCGCCTTTCGCAAAGGAGTCTTTGATGGTTGTTTCAAAGCGATGCCGCCGTATCCGCTTCGCCCGTGCCGGGCTGCGGTTCGTCGCAGCAGGCCTCGCCCTCATGGCGTGCGCCAGCGGGTGGACGCACGCCGCGGGAAACGCGCCGAGCCAGCACTTAGGTCCATCAGCCGTGACGGCCTATTCCAGTGAATACGCATCGGCGGCCGCCGCGGTCAGGCGCTCCGGCTCAGCCGAATCGCCTCCCGTGCTGTCGAGCGCGCCCTCGCATCGGAACGTCGAACGGACGATATCGGAAGCGCTTGCACCACCACGATGGCGGTGCGCCGAACTGCGTGCGGCGATCAACCAAGCGGCCATGGACGCCCACGGCAGTCAGAGCATGGATGCGGCGCCGCAGTTCGGCCGGAGCCCCCACGCCGGACCTACCCGGTTGCCGCCTGCATCGGTGGGCGCAATCGACAAGCGCTCGCGGCTCGAAGCGGAATACAGTCAGCTCAAATGCGCGCGACAGGCGCCTTGAGGCGGCAACTGCTTTTCATCCCTCGTACCAGACGCGAAGCCCACGGGCACGCCTCGCCTCCCCGCCTTATCTGGCCGCCGCTGGCATTGTGCTACGCGTCCACGCCCTAGGCGCCCGCACGCTCGGCCAAGGCATACTCGCGCAGGAAGTGCGCGAGCACGCCGGACGAATACGCCCCGGCGATTTCGGTCAAGAAGTTTGCAAACGAGGCGGTCGCGTGATCGTCGGCCGTATCGGAAACCGTCCGCACGATCGCGCAAGGCACGTCATGCTCGTAGCACACTTGCGCCATCGCCGCCCCTTCCATTTCCACCGCCATGGCTTCGGGCAATGCGCTCGCCAGCGCACGCACTTCATGCGCGCTCGAGACGAAACGATCGCCGCTGATGATCAACCCGCGATGGACGCGCGGCTGCGCAAAGCCGAACCGCTCGGAGAGCGCGGCGCCGGCCTCGGCCACGAACCGCTCGCAGGCGACGGCGAGCCGATCGGCGAGCGCTGCGTCGGCACGAAACGTCGAGCGTTCGAGCAACGGCACTTCATAGCGCGGAAATAGCGGCGAGGCGTCCATATCGTGTTGCAGCAGCGCATCGGCGACGACGATATCCCCCACCCGCACGCCCGGGCCAACGCCCCCGGCAACGCCCGTAAAGACCATCGAATGGACGCCGAAGACGTGGATCAGCGCGCTAGCTGTCGCCGCGGCCGCAACTTTACCGACGCGTGCAAGCGTCACGACGCAGGGAACGCCGTAGGCCGTGCCAAGGTGGTACTCGCGCCGGCCGAGCGTCACGGTGCGCATCTCGCCTTCGGCGCGCATGGCGTCGACGAGATCGCCGAGCTCCTGCGGCAAGGCCGCCAACACGCCAAGCCGATACCCGGTTCGCTCGCCCGGTGCGTGGCGCGTCGCGCCGTTCAGATTGAGTTCCACGCTCATTCGACCACCTGCAACTTAGCAACAGCCAGCGCCAGCCATTTTTCGCCGTGCCGTTTGAATCGGACTTGCGCGCGCGCATCAGGCCCATTGCCTTCGAGCGCCGTGATCGCCCCTTCGCCGAACTTCGTGTGGAAGACTTGCTGACCGACACGAAAGCCCGTATCGGCCGCGCGCTGCTCATTGGCGAACGCGGGCAGCGGCGCCGATTCGAAGCTCGCCACGGCGCCGCCGCGATCGGGCCGCGAGAACCAGTCGCGGTTCCACGCCGTGTTCTCGGCGCGGCCGCCCCAGCGCGAACCGGCTTCGACCTTGGGCGTGAGCCATTTGAGCGTATTCTCCGGCAGCTCGTCGAAGAAGCGCGAGCGCACGTTGTAGCGCGTTTGGCCGTGCAGCATGCGGCTTTGCGAGAACGATAAGTAGAGCCGCTCCTTCGCACGCGTGATGGCGACATACATGAGCCGACGCTCTTCCTCGAGCCCATCGGCCTCCATCGCACTGTTCTCGTGCGGGAACAAACCTTCTTCGAGCCCGGTGATGAAGACGGCGGTGAACTCGAGCCCCTTCGCCGCATGCACCGTCATCAGTTGCACGGCGTCCTGCCCGGCTTGCGCTTGGTTCTCGCCGGCCTCCAGCGACGCATGCGAGAGAAAGCCCGCGAGCGGCGTCATCGTGTCGGGGTTTTGCGCGGGATCGCTGATGCTCTCGGCGTCGAGCACGACGGTTTCGCTGTCGAGCGACGAGGCCGCCAGCTCGGGCGCGGAGGTGGCGCCGGGCGCCAGCCGAACCGAGCGCGCGGGCGTATCGAGCCCATAGCCTTCTTCGCTGACGAACGCCGTGGCCGCGTTGACGAGTTCCTGCAAGTTTTCGAGGCGATCCTGCCCCTCTCGCTCGTTTTGATAAAACTCGGAGAGGCCGCTCACGCGCACGACGTATTCGACCGTTTCCGGCAAGCTCATGCGTTCTGTTTCTGCGCGCATCTTGGCGACCAGATTCGCGAACGAGCCCAGGCTCGTACCCGCTTTGCCCGTCACGTAGGGAATCGCCGCCGCCATCGAGCAGCCGTACAGGCGCGCCGCGTCGGCCAACTGCTCGATCGAGCGCGCGCCGATGCCGCGTGTCGGGAAGTTGACGACGCGCGCAAACGCCGTATCGTCGTTCGGGTTATCGATCAAGCGCAAATACGCGAGCGCGTGCTTGACTTCCTGCCGCTCGAAAAACCGCAGGCCGCCATACACGCGGTAGGCGATCCCCGCATTCACGAGCGTGTGCTCGATCGTGCGCGACTGCGCGTTGCTGCGATAGAGGATGGCGATTTCGCTGCGCGCGAGCCCGCTGTTATTGATCAGCGCGCGAATTTCTTCGACGATCCAACCCGATTCCTGCAAATCGGTGGCCGCTTCGTAAACACGCACCGGTTCGCCGTGCCCGGCGTCGGTCCGCAGATTTTTGCCCAGACGCCGCGCGTTGTGCGCAATCAGCGCGTTCGCCGTGTCGAGAATATAGCCGTGCGAGCGATAGTTCTGCTCGAGCTTGATCAAATGGCGGACGTTGAATTCGCGCTCGAAATCGAGCATGTTGCCGACGTTCGCGCCGCGAAACGCGTAGATCGATTGATCGTCGTCGCCCACGGCGAAGATCGCGTTGGTATTGCCCGCCAGCAGCTTGAGCCAAGCGTATTGCAGCTTGTTCGTATCTTGGAACTCATCGACGAGAATCTGCCGAAACCGGGCCTGATAGTGGGCGCGCAGCGGCGCATTGTGCGCCAGCAATTCGTAGCAGCGCAGCAGCAGCTCCGCGAAATCGACGACGCCCTCGCGCTGGCACTGCTGGTCGTAAGCGCGATAGAGCTCGACGAACTTCAGGTTGAAGCTATCGCTGGCGTCGACTTGATCGGGGCGCAGCCCTTGCTCTTTCGCGTTGTTGATGAAGTACTGCAGATTCTTCGGCGGGTATTTCTCGTCGTCGACGTTCAGGCCCTTCATCAACCGCTTGATCGCCGAGAGTTGATCGGCGGTATCGAGGATCTGGAACGTGGCCGGCAAGCCGGCGTCACGATAGTGGGCGCGCAGCATCCGATTACAGAGGCCGTGGAAGGTGCCGATCCACATGCCGCGCGTGTCGATGGGCAGCAGCGCCGAGAGCCGCCCCATCATTTCGCGCGCCGCTTTGTTCGTAAACGTCACGGCCAGCACGGTTGAGGGCGAGGCGTACCCCTGCTGGATCAGCCACGCGATGCGCGTGATCAGCACGCGCGTTTTGCCGCTGCCAGCGCCCGCCAGGATCAGCGCCGGTTCGTTCGGCAGCGTGACGGCCGCATATTGTTCGGGGTTCAGGTTGGCGAGCAGTTCTGGCATGAGGGAGGCGGTTCTCTGCGACGACAGACGGAAAGACAAAAAGACGGCCAGCGAGCGCGCGAGCGGCGACGCTAGGCGAGCCCGTCATTATAAGGCCGCGCGCCGTGGGAGCCGCCCCTCCCCTTATAATTGACGGTTTCGAACCTGCAAACCGGGGCTGCCCCCCGCCCACGCAGGTTCCGATCGCGGATATTCCCCATTACCACAGGCATTTTTCGGCGGATTTGCAACGATGACCGACACCACGCTGGCGAAGAGTTTCGAGCCCCAAACCATCGAGGCCCAATGGGGTCCCGAATGGGAAAAACGCGGATACGCACAGCCGGCCTTCACGCCCGGCGCCAAGAATTTCTCGATCCAATTGCCGCCGCCGAACGTCACGGGCACGCTGCATATGGGGCACGCGTTCAACCAGACCATCATGGACGGCCTCACGCGCTATCACCGCATGCTCGGGGAGAACACACTGTGGTTGCCCGGCACCGATCACGCGGGCATCGCCACGCAGATCGTCGTCGAGCGCCAGCTCGATCAGCAAGGCGTCTCGCGTCATGATCTGGGCCGCGAAGCGTTCGTCGAGCGCGTCTGGGCTTGGAAGGAGCAATCGGGTTCGACCATTACGAACCAGGTGCGGCGCCTGGGCGCCTCGATCGATTGGTCGCGCGAATACTTCACGATGGACGAGAAGATGTCGCGCGTCGTCAGCGATGTGTTTGTGCGCCTTTACGAGCAAGGTCTCATCTATCGCGGCAAGCGCCTCGTCAATTGGGACCCGGTCCTGATGACGGCCGTGTCCGATCTCGAAGTGTCGAGCGAGGAGGAAAGCGGCCATCTGTGGCATATCCGCTATCCGCTCGCCGACGGCAGCGGGCATCTGACGGTCGCCACCACGCGCCCCGAAACGATGCTCGGCGATACGGCGTTGATGGTCCACCCGGAAGACGAGCGCTATGCCCACCTAATCGGCAAAATGGCGAAGCTGCCGCTGACCGATCGCGAGATTCCGATCATCGCCGACGATTACGTCGATCGCGAGTTCGGCACGGGCGTCGTGAAGGTCACGCCCGCGCACGATTTCAACGATTACCAAGTGGGCCAACGCCACGGCCTGCCGCAAATCGAAATCCTCACGCTCGAAGCGAAGATCAACGATAACGCGCCGGTTGCCTACCGCGGCCTCGATCGGTTCGACGCGCGCAAACGCATCGTCACCGATCTCGATGCGCAGGGCCTGCTCGAATCGGTCAAGGATCACAAGCTCATGGTGCCGCGCGGCGATCGCACCAACGTCGTGCTCGAGCCGATGCTGACCGATCAATGGTTCGTCGCGATGAGCAAGCCGGCGCCCGAGGGCACGTTCCAGCCGGGCAAATCGATCGCCGAGGCGGCGCTCGACGTCGTGCGCAACGGCGAGATTCAATTCGTGCCCGAGAATTGGACGACCACGTATTACCAGTGGCTCGAGAACATCCAAGATTGGTGCATTTCACGCCAGCTTTGGTGGGGCCATCAAATTCCCGCTTGGTACGGCGAGAACGGCGAGGTGTTCGTCGCCCGCACGGAAGCGCAGGCGCGCGAACAAGCGACGGCGCGCGGCTACGACGGCGTGCTCAAGCGCGACGACGATGTCCTCGACACTTGGTTCTCGTCGGCGCTCGTGCCGTTCTCGTCGCTCGGCTGGCCGAACGAGACGAAAGAACTGGCCGCCTTCCTGCCCTCGTCCGTGCTCGTCACGGGCTTCGACATCATCTTCTTCTGGGTGGCCCGGATGATCATGATGACGACGCACTTCACCGGGAAGGTGCCGTTTCACACCGTCTATGTGCATGGCCTCGTGCGCGATCACGAAGGCCAGAAGATGTCGAAGAGCAAGGGCAATACGCTCGATCCGATCGACATCGTCGACGGCATCGATCTCGACACGCTCGTCGCCAAGCGCACGACCGGGCTCATGAATCCGAAGCAGGCCGCTTCGATCGAAAAGAAAACGCGCAAGGAATACCCCGAGGGCATCGCCTCGTTCGGCACCGATGCGTTGCGCTTTACGATGGCGTCGATGGCCACGCTCGGCCGCAACGTCAATTTCGATTTGGCGCGTTGCGAGGGCTATCGCAATTTCTGTAACAAACTGTGGAACGCCACACGCTTCGTGCTGATGAATTGCGAAGGGCACGATTGCGGCTTTTCGAAGTCCGGCGCATGCGAACCCGGCGATTGCGGCCCGGGCGGCTACACCGATTTTTCGCAAGCCGATCGCTGGATCGTTTCGCTGCTGCAGCGTGTGGAAGCGGAGGTCGAAAAGGGTTTCGCCGATTACCGTTTCGACAATGTCGCCAACGCGATTTACAAATTCGTGTGGGATGAATACTGCGATTGGTATCTCGAACTGGCCAAGGTGCAAATTCAAAACGGCACGCCCGAGCAGCAGCGCGCCACGCGCCGCACGCTGTTGCGTGTGCTCGAAACGGTGCTGCGGCTCGCGCATCCGATCATTCCGTTCATCACGGAAGCGCTGTGGCAAAAGGTGGCGCCGTTGACGGACGCGTACCCGCAAGGCGCGGCGAGCGGCGAGGCGTCGATCATGGTGCAACCCTACCCGCAAGCGGAGCAGAAAAAAATCGACGAAAAAGCCGAGCAATGGGCTGCGGAATTGAAATCCGCCATCGACGCTTGCAGAAATTTACGCGGCGAAATGAACCTATCGCCCGCCACCAAGGTCCCTCTGCTGGTACATGGCGACGCTGCCCAATGGCAGACGTTCGCTCCGTACGCACAAGCGCTCGCACGCTTGTCCGAGGTGCGCATCATGGCCGACGAAGCGACGCTCGACGCGCAATCCCAAGGCGCGCCGATCTCGATCGTCGGGGGCGATAAGCTCGCGCTGCTCGTCGAAATCGACGTCGCGGCCGAGCGTGAGCGGCTAGGCAAGGAAATTGCTCGGCTCGACGCGGAAATCGCCAAATGCGAAGCGAAGCTCGGAAACGAAGCTTTTGTCGCAAAAGCACCGGTTTCCGTCGTAGAGCAAGAGCAGAAAAGGCTGTCACAATATCGGGACACCATTGCCAAGCTCAGCGCTCAGATAGCGCGCCTTCCGGTCTAAAGGCGTTCCATGAGCACGTGGTCCCACAGTACTAGTACTTCGAGAATTAGGGTAATGCCATGCTAAAAGTCACCAAGGCTGTCTTTCCGGTTGCGGGCCTCGGCACGCGCTTTCTTCCTGCCACGAAGGCCAGCCCCAAGGAAATGCTGCCGATCGTCGATAAGCCGCTGATCCAATACGCGGTTGAAGAGGCGATGGCCGCCGGCATCACCGAGATGATCTTCGTCACGGGCCGCAGCAAGCGCGCGATCGAAGACCACTTCGATAAGTCCTATGAGATCGAAGCGGAACTCGAAGCACGCGGCAAAGAGAAATTGCTCGAGCTCGTGCGCAGCATCAAACCCAGCCACGTCGATTGTTTCTATGTGCGCCAGCCCGAAGCATTGGGCTTGGGGCATGCCGTGTTATGCGCGGAAAAGCTGGTGGGCGATAACCCGTTCGCCGTCATCCTCGCGGACGATTTGCTCTATGCCGAGCCGCCTGTGATGAAGCAGATGATCGATGTTTTCGATCACTATCACAGCTCGGTGATCGGCGTGGAAGAGATCCCGCCGCAAGAGACGCGTTCCTACGGGATCGTCGACGGCAAGGAATGGGAAGACGCCATCATCAAGATGTCTGGCATCGTCGAGAAGCCGGCGCCGGACGTGGCGCCGTCGAACCTGGGCGTGGTGGGCCGCTATGTGCTCAAGCCGCGGATTTTCGATCATCTGCGTGCGTTGAAACCGGGCGCGGGTGGCGAGATCCAACTGACCGACGGCATTCAATCGCTGCTCGGCGATGAACAAGTGCTGGCCTACAAGTATCACGGCACGCGCTTCGATTGCGGCAGCAAGCTCGGTTATCTGAAAGCGACGGTGGAGTTCGCGCTGCGCCATCCCGAGGTGGCCGAAGATTTCGATCACTATCTGCGCACGCGCTCGCCGGTGATGGATAGCTAAGCCGCGGCGGCGCCCGGCGCACACTCGCATCCGCTCGCCGGCGATTCATCGCTGCAACAAGACGATCCGGCGATCTCAGCTGCAAATAGGAGCTTCGCTTCCGACGCTTGCTGTGCGCCGGCTCAACGCCCGGTACGAATGTCTGCACCCTCTAACATGCGCTTGACCCACAGCGTTAAGTTTTCGATACGCTCGAGCGGCGGCAGATAGTGGCCGCTGCCGTTCGTCACGCGAAGCAATCGGCCGCCCCTGAAATACATCACGCCCGCGTAATAGACGTCGGGGGCCGCAGGCTCCTCCTCTGGTATCGACCTTTGCGGAAATCGAGCCACCGAGACATGACCGTGTACCAGCTCGGCGTCTCCCAATCTAACGACGTTGGGCTCATCAACCCTCACAACGAAGTAATACCTGCCTGTGGGATTCTCAGGTCCGTCCCGCGCCTGGGTCTCCAAGTTGTAAAACTCGAATTGGCCGGGATAGTGGAGCGCGCGGCGCAAACCGAATACCTTGTTCGCATCGCGCTGAGCCGTGCCCTTGGCCCGCAGCGGGCCTCGCATCATCTCGGCCAAATGGCCGACATGCTGATCAAGCAGCGCGCGATGCTCGGCGGTGATTCGCAGCTTGCTCGGCATCGCCACGACATTGTTTGCGGCAAGCGCCTGTGGCTCCGGCTCCGATGACGTACTCGCCCCGGCGGCAGTGCCTGCGGCCGATTCCGAGCCCCTGCGCGCGGCGCTCGACACAGGCGGCTTGACCGGTTTCGGCAAAAGTTCAGCGGCTTTCACTGCGGTCCTCCACCATCGATCCTGCATGGTCGATGCGCGAAACCGGTGATGCAGGAACCGTACAATGCCGGTGCGCCGGTGCGCCGTTATGCAATCCCTGCAAGCATGAACACAATGCTGGATGGACCGAGTCGCGCCAGCCGGCGCTACCGGCGACGCATCAGAAAAACAAACGTCTTGTCCTGCGTCGAACTCTCGACGATCTCATTGCCCGTTTGCTTGGCGAACGCGGCGAAATCGCGCTGCGAGCCCGGATCCGTGGCGAGCACCTTTAGGATCTGGCCGCTCTGCATATCCGACAACGCTTTCTTGGCTCGAAGGATCGGCAGCGGGCAGTTCAATCCGCGCGCATCGACTTCCTTGTGAATTTCCATCGACAATCGGCCTTCCTGTGGGGTGCTCCGTCTGCGCTTGCGCGAGACGGATTCCCGTCCGCGCTCTCGGCTCGAGAGACGCAAAAAAAGAAATTTTACCCCAGGACCGGGCACGGCTCGCTCGAGCGTCTGGGAACATGGCTTCGCCGGCCGCGCGGTAGCCGGCCCAGTTGACGATCGCGGATTATCCAGCGGAGCTCTGCATCCCCTCGCCAAACGTGAACATGACGTATCGCTTTCTCACCTTGCGGATGTCTTCTTTTCTCCCATCGCTGTGCCGTATTTGAGCTAGGCCGCCGTAGTGCCTCTCTGGCTCACCGCCCTCCGGATGGAGTTCCCACGGCCACATACTAAGAGCCGTGAGGCCGGCGCGCACTGTCCCGGCATAACGGTAATTTTTTCGTAAATTATCATGCAGCTTCGCGCCAAAACTGTTTTTCGGATCATAGAGCACCGGCAGGTTATCTTCCTTAAAATGCTTTTCCCACTCCTTCGCCGTCCCTCTGTAATACTGTCCAGCAGCGCCATGACAGGTGGACAAGCGTATTTCGCCGATTGAGCTCAATCCAAATCCATCGAGCAGATTCTCGATCCACATCATCGTTGCAAATACCTTTCCCGTAGCGTTAGTCAACCTATCTAAGCCTGGCTTTCCATGTCCAAAGATATCCACGACCGCGTTCTCGACGCCCTCAAGGTTGGTCACTGCCGATGAAGGGATCGATTCTCGGCTGAGATGCTTGAGCGCGTCCGATTCGATCGTGCGGTCAGATTGGTCCTTCCTCCGACGATGTTGCTTCCACCGCCGCGTCACAACTCGATGAAACGCAGCGCTTTGCATCTCATCCCTGAAGAGAATCTGCGGGAGAGGTTTTCCCTTCGACGCCGCGTGCAACGCCTTGTGATATACATAGGTAAAAAACTCATACTGATCGTCAAACGGCGACGCGTAAAAGCGAGGGCGGCGAGCGGGCGCCGGCACCGGCACCGGCTTGAGCGAAAATTCGGTCATTTGGTTGTACCCATCGACAAAAGGCCAAACTTGCTTCCGATCACGAGCGCCTTCACATCGGTCGATGCTTCGCCCGAAATGCGATCATCGGTTTCGACGATACACAAACTAGAGCATCGATGGCGCGCCTCAAGTCAATCCTTGATGACTTCCCTCAATTAGTGAGACGCGAACTAGGCAATGGCTTATTGAGCACGGGCGGGCGGGCGCGAACACCGCATTCGTCGCGGTCGCCGTTCGCGCCTTCCTCAGTGACGGAAGAATAAATAAGCCGCCGTATAGGGCACTCGAATTTCCGCATTCGCGTGCGCTTCGTCGCATCCTTCTTTGGGGGCGGCGCCGCCCATAGTATTGGCGCGCACGATGTAATCCACAGCCGCCATCGAACCACTGCCGACGTGGTCCTTGGCGCGCAGCACGAGCCATGCGACAGCGTGCGCTTCCGGTGACGGCGAAGCGGACACGGCCTCGGCCACGACCTTGCTGCCGTCGTTCGACTGCCACGTGGGGCCGGCAAAATGTTTGCCGACTTTCTGGCCAGCAGAGTCGAAAAGCTCAGCATCGGGCGCCTTGACTTGCCACGCATAGGCGTCGTTCGTCTTGGCGCAGGCGTAGATCTGCACGCCCTTGCCTTGCAGCATGACGGCGGAATTGGGGTGATCCGTCGGTGTCGCATAGGCGGACGTCAACACGGTAGCCGCTAGGGCACATACGGCCAGTTTTAGATTGAGCATTCGTCGATCTCCTTGAATCGTCGTGAGGCGATGAGGCGGTGATCAGGAATACTCACCGCGCAAGCGATCGACAGCAACCATGAAGGCGAAGACGCAAATTCGCAAACGAAAAGTCTCGGCGCGACTCGGGCGGGCGGCCGAAACGCGCAGGCGTTTGGCCGGGCCGTTGCAATTGCATGCACTAGCTTGAGGACCGGCAAGGACAACAGATTGCAGTGCCATCGCTGATTCCGCTTTTTCCCGCATGCAAGGCAGTACAGGCTGCGTGCCAGGGAACGCACCGACACCGTGAGGTAACCCTCGTATGGAACATCTCGCCTTGGATTTTCAGGTCGCAGAATCCGCCGCGCCGCCCGCGCGGAACCGGCCACAGCAGCAGCCGCTTGAACACGATGCGTGGCTGCTGCGTAGCGGAGCGCATCCGCAACCTAGCTTGCGGCTCTATTGCTTCAGCTACGCCTGTGGCGGAGCGAGCGCTTTCGAAGCGTGGAGCGAGCGGCTCGATCCGAGAATCGAAGTGTGCCGCCTGCAGCTTCCTGGGCGAGAGACTCGCCGAACGGAACAGCCGTTGGTTCGACTCGATCTCGTCTATCGCCTTTTCGAGGAAATCGCTCGGCGCGGCAACACCACTCCTTTCGCATTTTTCGGGTACTGCATGGGCGGCCGAATCGCCATCGCCGTCGCCCGGCATTTGCGTCGAAAACAGTTGGCGCTTCCGAGCGCAATGTTCGTCGCGGCGGCGCGCGAGCCCGGTCAAATCCGGCACAAGGACATACCGAAATACGAGCTGAGCGACGACGACATGCTGCGCTATGCGGCCAAGTTCTGCGACATCCCCTCGCACGTCTTCAACGACCCGCATCGCCTGCGCCGGCTGCTCACGCTCATGCGGGCGGATATCGAACTAAGCGATACGATCGAGTTTGCTCAAGAAGCCCCGTTCTCCTTCCCGCTTACCGTGTTCGGCGGCCGCGAGGACGCCGCCGTGCGCGCCGAGCATTTGCTGCCTTGGAAGGATCATTCGACCGGGCCGTTCACGTTGCAGCTACTCGACGGCCCGCATATGTTCATCGATACGCAGTGCGACGCCATACTCGCGCAAGTCCGTGCGCAACTTGCGCCGTGGCTCGAGGCCGGTTAGCCGCGCGCATCATCTCGCTCAGCCTCAAAGCCCCACCGGTGTTCCGCTCGCACACGCCTCGCGCAGGGCATGGCCAATACGCGTGGCTTCGAGCGCATCGGCGAGCGTGGCCCCTGCCGCCACACTCGGCGGCGCGCCGGCCAAGCGCGCTCCAACCGATTGCACGAACGCCTGCGCTTCGTGAAGGAACGCGTCTTCGAAACGGTCGAAGAACGTGGGCGTGCTCTCGCGGCGGATCCCGCCCGCCTCGTAGAGCTCGACCCGATTGCGGTTCGGATGATGACCGATCGCGAGCGCGCCGCTCGTGCCGATCACTTCGCTGTGCGTATCGCACCCGTGCGCCATCGTGCGCGAGGCATAGAACACGGCCAGCCGCCCGCCCTCGAATTCGACGACGCCCACGCCGTTATCGACATCCCCGCATTCGCGCAATCCCTCATGCAGCGCGATCGTGCCTGTCGCATACGCGCGCGTGGCGCGCGCGCCGCCGAAGAACCAGCGAGCAACATCGATGTCATGCACCGTGCAATCGAGAAAGATCCCGCCCGAGGTGGGCGCGAAGCGCACGAAAAAGCCGTCGGGATCGTTTTGGTCGGTGGTTTGCGAGCGCACCATGAATGGCCTGCCGATCTTGCCCGCCGCGGCCTTTTCATAGGCATCGCGGTAGCTCGGATCGAACCGGCGCATAAAGCCGATCATCGCTTCCAAATGCGGATATTCGCGCGCCACGTTCAACACGCGTTCGCATTCGGCCACATCGAGCGAGAGCGGCTTTTCGCAGAACACATGCTTGCCCGCGCGCAAGGCGGCGACGATTTGATCGGCATGGAGCGACGATGGCGTCACGAGCCATACCGCGTCAAGCTCGCGATCGGCCAACAATGCTTCGTAGTCCGAATAAAGTCGCGCATCGGGCAGCGTCTCACGCGCCCAATCGAGTTCTTCGTCGACGGGGCTGCATGCCGCCGCCAATATCGCGCCCGGCACGCGGTACGCCACGTTCGTCGCATGCCGCTTGCCGAGCCGGCCCAATCCCGCGATGCCGATCTTGACCGGCCCGCGCTTCGCCACTGTCGCCACTGTCTCTCTCCTTGCCGGGATTGCTCTTGGATTTCACTCGCCCAGTGTCACGATCCGCCCCTCGCGCCAGGAGCGCGTCGCGGCGTCGGCCAGCTCCAGCGCCTTGACGCCGTCCGCGATCGTCGTGCGCACCGGCGCGCCTTGCGTGACGGCATCGAAGAAATGCGCGATCTCGTTCGCGTACGCGGCGCGATAGCGTTCGAGAAAAAACGCCTCGGGCACATCGCTCGAGACCGCCTTCGCCGAATAAGCGACGACTTCCGTCGGCCGTACGTTGCCCGCCTGCAGCATGCCGCCGCTGCCGAGGACTTCGAAGCGCTGGTCGTAACCATAAGCGGCGCGACGCGTCGTATTGATCTGACAAAGCCGCCCGCGCTTGGTGCGAATCGTCACGGCCGTGCAATCGACGTCGCCCGCATCGAGGATCGCCGGATCCGTCAAACAACTGCCAGTCGCATGCACGGTGTGCGCTTCGTCGTCGAGAATCCAGCGGAAAATGTCGAAGTCGTGGATCAGCATGTCCTTGAAGATCCCGCCCGAGCGCCGAATGTACTCGACGGGCGGCGCACCGGGATCGCGGCTCGTCACGACGAGCATTTCAGGCGTGCCGATTTCGCCGGCCTCCATGCGCGCTTTGACGGCGGCGAACGTCGGATCGAAGCGGCGCTGAAAGCCGATCATGCAGACGACGCCCGCCGCCTCCACCGCGCGCGCGCAAGCGCGGGCCCGTTCGAGGTCGAGATCGACCGGCTTCTCGCAGAAGATATGCTTGCCCGCTTGCGCCGAGCGCTCGATTAGATCGGCGTGCGTATCGGTGCTGGCGCAAATCACGCTCGCGCCCACTTGGCGGTCGGCCAGCGCGATATCGGCTTCGACCACCATCGCGCCATATTGCGCGGCGAGCTCGGTGGCCGCGACGCGATTCACGTCGACAACGTATTTGATCCGCGCGCCGGGATGGCGGGCGAGATTGCCCGCGTGAATGCGGCCGATGCGGCCCGCGCCGAACACGGCGACATCGATCGCGCCGCCAGTAGAGTTAGTCATCGTATCCTCCAGTGTCTTTGGCTTCTTCTACGTTCAATTCGAGCCGGTACGCCAGCGCGACGAAAAGCGCTTGGCACAGGCAAATCGTGCTGGTCAGCGCGCGGAACGCGAACGCACTGCCCTCCTTGACGAACAATTGCGCGCTGGCATAGCGCCCGAGCGGCGACAAACGGCTGTCGGTGATCACCAGCGTCTGGGCCTGATGATGATGCGCGATGCGCAGGCAATACTGCGTCTCGCGCGCGTACGGCTCAAAGCTGATGGCGATGACGACATCGCCTTTTTTCACCCCGCGGATCTGCTCGCGGAACATGCCGCCGAAACCCGACACGAGATGAACGCGCTTGGCCGTGTGCTGCAACGCATAGACGATGTAACTGGCCACGGCGAACGAACGCCGCACGCCGATCACATAGATGTTCTCCGCATGCTGCAGCATCGAGACGGCCGCCTCGAATTGCTCGTCGTCGAGCGTCGCTTCCAGTTCGTCGAGCCCATTGCGGCAGGCCGCTACGAATTCACGCGCCACGTTGCCGCCTGAGAGCCGTCCCGGCTTTTCGTCGATCAGCTTGCGAATGCGTTGCTTGTAAGTTTGCCCCGAAGGGCTCTGGCCCGCGTAGGCCTGCTTGAATACTTCCTGTAAATCCGAGAACCCCGAGAAGCCGAACCGCTGCGCGAAGCGCACGACGGCCGACGGATGCACGCCGCAGCTCGCGGCGATATCGCTCGTCCGATCGACCATGACGCTCGATCGATGCTGTTCGAGGTACGACGCGACGCTCTTCAGTTGCCGCGGCAACGAATCGTATGACTCGGCGACGCGCTGCATCAGTTCGTCGACGCTCGGCAGCTCGTCGGTGGTGTCTTCCTGCATCACGCTTGTCCTCTTAAGGGGGCGACGAATCGCGGGTCGACCTTCGCCGGGCGACCGTTCGCCGGGCGACTCGCTAGGTGGCGGCGGGCCTATCGGCCGCCCGCCGTCGGCGCTGCCCGATTGACGCCGATTATAGGCAGCCCCTCCCAAAAATGGAATGGATTTTCCATTTTTCCATGCAATGAAATTTTCTTTGCAATCGCCGAAGAGTTGGCCTACTCTGTTTCGTGAGCGGCGCGCGCCGGTCCGACGTCGCTCCCAACGACATAACTTCGAATAGGTGGAGACAAATGAGACTTTGCACCCGCAAGGCCGCTCGGAGGACGTTCGCCGCGGCAATCACATCCGCGCTCGCCGTGGCGTTCGGCTCGTTCGCGGCGCCCTCGGCGCAGGCGGCCGACGCCAAGTTCGTGCTGATCAGCCACGCGCCCGATTCCGATTCGTGGTGGAACACGATCAAGAACGCCGTCAAGCAGGCCGACGAGGACTTCGATGTCCAAACCGACTACCGCAATCCGCCGAACGGCGATTTGTCGGACATGTCGCGCCTGATCGAGCAGGCCGCCGCGCGCAACTACGACGGCGTGGCGACGACGATCGCCGATTTCGATGTGCTCAAGAGCGCCATCAAGAAGGTCACGGATAAGAAGATCCCCCTCGTGACGATCAATTCGGGCACGCTCGAGCAAAGCAAGCAGTTGGGCGCGATCATGCATATCGGCCAACCCGAATACGTCGCCGGCCACGCCGCCGGCGAAAAAGCCAAAGCCGCCGGCATCAAGTCGTTCGTGTGCGTGAATCACTATGCGACGAACCCGGCTTCGTTCGAGCGTTGCCGCGGCTTCGCCGAAGCGCTCGGTGTCGATTTCAAATCGTCGACGCTCGACGCGGGGCAAGACCCGAACGGCGTGAAGTCGAAAGTCGAAGCCTATCTGCGCAACCATTCGAACACGCAGGCCGTCCTCGCGCTTGGGCCGCTCTCGGCCGATCCGTCGATTCGCGCACTGAAGGATATGGGTCTCGCCGGCAAGGTGTGGTTCGCGACGTTCGACTTCGACGAAGACATCGCCAAGGCCATCAAGGACGGCACGATCCAATTCGCGATCGATCAGCAGCCGTACCTGCAAGGCTATCTCGCCGTCGCCGTACTCGCGGTCGCGAAGAAGGACCACACGACCGATCCTTTGAAGATCGAAAAGGCGCTGCAAGGCAATCCAAAGTTCAAGGCTCGGCTCGAGACCTACGGGCTCCAGCCGGTATATCAGCCCGATACGATTCTCTCCGGCCCGGGCTTCATTACGAAGGCGAACGTCGATAAGGTCGTCAAGTACGCGGGGCAGTACCGCTGATCGCGTGCGAGCGGGCAGCGCGTTTGGCATGTCACGTTATAGACGCCGCATGGGTTTATGTCGCGCCATGCCACCGCTACCCCTCGCCGCCAACGCAGCGGCTTTTGCAAATCAGCCATCTAGTTTGACCGCGCGGCCCGGATCGTCGAAATAGCGAGTTTCATGAAGACTCGAGAAGACGATTCCCGCCACGCGACCAAGGAGACATTCGATGGGCGTCGCCGATCACTTCCACGCCAATCTACGCAAGCACGATCCCTCGAACCCGCCTGACGCGGCCGACGAGCGCGTGCGCCGCGAATCGTGGTTCAAACAGCTCTTGAACCGCCCCGAGTTCGCTTCCCTCGCCGGCACCGTCATGGTGTTCCTCGTGTTCGCGATCGCCGCCGGCAATTCGGGCATGTTCAATCTCGACGGCATCATGAACTGGTCGCAGGTGGCGGCTTATCTCGGCCTTATCGCCGTCGGCGCCTGCGTGCTGATGATCGCGGGCGAATTCGATCTGTCGATCGGTTCGATGATCGGCTTCGCGGGCATGATGGTCGCGCTGCCGACGATGTACTTTCACTGGCCCATCGAGCTCGCGATCGTGTTCGCATTCGTCGGCTCCATGCTGCTCGGGGCGGTCAACGGCTACCTCGTGATGCGCACGCGGCTGCCCTCTTTCATCGTCACGCTAGCGTTCATGTTCATCCTGCGCGGCCTGACGCTCGCGCTCTCGGTCATGTTCGCCGATCGCACGATCATCTCGGGCGTGGGCGATATCGCCGCGCAAAGCCCGCTCGCGCAAGCGCTGTTCCAAGGCGTGGCGTTCCATGGCCTGTTCCGCTGGCTCGCGCATATTGGCCTCGTCAAGCTGCTCGATTCGGGCGAGCCGCTCGTGCCAGGTGTGCCGAAGGTGATCGTCTGGTGGCTCGCCTTGGCCGCCGTTTGCGCCTTCACGCTCGCCAAGACGCGCTTCGGCAACTGGATCTTCGCCGTCGGCGGCGATGCGAACGCGGCGAAGAACGTCGGCGTGCCGGTGCGCCGCGTGAAGATCCGCTTGTTTGTGCTCACCGCCTTCTGCGCCTGCTTGTTCGCCGTGCTGCAAGTGTGCGACATCGGCTCCGCCGCCGCCGACCGCGGCCTGCAAAAGGAATTCGAGGCGATCATCGCCGCCGTGATCGGCGGCACCTTGCTGACGGGCGGTTACGGTTCGGTGATCGGCGCCTGTTTCGGTTCGCTGATTTTCGGGGTGGTGCAGATCGGCATCACCTACACGAACATCGATTCCGATTGGTTCCGCGTGTTCCTCGGCTTGATGCTGCTCTTCGCCGTGCTCTTTAACCACTACGTGCGCAGCCGTGTCGCGCAGTCGCGTTGATCGACGGAGGAAACGATGACCACCGCTACCCCCACTCAAGATCAAAGCGGCGATTGCATTCTGGCGCTCGAAGGCGTGAGCCGCTACTTCGGCAGCGTGATCGCACTGAAAGACGTGACCTTGCGGCTCAAGCGCGGCGAAGTGCATTGCCTGCTCGGCGACAACGGCGCGGGCAAATCGACGCTGATCAAAACGCTGGCGGGCGTCCATCCGCCGAGCGAAGGCCAATACCTCGTCGATGGCCAGCCTGTACGTTTCGCCTCGCCCAAGGATGCGCTCGATTTGGGCATCGCCACGGTGTATCAGGATTTGGCGCTCGTGCCGCTGCTTTCCGTCGCGCGCAATTTCTTCATGGGACGCGAGCCGAGCCGAAAACTGTTCGGACTCCTAAACGTGCTCGACATCGAGACGGCCGCCACCACGGCGCGCGACAAGCTCGCCGAAATGGGCATCAACGTGCGCGATCCGAATCAACCGATCGGGACGATGTCGGGCGGCGAGCGCCAATGCTTGGCGATCGCGCGCGCGATTCATTTCGGCGCGCGCGTGCTGATTCTGGACGAGCCGACTGCGGCCCTCGGCGTCAAACAAAGTTTCAACGTGCTCAAACTGATTCACAAGGCGCGCGAGCGCGGGATTTCGGTCATCTTCATCACGCACAACGTGCATCACGCCTACCCGATCGGCGATTCGTTCACGTTGCTCAATCGAGGCCGCTCGATGGGCACGTTCACGAAGGACACGATCAGCAAGGAAGCCGTGCTCGACATGATGGCGGGCGGCGCGGAGATGCAGAAGATGATCGCCGAGTTGGACGGCGCAACGATCTAATGCGGGCCGGCGCGCACCACCGCGCTTGCGCCCGCCACGACACGACACGACGCGATACGACATACAACGCTTTCTCAGGATTACCCTTCATGGCTGACTCTCCCACTACTCCTGCCAGTGCGGGACGCTTCGCGCCAGGCCGCACGCGCGACATCGTTTGTCTGGGCCGGCTCGCGGTCGATCTCTATGCGCAGCAAATCGGTGCGCGGCTTGAAGACGTGACGAGTTTCGCCAAATATCTCGGCGGCTCGTCGGCCAATATCGCGTTCGGCTGCGCGCGGCTAGGGCTTGCATCGGCGATGCTCGCCCGCGTCGGCAACGATCATATGGGCCGCTTTCTCACCGAGACCTTGGCGGCCGAAGGCTGCGACGTCGGCCATACGCGCATCGACCCCGATCGCCTGACCGCGCTCGTGCTGCTCGGCATCAAGGATCGCGATACATTCCCGCTCGTGTTCCATCGCGAGAATTGCGCCGATATGGCGATCGACGAAAGCGATTTCGACGAGGCGTTCATCGCATCGAGCAAGGCGCTGCTCATCACGGGTACGCATTTTTCGACCGAGCGGGTCAATCGCGCCAGCCGGCGGGCGCTCGACTATGCGCGGCGCAACCAAGTGCGCACGGTGCTCGACATCGACTACCGGCCCGTGCTTTGGGGGCTCACGGGCAAAGCTGACGGTGAGATCCGTTTCATCGCCAATGAAGGCGTGACGACGCATTTGCAGCGGATCTTGCCGCTATTCGATCTCGTCATCGGCACCGAAGAAGAGTTTCGCATCGCGGGCGGCAAGCACGAGCTTATCGATGCGCTGGCCATGGTGCGCGCGGTTACGCCGGCCATGCTTGTGGTTAAGCGCGGCCCGCTCGGCTGCACCATCATCGAAGGGGCGGTACCTGCCTCGATCGACGATGCGCCGACCGAATACGGCATGGAAGTGGAGGTGCTGAACGTGCTCGGCGCGGGCGACGCGTTCGCCTCGGGCTTTTTGTCGGAATGGCTGCGCGATGCGCCGCTCGAACGCTGCGCGCAAACGGCCAATCTATGCGGCGCGTTGGTCGTGTCGCGTCATGCGTGCGCGCCGGCCATGCCGACGCCGGCCGAGCTGGACTACCTGCGCGAAGCACTCGCGCGCGATCCGGTGCGCATGCGGCGGCCCGATCTCGATACGACGCTCGCCCGCTTGCATCGCGTGAGCGTCAAACGGCCCGTGCATGACGAAGTGCTCGGCTTCGCGTTCGATCATCGCAACCAGTTCTTCGAACTCGTGCAGCAAACGGGTGCAAGCGAAAGCCGCATCCCCGAACTCAAACGTCTGTTCGTCGACGCCGTCGCGCAAACCGAAACCGCACTCGGTTTGCAAGGACGCATCGGCGTGCTGATCGACGATCGCTACGGGCAGGACGCGCTCAACGCGGCGACGGGCCGCGGCTGGTGGATCGGCCGGCCGGTCGAGCTGCCCGGCTCCCTGCCGCTCGTATTCCAAAACGGGCGCTCGGTCGGCACGACGCTCGTCTCGTGGCCGCACGAGCACGTCGTCAAATGTCTCGTGCAGTACCACCCCGATGCGCCGATCGCCGAGCGCGTCGAGCAAGAAGCGCAATTGCGTGCGCTCTACGACGCCACCCAAGCGAGCGGACATGAGTTGCTGCTCGAAGTCATCCCGCCGCAGCGCGATACGCTGCCGTCCGCGCCCGATACCGTGTTTCGCGCATTGAAGCGGCTCTACAACCTCGGCATTCAACCCGAATGGTGGAAATTGGCGCCGCTTGCAGCCGAGCAGTGGCAGGCGATCGACGCGCTGATCCAAGCGCGCGATCCCTACTGCCGCGGCGTCGTGTTGTTGGGGCTATCGGCTGGTGTCGATGCGCTTAGCGAAGGCTTTCGCGCGGCGGCAAGCTCGACGATGTGCAAAGGCTTCACGGTCGGCGGACCATCTTCCACGAACCGAGCCGCGCGTGGCTGGCCGAAGAGATCGACGACGACGCGCTCGTCTCGAGCGTGCGCGCTACGTTCGAGATCTTGATCGACGCTTGGCGCTCGGCGCGTGCCGGCGCAGGGGCGGCTGCCCGGCCGCACGCGACGCGGCAGGAGGCGGCGTAATGAATGTGCGTATTCAGGAAACGTCGATGAACGTAAGCGAATCCCGCGCTGATGGCGCGAATGCGGAGGCGAACGGTGGCGCGAATGTGAGCACCAGCGCCCATACGAATGCCACGACGATCCGTTTAACGGCCGCACAAGCGCTCGTCCGTTATCTGGCCGCGCAGCGCGTCCTCGATGAGGACGGCGCATCGAGCGTGCCGCTCTTTGGCGGCATATTCGCGATCTTCGGCCACGGCAACGTCGCCGGGCTCGGCGAAGCGCTTTATCAGCATCGCGATGTCCTGCCTACCTATCGCGCTCATAACGAGCAAGCGATGGCGCACAGCGCCATCGCCTACGCCAAGGCGCATTTCCGTCGACGCATGATGGCCGTGACGACCTCCATCGGCCCCGGCGCGACGAACCTCGTCACCGCCGCCGCGCTCGCGCACGTCAATCGCTTGCCCGTCCTGCTGCTGCCCGGCGATATTTTCGTGTCGCGCGCGCCGGATCCGGTCTTGCAGCAGGTGGAGGATTTCCATGACGGCGGCGTATCGGCCAACGACACCCTCAAACCGGTATCGCGCTACTTCGATCGCATCGTCCATCCGGCGCAGTTGCTGACCGCATTGCCGCGCGCTATCCGCGTGCTGACCGACGCCGCCTTGGCAGGCCCCGTCACGCTCGCGCTGCCGCAAGATGTGCAAGCGATGGCTTACGACTATCCGAGCGACTTCTTCGAACCGCGCCTCGTGCGCTTTCATGCGCCGACGCCGAGCGAAGACGAACTCGAAGCCGCGCTGCATGCGCTGCGCCGTGCCTCCTCTCCTGTGATCGTCGCGGGCGGCGGTGTGCTCTATAGCCGCCGAGGCGCCGATTCGCTGCGCTCGTTCGCCGAACGCCATGGGATACCGGTTTGCGAAACGCAAGCCGGTAAAGGCGCGCTGCCTTGGAACCATCCGTTGAACGCGGGCGCGATCGGCGTCACGGGGGCCAGCGCCGCGAATGCGCTCGCTCACGAGGCCGATTGCGTCATCGCCGTCGGCACCCGCCTACAGGATTTCACGACAGGGTCCAACACCTTGTTTGCGCAGGCACATGTCGTCGGCATCAACGCCAACGCGTTCGACGCGCTCAAGCATCGCGCCACGACCGTCATCGGCGACGCTCGCTCGACGCTCGATGCGCTAAGCGAGCGGCTCGGCGGCTGGCAGGCGAGCCCGGCCTGGACCCAGCGCGCCCGTGCGTTGAGCGACGGCTGGCGCGAGATCGTCATGACGCGCACGAGTGCGGAAACCAAGCCCGGCGCCCTGCCCTACGACGCCCATGTCATCGGCGCCGTGCAGCGCTCCAGCGCGAATTCGCCGGAAGACGACATCGCAGTATGCGCCGCCGGCACGTTGCCCGCCGAGCTGCACAAGCTCTGGCGCGCAAGCCGCCCTGGCGGCTATCACGTCGAATACGGCTACTCCTGCATGGGCTACGAGATCGCGGGCGGACTCGGCGCGAAGCTCGCCTGCCCCGAGCGCGAAGTCATCGTATTCGTCGGCGACGGCAGCTATTTGATGCTCAACAGCGAAATCGCGACCTCCGTGATGCTCGGCACGAAATTGATCGTCGTCGTGCTCGACAATCGCGGTTACGGCTGTATCAACCGCCTGCAACAGGCTTGCGGCGGCGCGCCGTTCAATAACCTGCTCGACGATTGTCTGCAGGGCTCGCTCGGCGCTCCTGCGATCGACTTTGCCGCCCACGCGCGATCGCTCGGCGCTCATGGCGAGCATGTGGCCGACGTAGCGGGCCTCGAAGCGGCGCTCGTGCGCGCCCGCGCGGCCGAGCGCACCTCGGTGATCGTGATCGATACGGACCCGGCGCGCACGACCGACGACGGCGGCTGGTGGTGGGAAGTGGCCGTGCCCGAAGTGTCGACGCGCGACGCCGTGCGCGCCGCGCGCGAAGCGTACGAAACGCAAGTGGCCCAACGCAGCGGCGGAGCGCCCGGGGCCAACGATCGCCGCGACGCATAGCGACGCCCCTCGCAACTTACGCGAACAAAGGAACGCAGCATGACCGATTTTCAAGTGCGCATCGGCGTGAACCCACTGTCGTGGATGAACGACGATCTCCCCTCTCTCGGCGGCGAAACACCGCTATCGGTTGCCCTCACCGAGGGCCGCACGATCGGCTACGAAGGCTTCGAGCTCGGCAATAAATTCCCACGCGAGCCCGAAGCGCTCAAAGCGCTGCTCGCGCAATACGATCTCGCGCTCGTCTCGGGGTGGTACTCGGGGCGGCTGGCCGAACGCAGCGTCGAGGAAGAAATCGACGCGGTAGGCCCGCATCTGGAACTGCTGGCGAAGAACGGCGCGAACGTCATGGTGTACGGCGAAGTCGCTCAGACGATCCAAGGCTCGCCCGTGCCGCTGTATCAACGCCCGCGCTTTTTCACGGCCGCTCAATGGGACGCGTACGCCGAGCGCGTCGATCGTTTCGCGCAATACACGCTCTCGCACGGCGTGCGTGTGGCCTACCATCACCACATGGGCGCCTATGTCGAGACGCCGGCCGACATCGATCATCTGATGAAGCGCACGAGCGAGGCGCTCGGACTGCTGCTCGATACCGGACACATCACGTTCGCAGGCGGCGATCCGCTCGCCACGCTCGAAGCCTATGCCTCACGCATTTGCCATGTCCATTGCAAAGATGTGCGGCCTGACATCGTCAAGCTCGCGCGCAATCGCGATTGGAGTTTTCTCGAAGCCGTCATCAACGGCGCTTTCACGGTGCCCGGCGATGGTTCGGTCGATTTCGCGGCGGTGATCGCGGCGTTGAAGCGCCACGGCTATCGAGGGTGGCTCGTCGTCGAAGCGGAACAAGATCCCGCCGTCGCGCCGAGTTTCGAGTATGCCCAGCTCGGCTATCGCACTCTGCGTGCGCTCGTCGATGCGGCGAATAGTGCGGCGAACCACGCGAACGCCGGAAAGGAACTAGCATGAGCCTGCTCGTGAAAGCCCAGCGCGAGGGCATGACGATCGCGCGCGTCACGCCCGAAACGGCGAATTGGCGCTACGTCGGTTTCGCGGCGTACCGCCTGGTGCAGGACGAAGTGCTCTACGTGTATGAAACCGCGCGCGAATCGTGCATTGTCGTGCTCTCGGGCGCCGTTTCGTTCGAAGTCGGCGGCGAGCGCTACAACAGCGTCGGCGCGCGCGATAGCGTGTTCGAAGATAGCGCCCCGTTCGCGTTTTACGTCCCGCCGAATGTGCGCGCCACGGTGCGGGCGGAACGCGACGCCGAGCTCGGTGTGGCGAGTGCGCCCGCGCAAGGGCGCTATCCGGCGCGGTTGATCGAACCGTCGCAAATGAAACGCTCCGTGCGCGGCAAAGGGCTCAATACGCGCTACGTCTGCGATATTCTTCCGCAAACGGAGCCGGCCGAATCGCTGCTCGTGGTTGAAGTGCGCACGCCGAGCGGCCATTCGTCGAGCTATCCGCCGCATAAGCACGACGCCAATCAAATCCCGATCGAAAGCGCGCTCGAAGAGACGTACTACCATCGATTGAACCCGCCGCAAGGATTCGCGTTTCAGCGTGTTTATACGGATCTGCGCGATATCGACGAATCGGTGGCCGCCGAGGATCACGATGTCGTGATGGTGCCGCGCGGCTATCACCCCGTCGTCGTGCCGTACGGCTATGAGTCGTACTACCTCAACGTCATGGCGGGCCCGCAGCGCGTGTGGCATTTCAAAAACGATCCGGCGCATGATTGGATCGCCCAGCGCGACGCCGGGTAGGGGCGATAGCGGTAGCGGTGGCAACCGCGGATGCCCCCGTTTGGAGAAGGCAAAGCGGCTAACCGAAGAAAGTCGCCGCTCAGTAGTGTCCTAACAGATTTATTACGAAATACGGTCCGCGACTTACGGGATTCGCAGATTGTTCCCGTCAGCGACATGCTCCATTCTGTTCGATAGCTGCCTTACCCATATCGGATATCTCCGCAGGTGTAAGGCCAGCTCACTCGAGCAAACTCAGCCGCAACGGAGCGTCGATGGACCCGGACCTGTATTTCAATCGCGTGCGCAGCGCGGATTTCACTCTGCCGATCCAGGTGCCGGCGCCGCCGGCCACGCCGGCCGTCTCGACGCAAGCGGCGCCGAGCGTCACAACGGTGTCCACCGGTAGCGGCAGTGCCAGCGCGAGCGCCGCGCCTACGAGCGGCACGTCGCTCGCCCCCACCGTTCCAAACCCGACCCAGCAGGGCATCGAACAGTTCATCGTGAAACCCGGCGATTCGTTCTGGTCGCTCCTGGCTCGCCAGAGCATGATCGACAAGAATGCGCTGTCGGACGATTCGCAGCTGCAGCAAAATTTGGCGGCCACGCCATGGCTCGATCCGCAGGCATTCGGCACACGGCCCGGCAACGGTGATTGCTCATTGACCGACATGCCCATCGGCTCCACGGTGACGATGCTCGATCCGCAACGGCTGCAGTTCTTGAGCGAACAACGCCAAGCGCTGGCCGCGGCGCCGGGCCTCGCCGTCGAGCTCTCGGGCCCGCAAGGGAGAATGCTGTCGCCCGACGAGCGCTCGCAACTGCTGGCGCCGATCGCCAAGCCGATCGTCGACGAAATCAACTACGCGCTGCTCAAGAACGGCGTCGTCAGCGATGCGGATATCGATGCCGTTACCGCCACCATCTCCGCACGCGCACCGAACGATCGCGCGTTTCAGCAGGCCTTAGGCGTCGCGCGCGCGCAAGTGTTCGCGTCGAGGGATAGCGACGGCCGCACCCCTGGTCAAGTCGGCAAGCTGCAACAGGATCAGGCGGCGGGCAACGTCGCGCAACTGAAAACCGACATGCGCGATCAGTTGATGACGGTCGCGCAAACGGCGCTCAAAGATTCGGGGGGCGACTCGGCGGCGGCCATGGCCGCGATCACTCAGCGTCTGGGCGTCTATCAAACGTATTTCGGCCAAAGCAACGGCGACTTGGTGAAGGCCGTGGCGAGCGACGTGCAGCAGCAAGTGCTCGTCAAGGATCCCGTCCAAAGCGTCGTCGATGCATATAACAACGGCTTCAAGAAAGGCGGCAGCCGGCAGGCCGCCCTCGACGCCGCGGCGCAATGGCAGCTCGTCACCGACCCGAATAAGAAAATGCCGGGCCAAGTATCGACGATCACGTCTGCCCTCATGAACACGCCGATCAACGGGACCGATCAAGAGCCGGTCCTCAAAAAGATCATCGACGGCTTGGCCGACGGCATGACGAGCGTCTACGGCGACGACAAGACGTTCAAAACGATGAACGCATTGAGCGCTGCGCTCCAGCATACGTACGACAGCGATCCCCCGAAGCAGCCCGGCGATACGTCGAACGCACCACGTCCCGGTCAAACGATGGTTAACCAGCTGACGGGCTATCTGCTGCAGACGTTCAAATCGCGGCAGGACGTCCAGCAAGTCGTCAACACGAATCCGTCCACGCTGATAGAACTGCTGCAAAGCGGCGTACAGAACGACGGCGACGTGGCCGTCGCCGCTTCGATCGCGGCCCAGTCGAATCATGCGGGCGACAAGCTCTATACGAATATCGCCGATAGCGCGATAGCGACCGGCCTCGACGAATACCGCAAAAAAACGCTCGATCCGCTCGCCGAGCAAACCGGCACGGACGCGATCGCCTACACGCAAGGCCCGAAGGAATACGGCAATCTCAACGACGCGACGCAAGCGAGCAACGCGCTCGTGGCGCTCAAAGGCACCCCTCACGGCGGCGATGTATTCAAGGATATCGCCGCCAGCGGCGACGCCTATGACCGTCTGCAAAAGATGAAGGCGACGCTCGACGGCTATGCGGGCGACATGAGCGGCGCCGGATACGACAAGGCGGCCACGCCCAGCCCGTATTGGGGCGCCAATTCGAAAGATGTGGTCGACGCGCTGGCCGGCGCGCTCAAATCCGTGCCCAAGCCGCCGCAGCCGGGCTCCGCGCCCGATATCGATCAAACGCAATGGTGGTGGCAATCGCGCGTGATGACGGGCGCAGCGGCCTACTACGCGAAGCAGCTCGGGCAGGTCGTCATGCCCGCCGCGCCGGACGGCGCGCGCCCGCCCAGCTTCGTGAATTTCTTCGGCGACGGCGCGAAGGGCATCACCGGCAGTCTCACGATCGCCAAGAACGGATTGCTCGGCGGCCTGTTCGCGATCAACGGCGCCTATGTATTGAACTCGCTGCAATCGCCTTCCAAAGATCAGCGCATGAACGTGGACAACGCATTGTTCGCGGGGCTCTATACCGGCGTAGGCGTCAACATGTCGCTCGACGCGCTCTCGCCGAACTGGAAAAAGACGCTATTCGATACGACCGACAAGGGCGATGCGGCCACGCTTCAACGGAAGATGCTCGACACCTTGTTGCAAAAATTCGATGGGTGGGAGACGAAGGACGTTACTAAAAACATCTTCAAGACCTCGGCTCGCACGTTGCTCGCGAGCTCCGGTGACGTAGCCACCTTGGTGATCGCGGGCGGAGGGCTGATCCCGCTGCTGGCCGATCCGACGACGAACCCCGGGCATGACGTGGCGTACGGGCTCGCGGCTGCAAGCGATTTCGGCTCGGCGGTCGCGAAGCAATTCATCACGACCCGAACCGAGCAGGCCTTGGCGACGGCAGCGGCGCAGCAAGCGCTGTCGAGCACAGGCAAGAGCACGGCCGAAGCGGCAGGCAAACAGCTGCTGATGGGCCTGACCGAAGACGGTTGGACCGGCGTGGGACTCGCCGGCAATATCGTGGCGGCCGCCGTGCAATACATGGCGAACCAATACGATATGGCGCACAAGGGAGATTCGGGGGTCACTCAATATTTGCTGGCGATGGGCGTCAAGCCGCAACTCGCCGAACCGTACGCGCGTCACGCCACCACATTGACGAGCGGCGAAAGCGCGGGGCCGGCCATCACCGCGTACTTCCGCTCGATGGGACTAGGCACGCCCGATATGGTGGCCTGGATGAACAAAGCGCCGAACGGCGATGTGGCCGATGCGATCGCGTCGCATTTCAAAAATATCGAGCCGAGCAAGGATAAAGACGGCCACTACGTGCTGAGCGGCGATCAGATCGCGGATATCCAGCAATTTCTCACAACGATCAAGGCGCCTTTGCGTTGATGGGCGGCGCCGGTAACCCCGGCAACCGGCCGCGCGTTCGAGGAACCGTTCAGCGTTTCAGCTCCGCTTCCTCGCCGCGCAAATCATGCAGGTAGTACGTGAAAATGGTCCCGGCGATCACGGCGATCGTCGCTATCTTCAACAGAAAGCGCACGGTCAATTCGCCGCCGAGGAAGCTGGCGACGAGCGACGTGCAATCGCCGATCAATGCGATCGACGCCGAGAACAGCGTCAAATACGTCAGCCACTTGCGAACCTTCGACGCCCGCTTGCCGGGATCGCGCGCAATCGCACGCCGCAGCAGCGTCGCAATCAGCACGTAGATCGGAAACGCGATCAGCAGGGACGCCACCGGCCAGCGAATGCCGGCTCGGAACGAAGCGTCGCGATGCGCCAGCACGTTTGCCGACCCGTCGGGAAACGCATGATCGATGAATTGAAAGACGAGATTGCCGAGATCGAACGCGCTGATGTAAAGCGTCGTGAAGAGCAGCAGATACATGAATGCATCGCGCGCCGATAGATACGGCTTCGGCATCGGCACAGGGATGGGGCACTCTGCCTCGGCATACGCGCCGAGCGCGCTCGCGACTTGATCGGCGCGCCAGCCGGCCTGCAGCAAGACGGTGCGAATCTGGTCGCGCGGCAAACCGCGCAGCAGCGCATCCCTGACGAATGTGATCAGCTCTTCGTTCGCGGCCAAGTTGTCTCCCCCGTCGATTCGGTTCGCCATTGCCCGTTCGCCTACCGCAGCGTAAGCCGAACTATATGTGACGAGCGCCGCCGTTGCCTATGCGACAGAGCGTTCCGTCAAGGGCTATGTCATGCAAAGCGGCGCCGTGGCGCATCGAAAACTCACGTTTTGCGAATTTCGCCGGTCGTAGCGCGCGCGAAGACACGCATCGCCCGCCCGCAAAACGCCCCGCGCCTCACTCGACGCCGCCCAAAGCCAGCCATTCATCGATGGTCTGCGCGTCGAGCGCTTGCGCCGCGTCGTCGAAGACAATGCGGCCGTGGCCCATCACCGCCACCCGCTCGGCCAAGCGCTGCGCCAGCGTAAGCCGCTGCTCGATCAACAAGACTGCCCCGCCGCGCTCGCATACGTCTTTTAGGCACGCGGCCACCTGAGCGACGGCTTGCGGCGCAAGCCCCTCGGTCGGCTCATCGACGATCAGCAAACGCGGCTCGCCCATCAACGCGCGCGCCAGCACGAGCATTTGCTGCTCGCCGCCCGAGAGCACGCCGGCGGCCGTGGCGCGCCGCGGCGCCAACATCGGAAAGCGCGCGAGCGCCTCGTCGATGCGACGCGCCGCCGCGCGCCCCGAACCGGGCTTAACGCCAAGCCGCAGGTTGTCCTCGACCGACAGCGTCGGAAACACCTCGCGCTGCTCGGCCACATAGCCCATCCCGCGGCGCGCAATCTCAAACGTGGGCTGTCCGATCATCTCCTCGCCCGCGAAGCCGATCGAGCCCGAACGCTCGACGAGCCCCACCAGCGCTTTGGCGAACGTCGAGCGCCCCGAGCCGTTGCGCCCGCACAGCAGGACGAGCTCGCCCGCGTCGATGCGAAGATCCACGCCGCGCAGCACCTGCGCATCTCCATACCAAGCGCGGATTCCGCGCGCATCGAGCAACGCCGTCATGGTGCCCCCCGCTCGCGGCTCACGCCCAGGTACGCTTCACGCACACGTTCGTCGGCACGGATTTCGGCGGGCGCGCCCGTCGCGACGATACGGCCCTGAACCAACACCGACACGCGATCGGCCAATGCGAAGACCGCGTCCATGTCGTGCTCGATGACGAGCAAGGTCTTGCCGACGCTCATCTTGCGCAACCACTCGAGCGTGCGCGCGGCTTCGTCTCGATTCATCCCGGCCGTCGGCTCGTCGAGCAGCAATGTGTGGGCGCCGCTCGCCCACGCGATGCCGAGATCGAGCCTGCGCTGTGCGCCATATTCGAGGGTCCCGGCAAGCCGATCGGCCACCCGTTCGAGGCCGAGATCGACGAGGAGCGACCATGCGAGTTCGTCGGCTTCGCGTGAGCGCCGCCACCAACGCATCCATTTCGCCAATGCCTGCATCGCGGCGCTCGGCCCTTGCTCGATGCCGCCGCCGCACCACACCGCGCAGCGCAGGTTGTCCAGCACGCTCAGGCGCGAGAAGACACGCGTCGTCTGAAAACCGCGCCCAACGCCCGCGCGCGCTAGGCGGTGAGGACTGCGGCCGGTCACGTCGATTTCGCCGAGCCGAACTTTCCCCGCATCGGGACGCAGCGTACCGCCGATGACATTGAACAGCGTCGATTTGCCTGCGCCGTTCGGGCCGATCAGCGCATGGCGCTCGCCCGCGGCGACCGACAGATCGACGCCGGAAAGGATGCGCGCCGCACCGAAGCGCTTGGCGATGCCTTCGAGGCTGAGCGTATCGCCCATGATCGCCGTATCGCCCGTACTCATCGGCCCTTCCCCTCGTCCGCTTCCGCTTCCGCTTCCGCTTTCGCTTTCCCTTGCGCGGCGGAGCAAGCCGCTATCACGTAACGGCTAGCGGCGCCGATTACGATCAGCGCGACGAGCCACGCCAGCGTCGAAGAGGACCTCAAATCGAATGCCAACGCCCCGACCCGCCAGGCCCCACCCGCATCGGCGGAAAACCGCCACGCATAGAGCGATTCGACAGCGATGACGAGCGCGGCCGTCCACGCCACGGCCGTGATGGCTGCGAGTGGATAAACCATCGCCAGCGCACGGATGCCGTAGCGTTCGACCCACGCGCGATGCGCGCGGCCCCATCCGGCCAGGCCATCGGGCGAACGCATCACGATGGCGACGAACAGCAAGCCGAGATAGACGGGCCAGCCGCGTAAAACACCGGCCAGCGCAACGCTCATGCCGGTCAGCACGAGCGCGCCGAGCGCCGGCCCGAAGAACGCCGACGAACCGCCGATCACGGTGGCGATCAACACCGCGCCCGAGCGCGCCATCGCCACGCTTTCCGACGAAACGAGTTCGACGTCGATCAAAGTCAGCGTGCCGGCCACGCCCGCGAAGAACGCGGCGAGGACAAACATCGCGAGCCGGACGCGTCGCGGATCGATGCCGAGCGCTCCGACGCGGGTGGCGTTGTCGCGCACGGCATTGGCGATGCGGACCAGCGGTGTACGGGTCAGCGCATACATGGCGACGATCGACAGCGCGGTCCACCCCGCGATGACGGCGTACGCTTCGCGCGGCGCACCGAAGGACCAATTGCCCCACGCCGGGCCGCTGCCGCGATCGATGGCTACGCCGGCCGCGCCACCGAAACCTTCGGGCAGCGTCCACACGGCGGCCGCGACGAGCTCGCCGATGCCAAGCGTAATCATCGCGAACGCCGTGCCGGCGCGCCGCGTGGCGACCGCGCCGAACACGACGCCAAACACCGCCCCGGCGGCCCCGCCCACCAGCGGCAGCCACGGCAGCGCGATGCCGCCGCGATTGAAGCAATGCGCGGCGACGAATGCCCCGAGCCCCGCGTATGCCGCATGCCCGAACGAAAGCAGCCCCGTCTCGCCGAGCAGCAAGTTATAGGAGAGCGCAAACACGACCATGGCCGCGGCTTGCGCAAGGTAGGCGAACAACCAGCTCTCACGCACCAAGAGCGCCGGGGCCGCGAGCAGCGCCAGACCGATGAGCCAGGGCATGCTCGCGCCGACGGGCCGGCTCAACGCGCACGGCCGCTTACCCATAAACGCCCGGCGCATCCACGCGCCCCTTTCGTTACGCATCGTCTTCACGCCTGCCGAGCAGGCCTTTCGGACGGCACGCGAGCATCGCCACGAGCAGCCCATACGGCAACAGCGGGGCGATTTGCGCCACCCCGATCGACGCCCAGTTCGACGGCAGCCGCGCACCGACGGCGTGAAACAGCGTGCCGAGCGAAGCCGTGCTGCCGACCGCCCACGTTTGCAGGCAGCCGATCAACAGCGAAGCCGCGAACGCGCCCCCAAGCGAGCCCAACCCGCCCACGATCACCACGACGAAGACGATCGAGCCGACGGCCTCGGCCATGCCCGGCTCGACGACGGCGAGCGGCGCGCCGATCACGCCCGCCAGCGCGGCGAGCGCGGCGCCGACCGCGAACACCAGCGTCCCGATGCGCGCCACGTTATGGCCGAGCGCTTCGACGGCGCGAGCATGCGTGAGCGCGGCGCGCAGCACGAGGCCTGTGCGCGACGTGTGCAACAGCGCGTAGAGCGCGCCGAGCGTGCAGACCGACACGAGCATCATGAAAGCGCGGTAGCGCGAGAAGGTGGCGTCGCCTAAGCGGAGCAACGGGCCGTCGAGCGCGGCCGGCACCGCAATCGATACGCTCGATAACCCCCAAACCAATTTGACGAATTCGGCGAGCAAATAAGCGAGCCCGAACGTCAGCAACAGCTCATGCAGCGGCCCATGCGCATGGACCCGGCGCAGCAGTGTGGATTCGATCGCGGCCCCCATGAGGCCGACGGCGAGCGGCGCGCCGATGAGGGCCCAACCGAAGCCTAGATGGACGGCGATGCTGTAGCCGAGATAGGCGCCGAGCATGTAGAAACTCGCATGCGCGAAATTTAGCACGCCGAGCATGCTGAAAATCAGCGTCAATCCGGCCGACAGCATGAACAGCAGCAGCCCGTAGCTGATGCCGTTGAGCGTGGCCACGGCCAAGGACTGCACCTTAAGCACGCTCCTCGCCGGACGCGACGATCAGTAACGGCGCGAGCGCCGTACGCAGCGGCTCGGGCAGCGCAGCGGGACGGCGCGTCGCCCGATCGACGTAGACATGCATGAAATGGCCCTGCGCCGCCGCTTGCGGCTCGCCTTCCTTGAACAACCCGACTTCATAGCGCACGCTCGATGCGCCGATCCGCGCAACGCGCAGCCCCGCCTCCACGCGCTCGGGAAACACCAGCGGCGAGAAGTAGCTACATTGCGTCTCGACCACGAGCCCGATCGTCTCGCCGTGCTCGATGTCCAGCACGCCGGCGCGAATCAAGTACTCGTTCACCACCGTATCGAAGTAGCTGTAATAGACGACGTTATTGACGTGACCGTAGACATCGTTGTCCATCCATCGTGTGGTGATGGGGAGGAAGTGGCGATATCCATCGCGCGAAGCGGGGGTGGGTTTGCTCATCGCGCCAAGCCGCCTCACTGCCCCGGCCTGTCGACGAACTCGAACGGCAAGCCGCGACGCCGCATCCAATCGGCCAGCGCCAGGCCCGTGGCCGCCCGCCAAGGGCGCAGCTGGCTCGGCTCCACGAGCCGAAACTCGAGCAGTTCCGGCGACAGCGCGATCTCCCCTTCCGCTTTCACGTGATAGGCGATGATGAGCTCGTTCTTGCGGATGAAATCATAGACGCCGACGAGCTCCGTTTCGCGCGCGTACAGCGATGTTTCTTCGAGCACTTCACGCGCGATGCCGGCCTCGGGCGTCTCGCCGTTTTCCAGAAAGCCGGTAATCAGCGCAAACACGCCCTCGGCCCAAGCGGCGTTGCGCGCGAGCAGAATCTTGCCCTCGTACTCGACGATGGCGGCGACGACGGGCAGCGGGTTGTCCCAATGGACATAGCCGCACGTATCATCGGGACAGGCGCGGCGCAGCCGGCCGCCCTCGGCCGGGGAGTCGGTCCGCTCGATCAGCGTACTCGCGCAGCGCGGACAAAATCGATAATCGCTCATGGATCTGAAGGGATGCGCGCAAGCCGCGCCCGATGGCCGAAACGGGCTAATTCTAGCGGCTTTGTCCCGGTGCGTGCCTCGACTCAATCCTTCTCGGAGCGCGACCTCATCGCCAGCAGCACCAATCCCACCGCCCCGAGCACGAGCACGGACGCCGCCAGCCAAAGCGCGGGCGTGAACGAACCGACGCGCGCGGCGATCGGGGTGGCCACGAGCGGCCCGGCGATCTGGCCGATGCCGTATGCGGCCGTCGCGTAGCCCATCAGGCCGGCGGCGCGTTCGCCGTGCAGCCGGCGCGCTTCGCGCATCGCGAACAGCGTGATCGCCGTAAACGGCAGGCCGATCAATACGCTGCCGAGCGCAAAACCGAGGGCCGTCGGCAGCACGATGCCGAGCGCAATGCCGACCGCCTCGACGACATAGCACGCGGCCAGCAGCAGCCGGTTATCCCACGTGAGCGGGAAGCGCGCCGCGAGCAGCGACCCTGGTATCAACGCCGCGCCGAACATCGGCCAAAAGAGGTCGGGCCAATTCGATCCGGGCAACGCATGCCGCGCAATCACGGGCAAGAACGTGGCGGTGATGATGTAGCCGAAGCCCGGCATGCCATAGAGCACGACGAGCCCGATCCCTTGCAGCCGACGATCGGCCGAGCTCATCGGCGCCGCGACGTTGTCGCTCGACGCGCTGCGTGAGGCGCTGCGCCCGCCGGAGGCAGCGCGGGCGTCCGGCTTCGCTCCCGCGGCGGCGGTGGCACGCGGCTCCCTTGACGCGAAGATGCGCCACACCCATACCGTCGACACCGCGCACAGCGCGCCAAAGAGCAGCCAGCCGAACCGGGCCCCCTGGCCCGCCGTCGCGCTGACGATCAAACCCGTCGCCACGATGCCGATGCCCGGCCCCGTATAAATCAGCCCGCTCCACGCGGGCGCGCCAAGCCGAGCGAGCCGCGCGAGCCCCCACTGCGACGCGAAAACGAACGTCCAAGCGCTAACCGCCCCCGCGACGAAGCGTACCGCGAGCCACACCGGAAAGCCGCTCGTGAGCCCCATCGCCAGCGTCAACACGACCGTCGCTGCGAGCCCCGCACGCACGATTCGCGCAGGCGCGACGGGCAAAAACGCGCAGGTGGCCGCCCCGATGAAGTAGCCCGCGTAATTGGCCGAGGCCAGCAGCCCGCCCCCGCGCAGATCGAGCGCACCTTCATGCAGCATCAGCGGCAGCAGCGGCGTGAAGGCGAAGCGCCCGACACCCAGAGCGACCGCCAAAGCGATCATGCATGCGATGGCGACCCGCGCGGGACTCCCGGCGTTCGCCCGCTCCTGAAAGGTGGCGCTGCGTATCGAATCGGAACGGCTCATCGGAGATCCTCACTGCTTCGCATTGATCTGATCACTTCCGGCGCAGCACGATCGATGCCGGATAAAGGGGCCGACGGATCGGCGGACCGCCGCAATCGACGGCCACCGCCCCTATTCGCCATGTTAGCCGCGTGCATCGATCACTAAAAATGAATAATATAGATGCAATCCATCACAAAGGAAGAATCATGGATCTGGCCGCGCTGGCAATTTTCCGCGCTGTGGTGCGCGAGAACGGCGTGACGCGCGCCGCGCAAAAGCTCAATCGCGTGCAATCGAACGTGACGATGCGCATCAAGCAGCTGGAACAGCAGCTCGGGGCGGAGCTCTTCGTTCGGGACGGGCGCCGGCTCGTGCTGACGCCGGCCGGGCGGTCATTGCTGCCCTATGCCGAGCGCCTCCTCGCGCTCGCTGACGAAGCCCGCCACGCGGTGCGCGAAGATCGCCCGCGCGGCCGTCTTGCGCTCGGCGCAATGGAAAGCGCGGCGGCGAGCCGCTTGCCCCGGGTACTGGCCGCCTACCACCAGCAGTGGCCGGAAGTCGAACTGGAGCTCAGCACCGGCACCACCGGCTGCTTGATCGAACGGGTTCGGCAATTCGAGATCGACGCCGCGCTCGTCGCCACGCCGCCCGATGCATCGGTGCTGACCGACGCGTTCGACGCCGTTCCGGTGTTCAACGAGGAATTGGTGATGGTGACGCCGCGCGGCCACCGCGCCATTCGAGGGGCGGACGATGTCGCGCTTTCCACGCTCATTGCGTTCGAGCGCGGCTGCGCCTACCGAAGCTATATCGAACGCTGGTACGCCGAACACGACATCCGCCCGGCGCGCGTGCTGGAGCTCGGCTCCTATCACGCGATCGTCGCCTGCGTCGCGGCGGGGGCAGGGGTCGCCGTCGCGCCGCGCTCGGTGCTCGATTTATTGCCCGGCGGCGCGCAGGAAGTGGCGATCCACCCGCTCGGCGCATTGGGCGACGTCCCCACGCTGCTGATTTGGCGCCGCGGGCACTATTCGGCCGCACTCGACGCGCTGCGCAAGGCCCTGCTCGATCGCGAGCCGGCGCCGGTACAAGCCGAAGCGGGAGCAGGCGCGGAGCCGAGCGAGCCTCCCGGCGAGCCTCTCGGCGCGCCGTCGGACGTTACCCCGCAAGCTTCCTGAACGTCTCGAGCACGGCCTCGCCTTTGAACGGTTTGACGATCCAGCCTTTGACGCCGGCCGCTTTGCCGCGCTCTTTCATCGCCGGGCTGCTTTCGGTCGTCAGCATGATGATGTTGACCGCGCTGTTCGCGAGTTCGCCGCGAATCTTCTCGGCCATCGTGAACCCATCCATGTTCGGCATGTTGACGTCGCTGATCACGAGCCGCACGCCGGGGTTCGTCTTCACCTTGGCGAGACCGTCCTTGCCGTCAACGGCCGTATCCACGTCAAGGCCGTGCTTGCGCAGAAATCCCGCCACTTCGTCGCGAACGGCGCCCGAATCGTCCACCACCAAAATCTTTGCCATGTCGATCTAGTTTTCTCGTTGAGATTGAAGTCAAAACAGCTCGAGTTCGCCGGCGCTTTCATGGACGTCCGCCACGTGCGCCGCGAAATCGATCGGCGCATTCGCGCAGACGCATAAGGTCGCGCGCAGCCGCGCCGCCGCCTCGATCGTGATGTCGTAGGAAGCGATGTGCGTGGGTTTCAGTTCGTCGAGATAGCCGAAGCAATCGCTCGATAGCGCGTACGGCGTGGACATCCCGAGATCGGGGAAATACTCGACGAGCTGTTGATTGATGGCGCCGCAGCACAGATTGCCGATCTCCATCGCCGCTTCGCGCAGCGAGCGATCCGTCGCTTGGCCGGTGTAATAGGCGCGCGTGGCGTCGTCGTCGGCGAACTGCAGCAACAGCACGATCCGAAATCCGATCGACGCAATCGTCAAGACGTGGATCTCGGCGGATTGTCCCGCAGGGCCATCGCCCCGCAGCGCGACCGGCGCGATCTCGCACGTGTGTTCGGGCGCCGTCGTCAAACGTGTGCGCGCCGCCTGAAAGAAGATGCGCTCGAAGCTGTCCTTCGCTGCTGAAGTGATCACGTCTGGGTCCGTATGATGGCGCTCACTTCGATTGGAACTGCTGCGCCAGCGCCTCGACGCTGGCGAGCGCCGCCGTAATCATCTTGCCGCCGGCTTGAATGTCTTGGAACGTCGCCGTCGTGACGAGATCGTTGCGATCGAGACTGTCGCGATAGCTTTTCGATAGCTCCTGCGAACGCGTGGCCAGCGCCCGCACTTCGCCTGCGACGATCGAGAATCCGCGCCCCGCCGCGCCTGCGCGCGCCGCCTCGATGGAGGCATTGAGCGACACCATCAACACGTGATTGACGATGCGCGCGAGCTCGTGGTTCTTGCGATGCATGTCTTGGTTCTGCGCCATCAGCGAGATCATCTGCTCGTGCCAACGCTCGAAGGTCGCCCCGAACGCTTTGAGCCGAGCGGCCTCGGTCTCGATGCGTTTGGCGTGGGCGAGCAGCTCGTCGTGGCGCGAGCGCGCTTCGCCGAGCGCCGAACGCGCCTGCGCCAGAGCAGCGGATTCGTCGGCAAGCGTGGCCTTCAATCGCTCTACCTCGTTGGCCAGCTCGCTCGCGTGTGCGTCTTGGACGCCTGCGGCGGCCTCGTAGCGCGCCCTGTCTTCACCGTGTGCGTCGCTCGCCTGAGCAAGCGCCTCGTCGTACCGGCGCGTCGCCTTCGCGAACGCGTGCTTGCGCGCGATCCATACAGCCAACACGGCAAGCGTCACCGACAACCCTTGCGCCCCAATTGCGAGCGCGGACATTCCATTCGTTAGCACCACAGCTTTCCCCGACTCTTGCTGCCAAAACTATTTCTGCTTGCGTAGGTGCGCGCGCCGCTCAAGCGAGCGCGTCGCCGTGCGATGTCTTGACGTTCGATGTGTCCGTTGCGTCCTGATCGATCGCAGCACCGAGGCTATCGACGGCCCATGATTCGGGAAGGCTCACGATCGTTTGGAAGCGGCGGAAATCGGCGCCACGGCGCTCGTCCGTGAAGCGCAGCTCGATGCGGCCGTGCTCGCGCTCGAGCATTTCCTTCACCGCATCCATCCCCACCCCGCGCCCCGATACTTCCGTCACGGTCTTGGCAGTCGAAAAACCGGCACGGAAGATGAAGCGCGCGACGGCTTCGTCGCTCAGTTGTTCGTTCGGCCCGATCCATCCGCGCTGGGCGGCGACGGCGCGGATCCGGGCGAGCGCGAGCCCGCGCCCGTCGTCGCTCAGCGTGATCTGCAGTGCGCCCGCATCGACGCCGACTTCGATCTCGATCGATCCGGCCTCGGGCTTGCCGGCCGCCACGCGCTCGTCGGCCGCTTCGATCCCGTGATCGACGCTATTGCGCAGCAAGTGCGTAAAGACATCGCGCAGCGCACCGCTCGCATGGCGACGCAGCCGATAACCGTTGTCGTCGATCGTCACGCCGGGCGCGCGCTTGCCGAGTTCGACGGCGAGCGAGGGCAGCGACTCGATCGGCCCCGACAGCGCCTCGCCGAAGCTCTCCGTATCGAGTAGACGCAGCGTGCGATAGACGGCGCCACGCATGGCCACAAGAGCCGCTAGGTCTTGCTCATCGACCGATTCGACGAGCCGCAGGCTGTCGTCGATATGCGAGCGATCGACGACCATATAGCGGCCGCCCTGCGCACGATGCGCGGCCCCGGCGCCATGCGGGCCTTTGCGGCCTAGATTGACCTCGTTGATCGTGGCGTAATGTTCGACGGCTTGCTTGACGCGCGCGAGTTCCGCGATCGACGCCTCTCTGTCCCAAGCCTCGCCGCTTCCCAACCGACGCAGTTCGTCGTAGCGCTGCTCCGCTTCATGGACGATGCTCGTCAGATGGCGCAGACCATACGTGCGCGCGTTGCCCTTGATCGTATGCATGTTGCGCAGCAGCTCGGCCAGCGCCGATTCGTCGGCATGCTCGTGTTGGCCGATGATCCGTTCGTTCTCATGGATGAAGCCCTTCGCGCTCTCGACGAACTGATGGAATTTGTCTTGGCTCACGGCGAGGATTTCGCCGATCATTTCGAGCTGCCGCTTTTGCTCAGTCGATTCCGCCGTCAGCCGGCGCAGCTCCGTGACATCGCGCACGCAGAGCATGAGGCGCACCACCGTATCGGCTTCATCGGTAATCGCCGACCAGCTCAGGTCGAGTGTCTTGACGCGGCCATCGGGCATCGTCTTGACGATTTCGTTGACGAGCAGATGCTCGTTGAACGCGAAATTAATGGCGTCCTCGAGAATGCAGGCCTGCACCGCCGCTTCGATCTGCGCGCGCGTATCGGCATCGAGGTTCGTCTCGTCGAACACGAGCGACATCACCTCTCTGCCAGCGATGTCTTCCGTCTCGAAGATCGCTTCCAGATAGGCTGAATACTCGCCATGCACGACGCCGCCTTCGACGACGGTCAAAATCCCCTGCTGCATGTTCTGCAGCATTGCTTGGATATCGGCCGTCTTTTGTTTGAGCTGCAGCGAGCTCTGCTCGATCTTTTCGATCATGTCGTTGAACGCGACGATCGACCGACCGATCTCGTCCATGCGCACCACCGGTACGCGGCGCGTGAAATCTTGGCTCGACGCGATTTCGCTCATCTCCGACTGCATGCGCGTGAGCGGCCGCGTGATCTGGCGATACAGCAAGATGCCGACGATCGTCAGCATCGCGATCGCGGCCGCCGTGGCGCCGCCGATCGCCGATGTCGTCGTGGCGAGCATGCCGTTGAGCGCCGCGATGGCGTCGTCCTTCTGCCGGTTTTTCTCGATCCGCATCGTCTCGACAATGCCTTCGAGCTCATTGCGGTATTCGCCGACATTCGCAAACAAAAAGGCTTGCGCCAAGTCGTTCTTGCCCGCGGCCTTCATCTGCTCGGTCTCGTCGATCGCCGAGAAGTAATTCGCGAGGCTTTCGCGCGCCTGCGCCACGAGCCCCTTCTGCGCGTGGCTGGCGGCGGCCTGCGCCTGGAGGTTCAGCGCTTGACGCAACTGCTCCTTCTTCGCTTTGAGCTGGGCTTGCGCCTGCGAGACCATATTGGCGTCGGGCGCGTACACGAGCGTCATCGTCGCGAGCTGAACATCCTTCACTTCGGAGACGAGATCGCTCGACGCGAGTGCGCTCGGCACGACGCCTTGCGTGACCTGGCGCACCTGCCCCGCGCTGCGGCGCGCTTGATAGGTGGCGTAGCCGCCGATCGACGCGAGCGCGACGAACATGAGCAGCACCAATAGCGTGATGCGATGACGGATCGTCATGGTGGAACCCCGAGTTGCGTGGTCTGTCGCGCGCGATGCTTGGCCGCACGCGAAACGGTGCTTTTTAGTGAATCTTTACTTCGTTGACGTGATTATCGAGTCACGTCGATGACGAAGTGATGACCGACACAAACGGGGCAACGAAGCGAGCAACGCAACCAAGGCGGTGGAAACGGTCGAAGCGACCAACGCACCAAAGCACCAACGCACCGACACACCAACGCAACTCGCTACAAAAAAAGCCGCTTGCAGTGCAACCTGCAAGCGGCTTCCGATGACTGCGACGAGCGATTACAGCTGACCCTGCACCCACTCCTTCACGCCGGCGAGCGCGGCGGGCAGCTTGGCGGGCTCGGTGCCGCCCGCTTGCGCCATGTCGGGCCGGCCACCGCCCTTGCCGCCCACTTGCTGCGCCACGAAATTGACGAGCTCGCCCGCCTTGACCTTCTTGCTCGCATCGGCCGTCACACCGGCGATAAGGCTCACCTTACCGCCGTCAACCGCCGCCAGCACGATCGCCGCATGCTTGAGCTTGTCCTTGAGCTTATCGACCGTCTCGCGTAGCGTCTTCGCATCCGCGCCTTCGAGCGTCGCCGCGAGCACCTGCACGCCGGCCACATCGACGGCCTGCGCCGCCAATTCATCGCCTTGGCTCGAGGCGAGCTTGGATTTGAGCGCCGCCAATTCCTTCTCGAGCGATTTCACTTGATCCTGCACTTGGCCGATGCGCTGCGTGAGCTCCGACGGCTGCGCCTTCAGCGCGGCGGCCACGGCGTTGACGCGGCTCTCGAGCCCCTGCACGTAGCGCACGGCGTTATCGCCGGTGATCGCTTCGACGCGGCGAATGCCCGCGGCCACGCCCGTCTCGCCGACGATCTTGAACAAGCCGATATCGCCCGTGCGATGCACGTGCGTGCCGCCGCACAGCTCGCGCGAGAAGCCGAGATCGAGCACGCGCACTTCGTCGCCGTACTTCTCGCCGAACAGCGCCATCGCGCCGCCCTTCACGGCTTCCTCGTACGGCATCACGCGCACGATGCCCGGCGCATTGGCGAGCACTTCGGCGTTGACGATATCCTCGACGCGGCGAATTTCCTCATCGGACATCGGCGCGTTGTGAGCGAAGTCGAAGCGCGTTTTTTCGTCGTCGACGAGCGAACCCTTTTGCTGCACGTGGCCGCCGAGCACTTCGCGCAGCGCCTTATGCATCAAGTGCGTGGCCGAGTGATTGCGCGCCGTACGTGCGCGCCGCACCGCGTCGATCTCGGCCTTGACGATATCGCCCACCTTCAACGTGCCTTGTTCGAGGGCGCCATGATGGCCGATCACGTCGGCCTGTACCTTCAGCGTATCGGCCACGGCGAAGCGCACGCTCGCATTCGCCAGCACCCCCGTGTCACCCACCTGGCCGCCCGATTCCGCGTAGAACGGCGTGTGATCGAGCACGACGACCGCATCCTGGCCGTGCTTCACTTCATTGACGGCCGTGCCCTCGACGTAAAGCGCCACGACCTTCGCATCGTCGAAAATCGCCTCTTCGTAGCCGTGGAACGTCGTTTTGGCGCCCGAGTATTCGAGGCCTTGCGCCGCCTTGAATTTGCCGGCCGCGCGCGCTTGCTCGCGCTGACGCGACATCGCCTCGTCGAACGCGGGCTCGTCGACCGTCATCTCGCGTTCGCGGCAGACGTCGGCTGTCAGATCGAGCGGGAAGCCGTACGTATCGTGCAGCTTGAATGCGATTTCGCCGGCCAGCACCTTGCCACCCTTGGCGTCGAGTTCGGCCAGCGCGCCGTCGAGAATCGACATGCCGTGCTCGATCGTCTCGAAGAAACGCTCTTCCTCTTGGCGCAGCACGTCGGTCACGCGCGCTTGCGCATCGGCGAGCTCGGGGTACGCCCCGCCCATTTGCGCGACGAGATCGGCCACGAGCCGATGGAAGAACGCATGCTTGCAGCCAAGTTTGTAGCCGTGGCGAATCGCGCGGCGGACGATCCGGCGCAGCACGTAGCCGCGCCCTTCGTTGCCGGGGATCACGCCGTCGACGATCAAGAACGAGCAGGCGCGGATGTGATCGGCGATCACCTTCAGCGAATTGTTCGCGAGATCGGACACGCCCGTTTCGCGCGCCGCCGCTTGGATCAGCGCTTGGAACAGATCGATTTCGTAATTGCTGTGGACATGCTGCAACACCGCTGCGATCCGCTCGAGGCCCATGCCCGTATCGACGCAGGGCTTGGGCAGCGGCGTCATGTTGCCTTGCGCGTCGCGGTTAAATTGCATGAACACGAGATTCCAGATCTCGATGTAGCGATCGCCGTCCTCTTCGGGAGAGCCCGGAGGGCCGCCCCAGACGTCCGGGCCGTGATCGTAGAAGATTTCCGAGCACGGGCCGCACGGCCCCGTATCGGCCATCTGCCAGAAGTTGTCGGACGCGTAGCGCGCGCCTTTGTTATCGCCGATGCGGATGATGCGCTCGGTCGGCACGCCCACTTCCTTGGCCCAGATGTCGAAGGCTTCGTCGTCTTCCTGATAGACGGTCACCCAGAGCTTGTCCTTCGGCAGCCGGTAGACGGTCGTCAGCAATTCCCACGCGTAATGAATCGCATCGCGCTTGAAATAATCGCCGAACGAGAAGTTGCCGAGCATTTCGAAGAACGTGTGGTGGCGCGCGGTATAGCCGACGTTTTCGAGGTCGTTATGCTTGCCGCCCGCGCGTACGCTGCGCTGGGCGGTCGTGGCGCGCGAATACGGACGCGATTCCGCGCCGAGGAACACGTCTTTGAACTGCACCATCCCGGAATTGGTGAAGAGCAGCGTCGGGTCGTTGCCGGGCACGAGGCTCGACGAACGGACGATCGTGTGGCCCTTCGATTCGAAGAACTTGAGGAATTTCTCGCGGATTTCGGCGGCTTTCATAGAAAACGGAGCGGACGGTCTCGATTGGAAACCGGCCACGCCTGCTGACGCCTGGCGCTGGGCCGTTTTCCCCTAAACGGGTCATTATACGGAATTGTCGAGCGCCCGCGCCCGATGCGCCGCCGCTCGCGGCGATCCAAGCGCGGGCCCGCCCGCCGAGCCGGGCCCGCGCCTGAGCGGTCAGAGAATTCGCCGGATGAGACGAATGACGAACAGGAGAATCACCGCGCCGATCACGGCGACGATAATCGAGCCGATGAAACCGCTGCCGAGGGTAATGTGCAGCGCCTCAGCCAACCATCCGCCGACGAACGCCCCGACGATCCCGACGATGATGTCGACGATCAATCCAAAGCCGCCGCCCTTCACCAAAATCCCGGCGAGCCAGCCGGCAATGGCCCCGATGATCAGCCAGGCAATGAGACCGTGATGCATAGTTTTTCTCCGATAGATAGGCGTTCTGGGTTTTCGTCATTGGCGCCGGCGCCGCTTAAGTTCGGCGACGTCCGCGAACTCCGCTAGCTCCGCCCGTAGCGCCGAACCTAGGCGGCGCCCGCCAACGCAATACCGCGCACGTAGTCTATCTGCTAGCGCCCCGTTTTCAACGTCTCGCAGCACACGATGACGATTGTTTAATCGCATGTCGCGGATAGTGGGCAGGGAGCCGCTCGGGTAACATCCTCCCGACGCCCGGCGCCCCCCGCCCGATGCTCGATGCGCCATGCCTAACGCTTGGCCGGCGGGGCGCGGCGACCAACTACTCAGGAGACACCGTTCAGATGGGAGCGCTCAGCCATATTCGCGTCCTCGACTTGACCCGCGTGCTGGCGGGCCCGTGGTGCGCGCAAACGCTCGCCGATCTCGGCGCCGACGTCATCAAGATCGAGCGCCCGGGCGCCGGCGACGACACGCGCCATTGGGGGCCGCCGTACCTGAAGACGCCGGACGGCGCCGATACCCGTGAAGCGGCCTACTACCTCTGCGCCAATCGCAACAAACGCTCGGTCACCGTGGACATCGCTACGCCGGAAGGCCAGAAGATCGTGCGCGAGCTAGCCGCCACGAGCGATGTCGTGCTTGAAAACTACAAGGTCGGCCAACTGAAAAAGTACGGGCTCGACTACGACTCGCTCAAAGCCGTCAAACCCGATCTCGTCTATTGCTCCGTGACGGGCTTCGGCCAAACCGGGCCGCTCGCCGATCGCGCCGGCTACGATTTCATCGTGCAAGGCATGGGCGGCTTCATGAGCATCACGGGCGAGCGCGACGCCCTGCCCGGCGGCGGCCCGCAAAAGGCGGGGGTCGCGATCGCCGATTTGATGACAGGGATGTATTCGACGGTAGCCGTACTCGCCGCGCTCGCCCATCGCGACCGCACGGGGGAAGGCCAAGCCATCGATATGGCGCTGCTCGACGTGCAGGTGGCGATGCTGGCGAACGTCGGCTCCAACTACCTGGCGAGCGGCGCGGCCCCGCAGCGCTGGGGCAACGCGCACCAGAACATCGTGCCGTATCAGGCGTTTCAGACAAGCGATAGCTGGATCATCGTCGCGGTGGGCAACGACGGGCAATTTCGCAAGTTCGTCGAGGTGGGCGGCCGGCCCGAACTCGCCGACGATCCGCGTTTCGCGACGAACCCCGAACGGGTACGGCACCGCGAAGTGCTGGTCCCGATCATCGCCGAGATGGTCAAGGCGCGCGGCAAACGGGAATGGATCGAGGCGCTGGAGGCGGCGGGCGTGCCGTGCGGGCCGATCAACGATGTCGGAGAAGTGTTCGAAAACGAACAGGTGCGCGCCCGCGGGATGCGCGTCGAGACGCCGCATCCGAGCGGCGCGACCGCCCCCCTCGTGCGCAATCCGATCCGCATGAGCGCGACGCCGCCCGAAGTGCGCAGCTCGCCGCCTATGCTCGGCGAGCATACCGAGGCGGTGCTGCGCGAGGTGCTGCGGTACGACGAAGCGGCGATTACGGCGCTGCGCGGTAAATCTGTGATTTGAGCGGCGATTGGGCCGGCGATTCGGGTAACAATTCGGGCGGCAACCTAGGCGGGGCGTGCTGGGTCGCCCCCGATCAAGCGACAAGCGAAGCGAGCCAGCGCCGCCCTTCTTCCCAATCGCCAAGGCCGCTGTCGGCATTGATATGGCCGCGCGGGCCCAACTCAATCAATTTGCTGCCCCAGGCCCGCGCACAGCGCTCGGCGAACGCGAGCGTGGCGTACGGATCGTCGGTGCTAGCCACCATGATCGACGGAAACGGTAGCGGCGCGAGCGCGATGTCTTCATAACCTTTGGCATCGCGCGGAAACCCTGGGCCGCTCGGATCGGGCGGCGCCACGAGTAGCGCGCCCGCAATTTTTCGGAGCTGCGCGGCTTCGGCCTGGCGCAACGCCCATTGCGCCACCGTCAGGCAGCCGAGGCTGTGCGCGGCGAAGCAAATCGGCCCATGCGCTTCAGCCGCCACAGCCTCGTTCAGCGTGTCGCACCAGGCCCCGCGCACCGGATGATCCCAGTTAGGCATGCTCACGCGGACGAACGAAGGGTCGAGCGCTTCCCATCGCGTTTGCCAATGGCCGGAGCCCGAATTTGCGTAGCCGGGCACAACGAGAGTCTTGGTTTGAAGATCCATAAGGCGTCGAGCGGTAAGCCGCGGGCGCGGCTGCGCATGCGGGTTGCAAGGTCGCGCGTAGTATAAGCGCTCGAACCGAAGCCGTCCGACCCGAGCGCTAGCGCTTGAGCGCTTGCTCGCCTAAGAAGGGGCTCGCCTAAGAAGGGGCTCGCCTAAGAAGGGGCTCGCCTTAGAGGGGCTCTCCCTAGAGGGGCTTGCTTTCGGGGTTCGCTTGCCGCGACGCCGGGCGAGGTTTGCCGCGCAACTGATCAATGTCCCGCGCCGATGACCCCACCGACGGCCGCGCCCGCGATCGTGCCGATCGGCCCGCCCGTGAGCACATAGCCGAGCGCGCCGCCGGCCGTGGCGCCGATCGCGGCATGCTTTTGCGAGCGGCTCATCGACGAACAGGCAGCCAGGCTCGTCACCAGCAAGGCGACGACGGAAACTTTGACGAGCGACGGAATCTTCATAATCGATGCGCAAATGAGAACGAAACGGGACGCGGCGAAGTCGCTTCGACGCAGGTATGCGGGTCGCATCGTATTAGAGCGCCGGCGGCGCCGGCAAAGCGTTTTACCTCCTGTTACAGCGCGCAACATAGGGCGTTACCGTGCCGCCAACTTGCGGCGCAGCTGCCGCGACGTGCCGGTGAAACGACGCGAAATCGTCACAAAAATCCCTGCGGAGCCACCGCCCGAGCCCCGCTTCGGGCAGGACGACGCCTCCTTTAGGTAGAATGATCGGATTGCCGCGGGCCCGCCCCGTGTACTTTCCGCCGATCTCCGACTTTCGCATGAACAACGAACGCAACGACGCTCAAGCGGCTCCGCCGTCCAATTTCATCCGCAACATCATCGATGAGGACAACCGCACGGGCAAATGGGGCGGCCGCGTCGAAACGCGCTTCCCCCCCGAGCCGAACGGCTATCTGCACATCGGCCACGCGAAGAGCATTTGCTTGAACTTCGGCGTCGCGCGCGATTACGGCGGCGTCTGCCACCTGCGCTTCGACGATACGAATCCCGAGAAGGAAAGTATCGAATACGCCGATTCGATCGTCGACGCCGTCCGTTGGCTCGGCTTCGATTGGGAAAAGAACGGCACGTCGCACCAATACTTCGCGAGCGACTACTACGGCAAGCTCTACGAGTACGCCGAGCTCTTGATCGAGCGCGGCAAGGCTTACGTCGATAGCCAGAGCGCCGACGACATGCGCGCCAATCGCGGCTCGCTCACCGAGGCCGGCAAGAACTCGCCGTACCGCGAGCGAGCGCCCGAAGAGAACCTCGACCTGTTCCGCCGCATGAAAGCCGGCGAGTTCCAGGAAGGCGAGCACGTGTTGCGCGCAAAGATCGACATGGCCTCGCCGAACATGACGATGCGCGATCCGGTTCTCTACCGCATCCGTTTCGCGCATCACTACCGCACGGGCGATACCTGGTGCGTCTATCCGATGTACGACTACGCGCATTGCATTTCGGATGCGATCGAAAACATCACGCATTCGCTCTGCACGCTCGAATTCGAAGATCACCGCCCGCTGTACGACTGGGTGCTGAACGAGCTCGCCGAGGCGGGCGTCTTCACCCGGCCGCTGCCGCAACAGATCGAATTCTCGCGGCTGAACCTCACGTATGCGATCACGAGCAAACGCAAGCTGTTGCAGCTCGTGACGGAAGGCCATGTCGACGGCTGGGACGATCCGCGCATGCCGACGATCGTCGGGGTGCGCCGGCGCGGCTTCACGCCCGAAGCGATCAGGCTGTTTTGCGATCGCATCGGCGTGACGAAAGTGGATTCGTGGATCGACATGAGCGTGTTCGAAGGCGCGCTGCGCGACGATCTCGACGAGAAAGCGCCGCGCACGGCGGCCGTGCTCGATCCGCTTAAGCTCATCATCGACAACTTCCCTGCCGATCTGGCGGATCCTTGCACGGCGCCGGTCCACCCGCACCACCCCGAGCGCGGCCAACGCACGTTCCCGATCACACGCGAGCTGTGGATCGAACGCGACGATTTTACGGAGGCTCCGCCGAAGGGCTACTTTCGCCTGTTCCCGGGCAACAAGGTGCGGCTGCGGTACGGCTACGTGATCGAATGCACGGGGGCGGACAAGGACGAACACGGCAATGTCGTCGCCGTCCACTGCACCTACTTCCCGGATAGCAAATCGGGGACGGAAGGCGCGAACAACTATAAGGTGAAGGGCAACATCCACTGGGTCAGCGCGGCGAGCGCCGTACCGGCCGAAGTCCGTCTTTACGATCGCCTGTTCAAGGAACCGCAACCCGACGCCGGTGGGCGCAATTTCCTCGAAGCCCTGAACCCCGATTCGAAGCGCGTGGTGCAAGCGTACTTGGAACCGGGCGCGGAAACGCTGCAGCCTGAAGCGCGCTGCCAGTTCGAGCGCCACGGCTACTTTGTGGCCGATCGATACGATTCGAAGCCGGGCAAGCCCGTGTTCAACCGCATCGTCGGCCTGCGCGACAGCTGGGCCGCGAAGTAGTAGGCCCTACAACGCCTGATGCAGCTCGGCGAGAGAGAGCGTTCTCTCGAAGAGCCGCGTCAGGCTGCCGCTTGCGTACTGGCCAATATCGATGGGCGCCACCCACTTGAAGGCGTCCATCTCCGGGATCGATGCACCGTTGCGGCGGCTGGGGAACATCGACGTGCAAACGCAGCATGCGATATCGATTTCCCCATCGGCCACACGCGCCGCGAATAAGTGCAGATCCTTGTCTCGACGATAGGCAAAGCGGCCGAGATCTTTAAGGCGTTGCGCAGAAAGCGCGATGCCCGTCTCCTCCCGAAGCTCGCGCAATGCCGCGTCGACGGGCGTTTCGCCTGGATCCGGCTGCCCTTTCGGGATATCCCAATGCGAAGTCTCGGTCGCATGTGCGAGCAATACACGGCCGCTGCCGTCTAGCAGGATGACGCCGCAGGAAATCGTCCGATCCGTCATCGGCGCTCCCCGTCCCGCGCGCCGAGCGTACACTCGTTCCGCTTCAACTTCAGTTGCACGCTTTCTCCCATAACGCCGTCGTTACCGGATGATAACGGTACTCGTGTACGCCCGAACACCGCCGGAAACCAGCGTGACCGCCACACCTACGAATGCGCCGGCGCGATAGCCCGGTCGATGGCCTCTTTCAGCGCGACGATGGCTGCCTGCACAACTTCGGGCTTCGCCGATTCCTCCTCCATCCGGGCCGCCGCCTGCGCCACCTCCTCAAGCTGAAACCACGCCGCCGTCCCGGCGATTTGATGAGCGACTTCGCGCATACGTTCGAGCTCGCCGGTGGAAGCGAACGCTAGCAACGCGTCCATGTCCGCAGCGAGCGTGCGACGCAGTTGCGGCCAAAGCGCCTCGGTGGCGCCGGCTTCCGGGAGTCCGGCGCTCGATGCATCGAGGAGCCGATATCGCGTCAGCAACAGCCGCAATTGCTCGAGCGACAAAGGTTTAACGAACACCTCGTCGGCGCCCGCGTCCAGACAAATGTCCCTTTGCGCGGGCGTGGCGTCCGCCGTCAACGCCACGAGGATCGTATGCCGCCCCGCGGCGCGCTCGCGCTGACGAATGCTCCGCATCAACACCACGCCGTCTAGCACCGGCATCGCGCAATCCGTGATCACCATCGCGTAATCGCCTTGGGCATAGGCGCTCAGCGCTTGCGCACCGTCCGCCGCCAAGTCGCAATCGAAGATTTTCAAGGCGGCGAGTTGCCGCCGCAACACCTCGCGATTGATCGCATGATCCTCGACCAGCAAAATGCGCCGCGCCGGCGCCGAGGCACGCTCGCCGGCTTCGATGGATGCGTCGTCGCGGCCGCGTTGGTGCGACGCATCGGGGTCGATCGGCAGCGTCAACGTCAGTACGATCGTCGTGCCGTGGCCCAATTCGCTTTGCAACGCAATCGAGCCCCCCATCCGTTCGATCAACCGCCGGCAAATCGCCAGCCCGAGCCCCGTGCCACCGTAGCCGTTCGCGAGCGTGCCGCGCGCCTGCGAAAACGGAGAAAACAAACGCGCTTGGTCGTCGGGCGAGATACCGATGCCCGTATCGGCGATGCGCACCGACAACGTCTGCTGCGTCGCCGCTTCGCCGATCACGTCGACAGTGAGCGACACCGACCCTCGATCGGTGAACTTCACCGCATTGCCGAGCAGATTCAGCAGCACCTGGCCGAGCCGCTGGCTATCGCCGATATGCCGCGGCGCCACGGCAGGCGCCACCTCCACATGCAAGCGCAAGCCTTTACGCGTGATTTCAGGCGCCACGAAGCCCGCCGACCGCTCCGCGATCTCGCCGATGCTCATCGGCGCGGCCTCGAGCGAAAACTCGCCGTTCTCGCTTTTGGCGAAATCGAGGATGTCGTTGAGAATCCTCAGCAATAGCTCGGCGGCATTGCTCGCCATCTCGACCAGATGCCGATCGTCGGCGGCAAGCCCATCGTGATCGAGCAATTGCAAGATGCTGATGATGCCGCTCATCGGCGTGCGGATCTCGTGGCTGACGGTGGCGATAAACGAGTCGCGCGCCCGCGCCGCGTTTTCGGCTTCGTGCTTCGCACCAATCAACGCCGCATGCGAGGCCTTCGCTTCGGTCACATCGTGGAGATACCCGCTCCATTCGACGCAGCCGTCTTCGCGCGCACGGGGCTCGGCCTCGACGTGAAACCACGCTTGATCCCGGCCCGGGAGTTCGAGCATGAACTCCGCCCGAACCCGCTCCAGCGAGCGCGCCGAGCGCAGAAACATCTTCGTCAAGCGCCAGCGTTGCGGCCGATCGAGCGCTTGCAGGAACGGGCCGAAGGCATCCGCAACGCGCGATTCGTGCGAACCGAGCAGCGCGTCGGCGCGACGATTGGCGAAAACGAGTTCGAACCGCGGGCGTCCCTCTGAAGCAATCAGGCGCAGTTGGAACACCACAGATGGCAGCGCCTGGGTCAATTCGACCAGCCGGCGCTTATGCTCGAGCTCGCGCCGCTCCATGCGGCGGAGATCGGACACGTCGACAAATGCGCATAGCACCGCCGCGCGATCGTCCTCTTCGCTGCTGCAAAGGCGTACCCAGTAAACGGCCTCGTGCGTCGTGTCGTCTGGCCCGCGATAGCGAAGCTCGCCCTGCGCCGGACGGCCCGTTTCGATCACCGCGCGCGCGGCCTGAGCAAAGACGTCGACATCGACTTCACGCCCTGGCCCTGGCGGCGGCAGCGTTTTGCCGATGACGTTCTCGGCACGCACGCCCACGGCCTGTTCATAGGCGGGATTCACGGCGACATAGCGCCCGTGCGCATCCTTGACGCAGACGGGAATCGGCACCGTATCCATCAGCAGCGCTTTGAAGCGCGTCTCGAACACAAGCTCGCGCTCGGTCCGACGACGATGGCGGACCTCTTTGCGAAGGCGCAACATGTTGAGCGACAACAACGCGAGAAAGACCAGCGTAATCCCGCCGATAGGCGCGAGGACGAACCAGAGCGTGCGTGGGGCGACGCCGAACGTGAAGCGTGTCGATAGCCAACTGTTTTGAATTTGCTCGCGCTCCGCCTCTGGAATGCCCGACAACACGCGATCGATCAGCGGCAACAGCGGGGCAAAGCGCGGGGCGACGGCGAATGAGAGCTGTTGGATGCGATCGGCGGGCGCCGCCACACGCAATGTACCCGCGTAACGCTCGCGTACGATCCGATCCACCACGCCGAGATTGCCGATGTAGGCGAAAGCGCGCCCTTGAGCGACCGTCTTGAGCCCATCTTCCGCGGAGCCGACGGTCACCACATGGACAGTCGGTAAGCCGGGGAAGCGGACTCGGGCTGTTTGAACATCGCCGACAATGGCGACCTGACCGCCTTCGAGATCCTCTAGGCTCCCGATGAACGGGGCGGTTTCGCGCGTGACGATGACGAGCGGGTAACTGACGTACGGCGACGACAATCCGAACCCCGGCGACAACTCGTCGAACTGTGAAGCGGCCACCACGATATCGATGCGCCCTTCATTGGCGAACTGGATCGTTTCGCCCCAAGAATGCGTCGGCACCAACCGGAAACGAATGCCCAAGGTGCTGCGCAGGAAATCGAGATAATCGGCCGAGATCCCATCGATGCGGCCTTGTTGATCGACGAACGCCATCGGCGCCCATATCGGATCGACGCCAATGCGCAGCGGCGGCAACGATTCGAGGTAAGTACGCTCGGCCTGCGACAGCGGTAGGTGCAAATCGCGCGCGGCGCGCGGCGGCCCGCTGCGCGCGTCGTCGCTAGGACAGGCAACCAGGGTAGCCGCGGCTAGCATGCACACGGCGAGCAGGCGGCCGATGCGCAAGACGCTAGGGCGCACGACAGCCGTCACTCAGAACAGAGATCGTGAGCCCGCCAATACTCGATCAACTGTTGATTGGTCGGCAGCCCAAGCTTGTGCTGCGCTCGCACCTTGTGCGCGCTGATCGTCTTGACACTGCGATTGAGCCGCTCTGCGATTTCGGCAGGGGTAAGCCCATCCGAAGCGAACAAGCGAATGACTTCCATTTCGGCGGTCGTGAGCGCGGCCTCTCGGCCGACTCGACCTCCGACGAGATTCATGCGCGCCATCAACGCTTCCACGCCGGGGCTGACATACGTTCGCCCCTGTCCGGCGGCCACCAGCGCAGCATGAAGTTCATTGACGCCGCCGGCTTTCTCGACGATAGCCTTCACCCCTTTGGCAAGCAATTTGTTCAGAATGGCTGCATTGCGCAGCGCGGTGACAACCATGATGGGGACGCCCGGACACAATCGTTGCAGCCGATCGATCAGCGCAATGCCATCGCGCGTGCGCGATCCGGGCATCGATAAGTCGGTCACGATCACATCGCACGGATGCGCTTGCACGGCCGCGACCAAATCGTCGGAGGTCGCGGCTTCCGCGATAACCTGTGCGACGTGGCCAGCCTCGATCGCCAACCGGATGCCATAGCGGACAATGCCATGATCTTCCGCCAAAATGACCTGCAGTGGTTTGTTCACGAGTGGTTGCCTCTATCATCAGCCGGCGGCACGGTTGAGCCGCCGATTCGGCCGACCGCCGCGTCGCGCTCGCTCACATCGAGCGCTGTGCGATTGGGGCGCAAGCACGGAGCGATGTGGTGCATCGGCGCTTATCGAGAAATTGTAGTCGCGGCCGGCCAATGCGAAACTTTAGGGGTGTTATGCAGATCGGCGAATAAGAAAATTCTCGAATAGTGGAACGACGAGACGTTTTATCATCGAATAGGCCGCTCGCTTGCTTGGGCTTTTTCGGCGAATCGCCCGCTAATCGCCCGCTAATCGCCCGCCTCCGCGCGCGAGCCGCCGCCGGCCGCCGCCGTCAAAGCCGCCATGAAAGTGTCGAAATCGAGCGTCCATTCTCCTTGCTCGCCGATCAAACGACAGTGTCCGGGCGCCAATGTGTCGTCGATCTGCGTCGCCCAGGGCAGACGCAGGCCCGCGTCGCGCCGCAGTGCTTCGTCGGCGGCGCTCAGATGAAGACATGCGAGCGCCGCTGGCCCGGCCTCGCGCGCTAGTTGCTCACAGACGATCTGTAGCCGCTGCTGGGCGGGCAACGCCGCACCGATGCGGGCAAGCGCGGCGGCAAGCACACCATCGAGCGTCGCTTCGACTTGAGCGATGAACGTGGCTTGCGCCAGCCGGTATGCCTCCTCCAACGCGCGGGCCCGTGCGATGAGCGCAACCTGTGCGTCTCGTTCCCGTTCGCGGCGAGCCGCGGCCGCCTGCGCCTCGACCGCTCGCGCCGTCTCGCGTGCATGTTGAACGATCGCAACCGCCGCACGGCGCGCCCGATCGACGATTGCCTCGGCGTCGCGCAACCGCTCGACCTCCGCGCACCGATAGACAAGCTTGTGCGGCAACGATTCGCCGCCGAGCGCCAGCGAGACGCGTGTAGCCGTAAAGCTCAATGCGGGTGCTCCTCGATCGGTTCGGCGGACCACGCTCGGAGCGCTGCGCCGCCTATCGAAAGGCACCGGGATACGTCGATCGCATCGATGCCCAACGGGGACGCCAATGTCGAAGCACGACGGACGCCGCCAGCATCAGGCGCAGCAAGCATGGCGAACCGAGATTCCGCCTCAGGCCAATCGCGCTGAGCCATCGCACAGAGCACGCGGATACCGCATTCTCGAACAGCGGGCAAATCTCGGTTGAGTGCGAGCGGCCGTATCCGCATGGTATGGACGTCCCGATATTTAAGCGCTTGCGCCAACCAACGCTCCCTCGCGGCGGGACCGCGTACGGCTGCGGGCGCGCCGGCGCGCAGCAACGCTAGGTGGCCAAGCACCTCGATGACGGCGTAAAGGCCCGCGGGAGAGGACTGCACGAGTTCGACCCAGCGCGCATCGGCGGGTGCGTGCCATCGTTGCGGCAGGCCGAAACGCGAGGCCCATTCGCTGTAGATCAGGCGGGCGGCATAACGATCGAGATCACGGTTCGGTGCGCCGTATTCGCGCCGCCAAGCAGGCGCCGCCCAACGCCACGGCTCCGACCAAAACGCAGGAGTGGCGTCAGGGCTCATTGCCATTCTTGCCTCCGTTTGAACGTCGTCCCAGCACGCGGCGGCGCAGCCGATCTATAAAGTAGCCGATTGCCGCTGAACTCAACACCCAGGGGATCAACCCCAGCGCCGATCGACCGACGACGCTGCCCGCCGCAATGATGCCCGCCGGATCGCCGGCCGCCGGATCGCCGGCCGCCGGATCGCCTGCCGTCAGAACCGCTTGTGCGGGGGTGTTCGCTGGCTCCGGAACCAGAACGACCGCGATACGCCGATCATCTTCGCCCGCGAGCCCCGGCGCGCCATGCTTCACCAAGCTCGCAATCGCAGGCATGAGCGGCGTCAAATCCACGCCGGCCCGATGTGTGACGAGGACAGACGCGGACGCCAAAGCCATCGGAGCGCCAGGCGCGTGGCGCTCCGGAGGAACGATCCGCACGCGCGCCGTGACGACGCCATCGATATCCATCAGCGTCGCTTCGAGCTCACGCTCGATCACATGGATCCGGCGAACACGCTCTTCGAGCGGCGTCTGCGCGATGCCTCGTTTGCCTAACACCTCATCGACACTCGCACGGCTCGGCCGCAGCAGACCGGCTTCGCGCAACCGATGCACCGCGCGAGACAGCTCGGCGCGAGCAACGTAGAGCATGACGCCGGCCTTCTGTGATCGACGCTCGACCTCGATGCCGGCAGCGCCGTGCGCGGAT
>Ga0157369_10000148_pt1 | contig 100073 bp, 86 predicted proteins | sample C25metaG_FD_113461 | JGI IMG/M metagenome (GOLD analysis project Ga0157369, IMG submission 113461) | Corn rhizosphere microbial communities from Kellogg Biological Station, Michigan, USA - C2-5 metaG | ecosystem: Host-associated > Plants > Roots > Rhizosphere > Soil | place: USA: Michigan... | reverse complement strand
GATGTACGTCCATGTACATTCAGCGAACGGGCGCACATCGTGTGCGCCCTCCTTCGGACTTTTCCTGCGCACCCTCGCCGCGCCACAGGGGGCCCCGTTTGGGCGGCATCCTGCCGCAGAAGCAGCAGCTCGCCTGAACTATTCCATGAGGTAGTGCAGGGATGCACGGCTTCGTGGATCCCGGCGCCGTTCGCGGTGCCGAGCATCGCAGGCGACGGCGGAAAATGCCCGCAGGGGCGCGCACACGATGTGCGCGCGTCGGCTGACAGTACACGGACGTGCTGCCAGACGACCCCGCCGGCGCCGAGAAGCACAGGAACACCCCGCCGCGCATGATGCGCGGCGGGGCACCGCGTCCGGTGCCTAGCCTTTTGCCTACTTTTGGGCACTGCGCCGCAGGAGCGGCGCGAACAGCGAAGCTGGCCGCGTAGCGGCGAAGGGCAGGATGCCCGAAGCAATGCCAAAAGTAGGCCGCTCGCCGGAAGGGCGAGTGGAAGCTCTGCACTCAAAAACAAATGCGCAGAACTGGATTCCGGCTTGCGCCGGAATGACAAGCGGGGGATGGACATTCGGAGCGTCCGACGCGATGCGTCAGCGTGACGTCACGCCGCGCGCGGAGCGCGCATCATCAGCGCGAGCAGGCTGGCCAGCTTGTCGCGCATCTCGCGACGGTCGACGATGATGTCGATCGCGCCGTGCTCGAGCAGGAACTCGGAGCGCTGGAAGCCTTCGGGCAGGGTTTCGCGCACGGTCTGCTCGATCACGCGCGGCCCGGCAAAGCCGATCTGCGCCTTCGGCTCGCCGATGTTGATGTCGCCGAGCATGCCCAGGCTCGCCGACACGCCGCCCGTGGTCGGATGGGTCAGCACCGACACGTAGGGAACACCGGAACTGCGCATGCGCGCCAGTGCCGCGGACGCCTTCGCCATCTGCATCAGCGACAGCAGTCCTTCCTGCATGCGCATGCCGCCGCTGGCGGAGAAGCACACCAGCGGAATGCGCTCGTCGAGCGCATGTTCGGCGGCGCGCGCGAATTTCTCGCCGCCTACCGATCCCATCGAACCGCCCATGAAGGCGAAATCGAATGCGCAGGCGACCAGCGGCCGCGTCTTGAGCAGGCCGCGCATCGCGATCAACGAATCCTTCTCTCCGGTCGCCTTCTGTGCCGCGACGATGCGGTCCTTGTACTTCTTCGAGTCGCGGAACTTCAGCGTGTCCACCGGCTCGAGTTCGGCGAACAGCTCCTCGGTGCTGCCCTGGTCGAAAAACGCGGCCAGGCGCCGACGCGCCGCGATGGCGTGGTGATGACCGCACTTCGGGCACACTTCGAGGTTGCGCTCGAGTTCCGGCCGATACAGCACGGCGCCGCAGCCCTCGCATTTTTCCCACAGTCCTTCGGGCACCTTGCCCTTGGTGGTGCCTTCCGTACGGATGCGCGAAGGCATCAGTTTCTGCAACCAGCTCATGTCGCCCACCTCTCCGGTTTCGATCGGCGGCACCGGCTCGCCGGCCGGCACCACGGGGTTTTCAGGTTTGTCCGCTTCACGCGGCATGCGCGCCAGCGGCAGCATCGAGGGCGCTGCGGATCGGCGCGAGGAATTCTTTCGCAGCCGCACAGATCGCGTCCGTCCCGACACAGGCCGCGAGGTGCGCGACCAGCGCGCTGCCGATCACGACGGCATCGGCGAACTGGCCGATCGTCACCGCCGATGCGGCGTCGCGCACGCCGAAGCCGACGGCCACCGGCACGCGTGAACGCGCCTTGATCGACGCGACGCGCGCGCACACCGGCCCCAGATCGAGGCGGTCCGCTCCGGTCACGCCGGCGAACGAAACATAGTATAAAAATCCTTCGGCATGCGCGCACAAATCCGCCAGACGCGCCTCGGCGGTGGTCGGCGCGGCCAGGTAGATCTGGCGCAGGCCGGCGGAGCGCAATTCGGCGGTAGTCGTCGACTCCTCCAGCGGACAATCGACCAGCAGCACACCGTCGACGCCGGCCGCAACGGCTTCATTGGCGAAGCGCTCATAGCCGTGAATCTCGACCGGGTTGAGATAACCCATCAGCACGACCGGCGTTTCAGCGTCGCTGCGCCGGAATTCGGCGACCCAATCCAGCACATGTGTCAGGCCGACGGGGCGAGCCAGCGCGCGCTCGCTCGAATGCTGGATCACGGCGCCGTCGGCCATCGGATCGGAGAACGGAACGCCCAGCTCGATCAGGTCGGCACCGGACTCGACCAGCGCATGCATCAGTGGCACGACAGCCTGCGGCAGTGGATCACCCGCCGTGACGAATGGGATCAGTCCGGTGCGCCCGGCGGATTTCAGCTTGGAGAAACGCTGGTCGATGCGGTTCATGGGGTTCGGGACTGGGGACCAGGGATCAGGGATTGGCGACGCGGGAAAAAGCCGGTGCGGCGCCAGGCCGGATGGCGTGCCCGCGACCCTGGACAAAAGCACGCTGCGCGCAACCGGATGTGCCCTTCCGGCGTACGCAGTCGCTTGTCCACGATCCCGCGTTCACAGGCTGATCCCTTCGCGCTTTGCGATCGTATGCACATCCTTGTCGCCACGGCCCGAAAGGTTCACCAGTATCAATTGGTCCTTCGACATTTCGCGGGCGAGCTTGATGCCCTGGGCAACGGCATGACTGGATTCGAGCGCAGCGAGTATGCCCTCCGTCAGCGCCAGTTCGTGAAACGCAGCGAGCGCCTCGTCGTCGGTCACGCCGACGTACGTCGCGCGGCCGCTGTCCTTGAGCCAGGCGTGCTCCGGCCCGACACCCGGATAATCCAGGCCCGCCGACACCGAATGGGTTTCCGTGATCTGCCCGTTGTCGTCGCACAGTACGTAGGTGCGGTTGCCGTGCAGCACGCCGGGGCGACCGGCCACCAGCGACGCGGCGTGACGTCCGCTCGCGATGCCCTCGCCCGCCGCTTCGGCGCCGACGATCGCGACCTCGCGGTCGTTGAGAAAGGCATGGAACAATCCGATGGCATTCGAGCCGCCACCGACACAGGCAACCAGGGTGTCGGGCAGGCGGCCATAGTCGGCCAGCATCTGCGCGCGCGCCTCGCGGCCGACGATCGCATTGAAATCGCGCACCATCATCGGATACGGATGCGGGCCGGCGACGGTGCCGATGATGTAGAACGTGCTGTCGACATTGGTGACCCAGTCGCGCAGCGCCTCGTTGAGCGCATCCTTCAGGGTCCTTGATCCCGACGTGACCGGCACGACCGTCGCGCCGAGCAGTTTCATGCGATAGACATTGATCGCCTGCCGCTCGATGTCGACGGCGCCCATGTAGACGACGCATTCCAGGCCGAGCCGCGCCGCGACCGTGGCGCTGGCGACGCCGTGCTGGCCGGCGCCCGTCTCGGCGATGATGCGGCGCTTGCCCATGTGGCGCGCTACGAGCGCCTGGCCGACCGTGTTGTTGATCTTGTGTGCGCCGGTGTGATTGAGGTCCTCGCGCTTGAACAGGATCTGCGCGCCGCCGACCTTCTTCGACAGGCGCTCGGCGTGGTAGATCGGGCTGGGTCGGCCGACATAGTGCTTGAGGTCGCGGTCGAGCTCGGCGACGAACTCCGGATCGCCGCGCAGGCGCAGGTAGGCCGCGGTCAGTTCGGCCAGCGGCGCCATCAGCGTCTCGGCGACATAGCTGCCGCCGTACGGGCCGAAACGGCCGTGCGCATCCGGATACGCCGCGAAGTCGATCGCGCCGTACGATGGTATATTTATACTTCTAGCATTTGCAGCCACTAGCCGACCTCGTCTGCCGTTCGCACCGCGGCGATGAAGCGCCGCATCCTGTCGATATCCTTCAAGCCGGGTTCCGCTTCGATGCCGCTGGAAACGTCGACCGCCCACGGGCGCACGGCGCGAATCGCCGCAGCGACGTTTTCCGGCGTCAGGCCGCCGGCCAGAACGACGGGCTTGCCCGCGTCACGCGGCAACAGCGACCAGTCGAAGCTTCGCCCGGAACCGCCCTGCTCGCCGGCTGCGTGGCCGTCGAACAGGAAGCCGGTCGCTTGCGCATGCGAGTCGACCAGCCTGCGCCAGTCGACTAGACCGTCGCGCATCGCCACCGCTTTCAGATAGGGACGGCCGTAGCGTACACAATCCGGCGCGGCTTCGCTGCCGTGAAACTGCAGCAGGTCCGGTGCGACCGCGGCGACCGCCTCGGATACGAAGCTGACGTCGTCGTCCATGAACAGCGCCACCGCTGTGACGAACGGCGGCAACGCGCGACGCATCTGGCGGGCGCGTTCGATTCCGGCAAAACGCCGGCTCTTGCGCGTCAACACGAAGCCGACCGCGTCAACACCGAGCGCAGCGGCGGCCAGCGCGTCCTCGGCGCGGGTCACGCCGCAGAATTTGATGCGCGTGCGCTGCGTTGTCACTGGCTGACGTCCTCCGGCAAGCCGAAGCGGGCAGGATAGCGCGGGCCGAGGAACATCAGGCCCTGCGGCGGCGCAGTCGGGCCGGCAATGGTACGGTCAGCGGCGGCCAGCAGGTGCGCGATCCAGCCCGGCGGCTGTTCGCCGCGGCCGACCAGCAGCAGGCTGCCGACGATGTTGCGCACCATGTGGTGCAGGAAAGCATTCGCTTCGACGTCGATCGCCACCTGCTCGCCGACACGTTCGACCTGGATCGCGCGTACTTCGCGCCGCGCCGAATGCGCCTGGCACGAGATCGCGCGGAACGCGCTGAAGTCGTGTTCGCCGACCAGCGCCTGGGCTGCGACGTGCATCGCCGCCGCGTCGAGCGGCACGCGCTCCCAGGTCACGCGCCTCGCATCGAGCGCTGCGCGCACCGCCCGATTGAGGATCATGTAGCGGTAGCGCCGGCCGAGCGCCCCATAGCGTGCGTGGAAGGTCTGGTCGACCGGTCGCGCCCACAGTACGGCGACGGCGTCCGGCAGGCGTGAATTGGCACCGAGCACCCAGCTGCGCTCGCTGCGCTGCGCCTGTGTGTCGAAATGCACGACCTGGCAACGGGCATGCACGCCGGCATCGGTGCGTCCGGAGCAGGTCACCTCGACCTGCGCGTCGGCGACGAACGACAAGGCCGCTTCGACCGCTCCCTGCACCGTATTGCCGTGCGTCAGGCGCTGCCAGCCGAGAAAACCGGTGCCGTCGTATTCGATGCCAAGGGCGATGCGCAAGATCAAAGTCCCGGGAGCCGGAGACGATTGTAACCGTCAAAAAGAATCAGGCCGGAACAAGTCCGGCCTGGGTTGCCTTGTACGAGGATCCGCGGCCGCCATGGCGGCCGGAACGTCACGAAGTCAGTGTATCTCGGACAGCAGCCGGCGTGCCTCGTCGCGTTGCGAGTCGTTGCCTTCGGCCATCACTTCGTCGAGCATCGACTTCGCGCCTTCGGGGTCGCCCATGTCCAGATAGGCCTTGGCCAGGTCGAGCTTGGTGCCGATTGCATCCTCGCCGACATAGATGTCGTCCTGTCGTTCGACGACAGGCGTGGGCGCGGCGGCCTCGGTGAACAGCGGCTCCGGTTCATGATGCACCACCACCGGCTCGCGCACGGTTTCCTCGGTCTGCACCGGCAGATCGAAATCGAAGCTGTCGTCGTGGGCCGGATGCGGCTCGGCCGCTGCTGCGACCGGTTCCACCTCGAACGAGTCGAAATGCGTGTGCGCTTCCTCGACCGGAACCTGCGCGTGGCCCGGATAGGTGAATTCCTCGACCGGCGCGGCCGCGGATTCGTGCATCGTGTCGTAATGTTCCACGGCGTGCTGGGCCGCGTCGTGGTGCATGAAGTCGTGATGCGCCACATCCTCGGCAACGTCGCTGAACAACGGGTGATTCGGCGCGAGCACCGCACCCATGGCCAGGACCTCGTCCCATTCCGGCGCACCCCGATCGGGCAAGTGGGCGTGCATCGTTTCGGCAGCGGCTTCGAACTTGGCTGCGTCGCCCTGCGCATAGTAGTAACGCAGCAGTTCCAGCGAGGCGCTCGTGTTGCCGGGATTCTGCTGCAGCGCGTCGCGCAGCCGCAGTTCCTCGTCTTCCGCGCCGGTTTCGACGTCGTGAACGCCCGCGTCGTCGGGCATCGCGAACTCCGGCTTCGGCTTCCGCATGAAACGCATCAACGCCAGCAATCCGATCAGCAGCAGCGCTGCGCCGCCGCCAAGCAGGACGTTCTGGTTCTTGTAGAAAGGCTCGGCCGCGGGCGCAAGCGGCGTGACCTTTGCCGCAGGCGGCGATTTGACCGGCGTCGCCTTGACGGCCGTGTTCGCATCGACCGCCGCAGCGGACGCCGGAGGCGTGCCTGCCGTGGTGCTGGCCGGCGGCTCTGCCGTCGTGGTCGCAGGCGTTGTCGCGGTCGCAGGCGTTGTCGCAGGCGTCGAGGTCGGCGGCGCAGTCGGTGCAGGCGACGGTGCTGCCGGCTCGGTGGAAGCCGTCGTGGTCGGTGGCGTCACGGCAGGCGTGGCCGCGCCGGCGGCTGGTTTCGTCGCGTTCTTGTCGCCGGCGTTGAGGTCGCCCCAGATGTCCTTGGCGGTCAGCTTCTGGTCCGGCTTGGCGGGCGCGGCCTCGGCCGGCTTGGCCGCACTCGTGTCGGCAGGTTTCGCCGGTGCCGGTTCCGCCGTTTTTGCCGGGACCGCAGCAACGGGCGCAGCGGTCTTGGCCTGAAGATCCCGCAGTTTCTTCTGCAGATCGGCGATCTCGGAATCCTTCATCGAGATCAGACGCTGATCCTTGGTGCTGATTTCCTCGAGCTGCTTGACGCGCGACTTGAGCTCGGCCGACTCCTGTTCGCGGCTGGTCAGCGCTTCCTTGGTGCGGGCCAGCTCGGCCCTCACGTCGGCGTTGTCCTTGCCGGTTCCACCGGCGGAGCCGGCGCGATCGGTCGACGAATCGCTCTTTGCGGCGGCCGGCGGCACCAGCGCGAGACGTTCCTGCCTGGCAGGTTTCGGTGCGCCTTGCGCCGGCTTGGCCGCGGGCTCGGCGGGCTTGGCGCCCGCGTGTGCAACCAGGGTCGGCTTGCTGACCGGCGCACGGCCGGACCACGCCTCGTTCTGGTTGTGAACCTGCTCGGCGGCTTCGCGCAGCGTGGCACTGGCGTGCAGCTCGTCGGCGGTCGGGATGCGCAGGATCGAACCGCGTTTCAGCGCGTTGATGTTGTCCTGATAAAACGCCTTTGGATTGGCCTTGAGCAGCGCCAGCATCATCTGGTCGACGCTGGCCTTGTCGTCCGGTTTTGTCGCACGCGCGATTTCGGACAGCGTCTCGCCTTCGGCGACCGGACCATAGTCGTTGCCGCCGGCCGGATGCGCGGCAGGTTTCGGCGCGGGCGGCGCAGGAGGAGGCGGCGGCGGCGCCGTCTTGGCCTGCTGCTTCGGCGCCGGCTTCGGCGCCGCTGCCGCGACCGGCGGCTTGGGTTCTGCCCGCACGGGTTTCGGCGGCGGCGCTTCCGGCCTGGTTTCAGTCAGCGGCCTGGCGACCGGCACCGGTTTTTCAGACAGCGGCGCGACCGTGGCCGCAGACTTGGCCGGCGCGGTAATCGGCGGATCGAGCAGTACGGTGTATTCGCGCAGCAATTTGCCCTTGGACCAGTTCGCGACGAGCAGGAAGTCGAGCAGCGGTTCGCGCACGGCTTCCTTGGTCGAAAGTTTGATCACGGTCTGGCCGCGCGCGTTGGTGCCGACAGCCATTTCGATCGGCACCGTCAGCCGCGACCGGCTCAGCCCGATGCGCTCGAAGTCCTCGGCCGATGCCAGATCGACAGTCAGCGCGTTTGCCTCGGCCGCCGACTCGGTGATGACCGGAATCTCGGCATCCAGCGGCTGGTTCAAGCCGGATTTGACCTGGATTGCTCCAAGGCCGAGTGCGAAGGCATTCCCGCCCGCCAGCGCAAGCGCAACGGCCAGCGATAATTTTACCGGTCCTTTCATGAGGTTAGCCCCCCAAAATATGTTGCCATGGCGATCCCATCGAGCCCTCGAGTACAGTCCCTAAGCTCGAAAGTGCCTTATAACACAATCGTAACTATAGGTCACAGGTAAGTTTTTGCCAACAGTTCACCGATCTGGATCGCGTTCAACGCCGCACCCTTGCGGATATTGTCCGCAACGATCCACAAATCGATGCCGCGCGGATGGGAGATGTCTTCGCGAATTCGACCCACGAAAACCGGATCCTTCCCGGCCGCGTCGCCGACCGGCGTCGGATAACCGCCCGCCTTGCGTTCGTCGATCACGACGACACCCGGGGCCTTTTCTAGCAGGGTGCGCACCTGCTTTGCCGTGATCTTGTCGCGGGTTTCGACATGTACCGCCTCGGCGTGGCCGAGGAACACCGGCACGCGCACCGCGGTCGCATTGACCTGAATGCTGTCGTCCTCGAGGATCTTGCGTGTCTCCCAGACCATCTTCATCTCTTCCTTGGTGTAGCCGTTGGCCTGGAAGTCGTCGATGTGCGGAATCACGTTGAAGGCGATCTGCTTGCTGAATTTCTTCGGCGGGTGATCCTGGAAGTTCAGCAGCGCGGCCGTCTGCCGCCCAAGCTCCTCGATTCCGGATCGTCCCGCGCCGGATACCGACTGGTAAGTCGCGACGTTGATGCGCGTGATGCCGGCGGCCCGGTGTATCGGCGCCAGCGCGACCAGCATCTGCATCGTCGAGCAGTTCGGGTTGGCGATGATCCCGCGCGTCGTGTAGCGCGCGATCGCATGCGGATTGACCTCGCTGACCACCAGCGGAATATCGTCCTGGTAGCGAAACTCGGACGTGTTGTCGATCACCACCGCGCCGGCCGCTGCCGCGCGCGGCGCATGCAGCTTCGACACACTGGCTCCGGCCGAGAAGAATGCGATGTCGACGCCGGCAAAATCATGATCGGCGAGGTTCTTCACCGTGACATGACGCGCGCCGAACTCGACCAGTTCCCCGGCGCTGCGTTCGCTCGCCAGCGGTACCAGTTCGCTTACCGGAAACTGACGCTCCTTCAAAATCGAAAGCACCGCTTCGCCAACGGCCCCCGTCGCGCCCACCATGGCCACCTTGTAACCGTTCTTCTTGCTCATCTGCCCTGGCTGTTCATCGTGGAAAAAATTCTCTGCCGCGGATCAACGCGGATTCTTGCGGATCGGGCCGGCTGCATTCTTCCTGGCTCGATCCGTGTCAATCGGCGTTCGTACGCGTCGACAGCCCTTGCGCAATGCGCAAGGCCTCGGGATTGACGACGTTCGGCGCACGACCTGCGTTCGGGCCGAAGCCCAGCGCCGCGATCAGGTTGTCCACGGCGAGGCTCGTCATCGCCCGCCGCGTATCGACGCTCGCGCTGGCAATATGCGGTGTCAGCACGACATTGTCGAGCGTCGCCAGCTGCCGATGCAATGCCGGCTCGTTCTCGAACACGTCCAGGCCGGCCGCCGCGAGGCGCCCGCCGGCCAATGCCGCCACCAGCGCTTCGTCGTCGACGATGCCGCCGCGCGCAACGTTCACCAGGATCGCCGACGGCTTCATGCGCGCCAGTTCGGACGCACCGATCGCGTGGCGGTTTTCCGCGGAAAACGGCAGCACGAGCACGAGAAAATCCGCGCGCTGCAACAAGTCGTCGCGGCCGACGTAGCCGGCATTGCATTCGCGCTCGATGCGTTCGTCCAGGCGCGAACGGTTGTGATAGATCACCGGCATGCGAAAGCCGGCGGCGCGGCGCGCGATCGCCTGGCCGATGCGGCCCATGCCGAGAATGCCGAGCGTGCGACCGTGCACCTCGGTACCGAGCAGCAAACGGTACGACGATCCTTGCCAATGCCCGGCACGCACGTAGCGTTCACCCTCGCCGACGCGCCGCGCCGCGGCCAGCAGCAGCGCCCAGGCGAAATCGGCGACCGCCTCGTTCAGCACGTCCGGCGTGTTCGTCGCGACGATGCCGCGCGCCGTCAGCGCGGCGACGTCGAGGTTGTTGTAGCCGACGCCGACATTGGCGATCACGCGCAGGCGTGGTGCCCGCGCGACCGATCCGGCATCGACCGGATCGGCCACACCCAGAACGGCGCCATCCAATTCGCGCAGCCTGTGCCCGGTCTCCTGCGCGGTCCAGGAACGGTCCCTGGTTTCGGCGTCGACGTCGAAGTATTCCCGCAACCGGTCGACGATGTCGTCGAACAGCGGGTGCGAGACCCAGACACGCGGCCGATCGACGCGGGTCACGTCGCGGACTTCGAATCGCCGCTGCGCGGCGGAACGTGCGGCGCGACGTCGCCGACGTCGCCGCACTGTGCGCGATGGCGCAGCGCCTGGTCGATCAGCACGAGCGCCAGCATCGCCTCGGCGATCGGCGTCGCGCGGATGCCGACGCACGGATCGTGGCGACCCTTGGTCACGACGTCGACCGGCTCGCCGGCGAGATTCACGCTGCGCCCCGGAATCAGGATGCTCGAGGTCGGTTTGAGCGCCATCGAGGCGACGATCGCCTGCCCGGTCGAGATGCCGCCGAGGATGCCGCCGGCGTGGTTCGACAGGAATCCCTGCGGCGTGATCTCGTCGCGGTGCTCGCTGCCGCGCTGCGTGACGGCGCCGAAGCCGGCGCCGATCTCGACGCCCTTGACCGCATTGATCGACATCAGCGCCGCGGCAATCTCGCCGTCGAGCTTGCCGTAGATCGGCTCGCCCCAGCCCGGCGGCACGTTTTCCGCCACGACGGACACGCGGGCGCCCACCGAATCGCCCGACTTGCGCAGCGCGCTGATGTAGCTCTCCAGCTGCGCAATCATCGACGCGTCGGGCCAGAAGAACGGATTGGCGTCGACGGAGTCCCAGTCGAACGCCGCCGGGGTCAGCGGTCCGAGCTGGGCCAGCCAGCCGCGCACGACGATGCCGAACCTGTCGTGCAGGTACTTTTTTGCGACGACGCCGGCAGCGACGCGCATCGTCGTCTCGCGCGCCGACGAGCGGCCGCCGCCGCGCGGATCGCGGATGCCGTACTTCTTCCAGTAGGTGTAGTCGGCGTGCCCGGGCCGGAACGTCTGCGCAATTTCCGCGTAGTCCTTCGACTTCGCATCGACGTTGCGGATCAGCAGCGCGATCGGCGTACCGGTGGTGCGGCCCTCGAACACGCCGGACAGGATTTCGACCTCGTCGGTTTCGTGCCGCTGCGAGGTGAAACGCGACTTGCCGGTCGCGCGCCGCTCGAGATCACGGCGAAACTCTTCCGGCGCCAGCGCCAGGCCGGGCGGGCAGCCGTCGATCACGCAGCCGATCGCCGGCCCGTGGCTTTCGCCGAAGGTCGTGACGGTGAAGATCTTTCCGAACGAATTACTCGACACTGCCGGATTCCGCTAAGTCCAAAAAATCAAAAGACCACCACGAAGGCACGAAGATCACGAAGAAAAACAGATCCGGAAGAAGGAAAGCCGAATTGCATCAACGGCTCTTCCGTCGATCTCGCGTCTTTTTTACTGCGCTTCTTCGTGGCTTTTCCTTCGTGTTCTTCGTGACTTCGTGGTCATCTTTTGACTCGGCTCGAGAACTCCTCGCAGCTGCGGCGGCGCGGATCGAGGCAGCGTGGGCGACCAGGTCGTCGCGCTCGATCTCGAACACGCCCATCTGGCCGACCTCGAACTCGATCCAGTTGAGCGGCAGACGCGGCAGCAGTTCGACCAGGGCGCGTTCGCTTTCGCCGACTTCGACGATCAGCACGCCGTCGGCCGTCAGGTGCCGCGGCGCCGCGGCGAGGATGCGCAACGCGAAATCGAGTCCGTCGTCGCCCGCCTTCAGGCCCAGCGCCGGTTCATGGCTGTATTCGGGCGGCAGCGCGGCGAATTCCTGCAGCGTCACATACGGCGGATTGCTCACGATCAGGTCATAGGCTTCGCCTTCCAGCGCGCCGAACAGGTCCGACTTGCGCGCGCGCACGCGCTCATCTACATTGTGGAATTGTATATTCTCGCGCGCCAGATCGAGCGCGGCGTCGCTGATGTCGGCCAGGTCGACGTGCCAGTGCGGATTGTGCACGGCCATGGCGATGCCGATGCAGCCCGAGCCGGTGCACAGGTCGAGCGCACGGCGCACGGCAACGCCGTCGAGCCAGGGCGAGAAGCCGCCCAGAATCGTTTCGGCAATCGGCGAACGCGGCACCAGCGCACGCTCGTCCGACTTGAATTTCAGGCCGGCGAACCATGCTTCTCCGGTCAGGTAAGCGACCGGTTTGCGCTCGCGCACGCGGCGTTCGATCATTGCCAGCACGTTCTTCTTTTCCGCTGCCGTGAGCCTGGCCTGGCCGTAGGCCGGCGACAGGTCGTGCGGCAGGTGCAGAACCTGCAGCACCAGATGCGTGGCTTCGTCGAGCGGGTTGTCGTAGCTGTGGCCGAAGGTCAGGCCGGCGCCGGAAAAACGGCTGGCGCCGTAGCGGATGAAATCGATGATCGTGGCGAGTTCTGCGGTCACGGGTCGCGGCAGCGGCTGTCGGGCGCGACAAGTATAGGCCAAGCCCGCAGTTATAATGCCGGCATGAGTCCATCCGCACCGCCTCCGCACCGGTCTTTCGTCTGGGTGATCCTCGCCGGCGCGCTCGCCGCCGCATTCGGTCTGTGGTTCGGCAATCGCCAGTTCGGCGGCGTCCGTGCGCCGGCGCTCGAAGCTGCCGTGCTGTATCCGCAGCCGCGACCGGTACCCGAATTCCAGCTGATGCGTGTCGACGGCAGGCCGCTGACGCTGGCGGACTGGCGCGGGCGCTGGAATGTCGTCTACTTCGGCTATGCCAGTTGCCCCGACGTGTGACCGACGACGCTCGCTTCGTTCAAGCGGACGTGGCAGCTGCTCGGCGAGCAGGGCCTGCACGACCGCGTCGGCTTCGATTTCATCTCGGTCGATCCGCAGCGCGATACGCCCGAGTTGCTCGGAAAATATGTGGCGTTTTTCAGTCCCGATTTCGTCGCTGCGACCGGAACCGATGCGCAGTTGGCCGGCCTGACCCGTTCGCTCGGCCTGCTTTATTCGCGCGCCACGAACGCCGACGGAACGATCCAGGTCGATCACAGCGGCTCGGCCGTGATCATCGATCCGCAGGGTCGCCTGACCGGCATCTTCCGCCCGCCGTTCGCGCCGGCAGTCGTGGCGCGTGATCTGGCAACGCTTGCCGCAACGCCCGGAAGCTGATAGATGCGCCCTGCCGTCGCGCTGCAGTACGTGCTGCCACACCGCGCGCTTTCGCGCGCCGTCTACTGGGCGACGCGCTGGACATGGCGTCCGTGGAAAAATTTCCTGATCGCCCGCGTGATCCGCAGCTATCGAGTCGACATGGCGCAGGCGCGCGTCGAAGATCCGGTCGCGTACCCGACGTTCAATGCATTCTTCACGCGCGCACTGAAACCCGGGGCGCGTCCGCAGCCGGTCGACGCCAGTGCGATCGCCTGCCCGGCCGACGGCCGCATCAGCCAGATCGGAGCGATCACGACGGATGCCGGCGGCCATGCGCGGTTGTTCCAGGCCAAGGGTTTCGACTTCAGCGCGGCGGAACTGCTCGGCAGCGAAGCGGCGGCGCATCCGTACGCCGGCGGCAGCTTCGTCACGGTTTATCTGTCGCCACGCGACTATCACCGCGTGCATATGCCGTTGGCCGGCACGCTGCGCGAGACGGTGCACATCCCCGGGCGCCTTTTCAGCGTCGCTCCGTTCAGTGTCAACGCGGTGCCGCGTGTTTTTGCGCGCAACGAACGACTGGTTTGCCACTTCGACGGAGACCGCGGCCCATTTGCCGTCGTGATGGTCGGTGCGATGCTCGTTTCCAGCGTCCAGACCGTATGGGGCGGTCTCGAGATTCCGCCGTACGCGAGCGCGATCACGCGCAAGAGCTGGCGCGAGCACGCAATCCGGCTCGAGCGCGGCATGGAGATGGGGCGGTTCAACATGGGCTCGACGGTCATCGTTCTCGTCCCGCCCGGCCGTGCCGCCTGGGATGACGGGCTCGGTCCGGAAGCCGCCGTGCAGATGGGCCAGGCGATAGGAACGACCGCCGCCTAGGCCGATTTCTCGACGCCCGGCGAGAATTTAGGCCCATCCCTCAGAAAACGCGTGCATTTTTCCCAAAAATCAGAAACAATGTGACGCAGATGGTCAAATTGTGACGCAGTGCGTAATTGGCCGTCCGCGATCGAAGTAGGATCGCGACCAAGGTTCCAACAGCTTGATGTCGAAAGGAAACCGTTCTCCATGCGCATCGTCAGCCGCCTGCTTGCCCTGAGCCGCTCGATCCAGCTCAATCGCCAGTACCGCGAAATCCAGCGTGAAATCGACACGATGCCGCTGGCCACGCGCCGGCAGCTGGCCGCGCTGGCCGTCAAGGAATTCGCAAACGCCTCGCAGTGCGAGTATCCGCATCTGTACGGCACGCCGGGCGAATCGCACGGCCTCGAGACCACCTGGGGCAAGGGCGTGGAAGTCGGCTTCACGCGCGTGCGCTCGGACAACCCGCACATCAAGCTGCGCGGCATCGCGCTTTGGCTGACGGTGGCCTACTTCGAGACCAAGGATTCCCAATACGGCGAAGCGCAGAATCTGCACAAGCAGCTGATGCGCACGCTGCGCGTGCTCAAGGAATACGCGCCGCCGGCGTCGACGCCGGACCGCTGGTCGGCCGAAGTCGGTCGCGCGGTCGCCTGATACGATTTTCCCAACGTCGGGTATTCAAAGCATAGCGCCGCTACCGCGGCGCTCTTTTTTTGTGCGGCCCGAGAACCGCAGCGCCGGTCACCTGCGGCAGGACGACGGCACCTGCAGGGTCTGGCCCGGACGCACGGCATAGGCCGGCCCCCTGATGTGATTGGCACTGGCCAGTTCGCCGACTCCGCAGCCGGTCTTGCGCCCGATGGCACCGAGCGTTTCGCCTTTCCTGACGACGTAGCTGCGCGCGGCGCTGCTGCGCGGTGCCTTCGCCGTGCGTGCACCCGGTGGCGCGAGCGGCACGGCGGCGCTGTGCAGGTCGCTGGCGAGTTCGACCCACTTTCCGCCAGCGCAGGATTTCTCGTAGACCGGCACCAGCCGCGCCGGCAACTCGATGCGCGTGCCGGCCGGCAGCGCCTGTTGCGGCTCGTAGGCCGGGTTGAGGTTGCGCAGCGTGCGGAACCAGCCGTTCGTGTTGCCATCCTGGCCGAGGCAGATGGTCAGCTCGTCGATCGACGTTGCCGTCGCGAGCGCAATGGCGGCCGGCTTGGCGTCGAGGTGCGGAAATGAAAGATGGTAGCGCTCCGGATGCAGGAACAGCCACGCCGCGGCGAGCACCATCGGCACGTAGTCGCGCGTTTCCGGTGACAGCTCGAAATAGATCTTCGGGTCCCAGAAGCTCGCATCGGGGCTGCGGTTCGCCACGCGCTGCATCGCACCTTCACCGCCATTGTAGGCGCCTAGGACGAGTTCCAGGTTGTCGTTGAATACCGCCAGCTGCTCGTTGAGGTAGGCGGCGTTTGCGCGTGCCGAAAGCTGCGGATCGAAGCGCTGGTCGAAACCGTTGACCGTGCCGAGGCCGAAGCGCGCACCGGTGGCATACATGAATTGCAGCGGGCCGCTCGCGCCCGAACGCGATACCGCATGCACCTTGCCGCCGGACTCCTTGGCCAGCATGCCGAACAGCAATGCCTCGGGCAAGCCGGCCTTCTGGTACTCCGGCCACATGCGATAGCGCAGGTACTGGTAGTTCTCGTAGGCCAGCATCAGGTTCGGCCGAAGTTGCGTGAGCCACTGCTCCAGAGCCACCTTGACCGGGTCATTCAATGCGATCAGGTCGGACAATTCGCGACCCTTGAGCAGCGCCACGGAACGTTTGACTTCCGGCAGCGCAGCGGCGACCGGCGAGCTCACGCCGGCCTCGGCGCTCGCCTCGTTGCCGTCGGGCGCCGGATTGGCGGCATCCTCGCCAAGCAGGCCGCTGTCCTGGCGCAGCAGGTGATCGAAGGCGGCGATGAAGCGCTGGCTTTCGCAATCGTGCAATGCAAGACATTGCGCCGAAGCCGCCTGCAGGTCGTCCAGGGCAGCCCTGGCATCGGCTGCCGATTTCTCTGCACCGACCGTCTGCGCCGACGCGCGCGCGGCGGTGAAGCGCTTCCCATCCGCATCCAGGCGCGCGTACAACGCGCCGATCTGCTCGGTGTTCGATGGCGTCTGGTTGGCAGCCGAAGATGGCGGCGGTGCGGTTTTCTGAGGGGGTTGCCCGGCGCAGGCGCCGAGTGTCAACAGGGTGATGATCGTGCAGAGACGCAAATTGCCTGGCATTGCTCGCGGACTCGATTGAACAAACATCCGCACGTTACCGGTCATGGCGCCGCACCACAACCCTTCGCGATCCCGGCGAGTCGTGCGAACATCGTCGCGTCGAACCTTGCGGATGCGCAAACGTGAACGAGATCCTGCTCGGCAAGAGCGTGCTCCAGCCGGCCGACGTCTTCCTGCATGCGCGCTACGGCAACCGCCACGGCATGATCGCCGGCGCTACCGGTACCGGCAAGTCGGTATCGCTGATGGTGATGGCCGAGGGGTTCTCGCGGCTGGGCGTACCGGTTTTTCTCGCCGACGTGAAAGGCGATCTGTCCGGCCTGTCGCAGGCAGCCGTCGTCGGCGACAAGCTGCAACCGCGGCTGGACAAGCTCGGCTTGACCCACTTCGCGCCCGCCGCCAATCCCGTCGTGTTCTGGGATATCTACGGCAAGCTCGGCCATCCGGTGCGCACGACGGTTTCGGAGATGGGGCCCCTGCTGTTCGCGCGCCTGCTCGAGCTCAACGACGTGCAGAGCGGCGTGCTCGAGGTGCTGTTCAAGCTTGCCGACGATCATGGCTGGCTGCTGCTCGACCTGAAGGACCTGCGCGCCTTGCTCAACCACGCCGCCGACAAGGACAACGCCAGGTCGATCTCGTCGGACTACGGCCTGATCAGTCCGACATCGGTGGCGGCGATCCAGCGTGCGCTGCTGGCGCTCGACAGTGCAGGCGGCGACGCATTCTTCGGCGAGCCGGCGCTCGAACTGGCCGACTTCATGCGCGTCGGCCTCGACGGCCGCGGCATCGTCAACATCCTCGCCGCCGATCAGTTGATCCTCAAGCCGCGGCTGTATTCGACGTTCCTGCTGTGGCTGCTGTCGGAGTTGTTCGAAAAACTGCCCGAGGTCGGCGATCTGGATGTGCCGAAACTCGTGTTCTTCTTCGACGAGGCGCACCTGCTGTTCGACGACTGTCCGCCGGCGCTGCAGAAACGCGTCGAGCAGACCGTGCGCCTGATTCGCTCCAAGGGCGTCGGCGTGTACTTCTGCTCGCAGAATCCCGACGACGCACCGGAAGTGATCCTCGGCCAGCTCGGCAATCGCGTGCAGCATGCTCTGCGCGCGTTCACGCCACGCGACCAGAAGGCGGTGCGCGCGGCTGCCGAGACGTTCGCTCCGAATCCGAAGCTCGGCAATGTCGCCGACGTAATCACCCGGCTGGGCGTGGGCGAAGCGCTCGTGTCGACGCTGCAGGACGGCGGCGTGCCGCTGCCGCTCGAGCGCGCGCTGATCGTGCCGCCGACCTCGCGCATCGGCACGATCAGCGACGCCGAGCGAGCTACGGTGCGTTCGCGCTCGCCGGTCGGGACAAAGTACGACGCGCCGGTCGACCGTGAATCGGCGTACGAGATGCTGACGCAACGCGCGAACCAAACGGCCGCGCCGGCGCCGGGCACCCAGCCGGCGCCGACGGCACCCGCTCCGTCGTCGCAAGCGGCGGCACCGGGATCGGGCTGGGGCAAGGCGATCAGCGACGCCGTGTTCGGCACCAGCCGCCGCCAGGGCATGATCGAGGCGCTGGCCAAGTCCGCGGCGCGCAACGCCGGCGGCCAGCTCGGCCGCAGCATCCTGCGCGGCGTGCTCGGTTCGATCACGCGCAGGTAGACTTGCACGACGCAACGATTCGATATCCGCCACCCGGCCCATACGCAATCCGCCGAGATCGACCTGACGTGAACGAGCCCGCGACCAACGAAAGCGCCCGGCCTTACCACGAACGCTGGCACGAGATCCTGCGTTATCCATTGCATTCGGCCGCACTGTCCACGGTCATTGCGATTGCCGTAGCGCACACGCTGGTGCTGCTGCTCATGGTCGTCGGGCCGCTGCTCGACCTGCTGGTCTGGGCCGCATTCTTCAAGTATGCGTTCGAAGTGCTGCGCTGGAGCGCGAACGGCCGCGACCAGCCGCCGGAAATCAGCCTCACCGTCGGCGACGCCGTCGGACGCTACGCAGTGATGCTGCTGATCCTGATCGAGCTGGCGCTGATTCTGGCGGCGATCTCGTTCGGCACGGCCGGCGCGATGGTGTTCGGCCTCATCGTCGCCACCGTCATGCCGGCGATGGTGATGATCCTGGCAATCGACGAGGATCTGGTGCGCGCGCTCAATCCGCTGGCCTGGGTCGCCCTGATGATCCGGCTCGGGGGAACCTATTTTGTCCTGGTCGGCTTCTTCATCGCGGCCTTGTTCGTGCAGAGCGTCGTGGTCGGCCTGCTGCGCATCGCGCTGCCCGGCATCATCGTCGACGCGCTGGTCTATTTCGCCGTCAACTATCTGATGATCGCCAACTTCCATCTGATCGGCTGGGTGATCCACGAGCATGCCGACGAACTGGGCTACACCGGCCACGTCGAGTTGCAGGAGCGGCCGCCGGCCGAGGCCGGACCAGACGCACTGATCATCGACAGCGCGCGGCGCCGCGCCGCAGGCGGCGACGTCGACGGCGCGATCGCCCTGTTGCGCGACGAGATCGCCGTGCGTCCCGATGCGGTCGCCTTGCACGAGGAATACCGGCACTGGCTCAAGCAGTCCGATGCGCAGTCCGACCTGCTGGCGAACTCGCGGCATTACATCGGCGCGCTGCTCGCGCACAACCGGGACCACGCCGCGATGGACGTCGCGCGCGAGGCCTGCGCGCTCGATCCCGGCTTTGCTCTCGACAAGGCCGAACACGTCACGCGCCTGGGCACGGCGGCGGCTGCGGCAGGCCAGTCGCAACTCGCACTCGACATCCTCGGTGGCTTCCACAAGCGCTTCCGCAACCACCCCGATATCGCGCGCAACTACCTGCTCGCCGCGAAGATCATGGCCGAACGCATGAACCGCGAGCTGCAGGCGCGCGCGCTGCTGCAGCAGATCAGGATCGTGCTGCCGAACGATCCGCTGATTCCCGAGGTCGACGCGTATCTGGCGTTTCTCGACAAGCTCGCGGCAACCCCCGCAAAGCCGGCGCCGCCGCCTGCGCCGTGACGCGCTGGCGCCCGCCCCCGGCTGCCTCGACCGCGATCATCACGGCAGAGGGCTACCGCACGCTGAAGGGAGAGCTGGACCACCTCTGGCGCGAACGGCGGCCCGAAGTGGTCAGGGCGCTGGCCGCCGCCGCTGCCGAAGGCGATCGTTCGGAGAACGCCGAGTATACTTATCGCAAAAAGCAGCTCGGCGAGATAGACCGCCGCGTGCGCTACCTGAGCGGGCGTCTCGAGACGCTCAAGGTGGTCGCGCACAAGCCGACCGACGGCACGGCGATTTTCTTCGGCGCGTGGCTCGAGGTGGAAGACGAAGCCGGCGGCACGCAGCGCTTCCGCATCGTCGGGCCGGACGAAACCGACGCAGCGCGCGGCTGGATCAGCATCGATTCCCCGCTCGCGCGCGCGGCGCTGAAGAAGCGCGTCGATGACGAATTCGACGCCGAGCTGCCGGGCGGACGCCGCCACTTCGTCATTGTCGCCGTCAGCTACGAACCGCCCTGAAGCCCGGCGCAACCGGACGACCTGTTCGCGGCGCGGGTCCCACCTGCCCGAAACGGCGCTTCCCGCCCGAGTGACAGCGGTACCGGGTAGTGTCTTCCGGCCCGCACCGGACAAAAGCACGGTGCGTTGCGATAGAAACTTTCGTCTGCATTGTCCTCGTGCCAGCCGGGAATCCCCGACATCGGCAACGGGCGAAGTTCCTGCGGATCCCGCAGCAGTTCCCCGCCCACGACACCGGCAACTACTGCTTTTATCGCCGGCCGGCCGTGGGCCGATGCGGCATGTTCCACATCTATACTTTGCGGCGTGGCGACGACCAGCGCCTTGCCGACCAGCAGCTGCCGGCGCTTCAGCGCATGCTCGAGCAGCGCATGGCCGAACACGATCGCTTCGACGCGGCCGTTGTTCCAGGCACTGCGCTCGCGCCAGAACAGGCCATGCCAGTCGTGCGCGTCCCACAACCCGAGCAGCGCGGGATCGCGCAACAGGACGATCACGCCGGCTTCGTCGAACAGCGTCAGCGCACACTGCGCGCGCGTGCGCGACTTCGGCCCGACCATCGCGATCTGGGCAACCTGGCGTGCATTCAGCGCGGACTTCAACGGCGCAAAGCGCAGCCAGACCAGGGCGTTGAGCAGGTCGTGCCAGTTGTGCTCGCGCGTGGCGACCTCGCCCCGCAGCGCGATGCGTTGTTCGTAGTGCAGGCCGTCGGCCAGCAGCTCCGGCGACTGCGCGACGAAATGCGGCGAGCCGGCGCCCGCGGCGCGCGCGCATGCATTGAGGGCGTCGAGATCCGGCCACCCGCGATCGCAGATGAAGTCGCGAAACTGCAGCCACTGGCTCAGCGGCGGCCGCGAGAATACGACCGGATCGATTTCCGACCGAGCCGGCGCCACGAATCGCATGCGTCAGGATCCGCCGTGTTCGCGGGCAACGGCAGGAGCATCGCCGCGTGCCGGATCCGGCGGTGCAATCATGCGGCGAGCTCGCCGGCCAGGTCGTGATCTTCCGCCGCCGTCACGCGCACTTTCACGAACTGGCCCGCCTTCAGCTTTTGTCCGTCGCGGATGCGCAGCACACCGTCGATCTCGGGCGCGTCGGCACTGGTGCGCGCGACCGCGCCATCGGCGTCGACGTGGTCGACCAGCGCGTCGACGACCTGGTCGACCCGCCGCTTCAGCTTTGCCGCGCTGATGCCGGCCTGCCTCGCCATGAAGCGCTCGAGGCGCTCCTGCTTTGTCTCCTCCGCCACCCCGCCCGCCAGTTCGTTGGCTTTCGCACCGTCGACCGGCGAGTAGGCGAACGCGCCGACGCGGTCGAGCTGTGCCTCGTCGAGAAACGCCAGCAGTTCGTCGAACTCGGCCTCGGTCTCGCCCGGGAAGCCGACGATGAACGTGCTGCGGATCGTCAGTTCGGGACAGACCCTGCGCCAGGCGCGGATCCGCTCGAGTGTTCTCGCGCTCGCCGCGGGCCGCTTCATCAGCTTGAGAATGCGTGGACTGGCGTGCTGGAACGGGATGTCGAGGTACGGCAGGATCCGGCCTTCCGCCATCAGCGGAATGACCTCGTCCACATGCGGATAGGGATACACGTAATGCAGGCGCACCCAGGTGCCGAGCTGGGCCAGGCCCTCGCACAGCTCGGTCATGCGCGTGCGGTATTTCGCGCCGCGCCATTCGTGCGCCGCGTATTTCACGTCGACGCCGTAGGCACTGGTATCCTGCGAGATGACGAGCAGTTCGCGCACGCCGCTTTTCGCCAGTCGCTCGGCCTCCCTCAGCACCTCGTCGACCGGCCGCGACACCAGATCGCCGCGCATCGACGGAATGATGCAGAACGTGCAGCGATGGTTGCAGCCTTCGGAAATCTTCAGGTACGCATAGTGCCGGGGTGTCAGCTTGACGCCGATGTCGTCCGATGGCGCCGACTTGCGCGATCGCGCGCGCGGCACGATGTCGACGAACGGATCGTGCTTCGGCGGCAGCTGCGTGTGCACGGCGCTCATCACGCTGGCGTAGTCCTGCGGCCCGGTAATGGCGAGCACGTCCGGGTGCGCCTCGCGAATCACGTCGGCCCGCTTGCCGAGGCAGCCGGTGACGATGACCTTGCCGTTCTCGGCGAGCGCCTCACCGATCGCGTCGAGCGATTCCTGCACGGCCGCATCGATAAAGCCGCAGGTGTTGACGACGACGACATCGGCGGCGCCGTAACTCGGCACGATCTCGTAGCCTTCGACGCGCAACTGGGTCAGGATGCGTTCGGAGTCGACCAGGGCCTTCGGGCAGCCGAGGCTGACGAAGCCGACTTTGGGGTTCTTGCGCGACATGGAATCGATCGATGAGGACAGAACGCAATTGTACCCGGCTGCCGCGCCACAAGCTGCAGTTGCGGCCACCCCGGCGACGCACCAGCGTCGACGATTGCGTACGGCCGGCAGCGGCGCGGGCTGCGCGACAGACGCCACGGTTGACATCGCGCCAAGCGCCCCTACCCTTGCGATGACAGATGGCGAGAGGTGAACGATGGGCGGGATGATCAACCTGAACACCTCCGGCACGCAGTGCATCGGTGCGTACCTGGCCAGACCCGACGGGGCGTCGAAGGGCGGCATCGTCGTCGTGCAGGAAATCTTCGGCGTGAATGCGCACGTGCGCTCGGTCACCGACCGCTTCGCCGCGCTCGGCTACACGGCGATCGCGCCCGCGTTCTTCGACCATGTCGAGTCGGGCGTCGAGCTCGGTTACGACGACGCCGGCTTCAAGCGCGGTCGCGGGCTGGTCGGCGAGATCAGTTTCGACAAGGCCATCGAGGATGTCGCCAGCGCCGCCGAGTCGATCAGGTCAGCGGGGCGGATTGGCGTGGTCGGCTATTGCTGGGGTGGCTCGGTCGCACTGCTCGCCGCGATCCGGCTCGGTCTGCCGGCGGTCAGCTACTACGGCGCGCGCAACGTGGCCTTCCTGCACGAAAAGCTGCGCGCTCCGGTGCAGTTCCATTTCGGCGAGAACGATGCCAGCATCCCGCCCGAAGCGGTACAGAAGCATCGTGAGGCATACCCCGACATGGACGTTTATACCTATCCGGCCGGGCACGCCTTCAATCGCGACGTCGACCCGTCGCATTACGATGCAACGAGTGCAAAGCTCGCGCTCGAGCGCACGCTGGCATTCTTCGCAAAAAACCTCTAGCTGACGCGTCAGTCGGAACCGTCGCCGGTTCCGGCGCCAGCGGCCCGCTCGAGTGTTCGGTGCATGGCCCTGATGACGTTTGGTCCGGATGGGGCGGTCTGTTCGTCCGGTCCCTGGAGAGTTCGAAGCAAAGTACGGCAGGATCCGGCTCCGTCGCGACGGTACCGTGATGTTGTTGCCACCCGTTCGGGAGCGCTTCCCATGCGTCGTCGCCATTTGCGCCAGATCCAACCGCCCATCGCCCGCCCGCTTGCCGTTTGCTGCGCCTTGCTGCTTGCCCAATTCGTCGCGCCGGCAATGGCCGGCACGATCTACAAGTGCACCGCTGCCGACGGCACGATCGCGTTTCGCGACCAGCCTTGCGAAGCGGCCGCTGCGCAAGTCGAGGTGTCGGTCCACGGCACTACGCAGTTCGGTGGCGCTGCGGCGGCATCCGCGCCCGAGCCGCAAGGCGAATCCGACGCCAGCCAGGCGCCTGCGCCGCCCGCACCGGCCAAGGACTGCGGCGACTGGGTTCCGCCGCCATGGCAGGTCGAGGTAACCCCGCCCGCGCAACCTGACCTCAGCGCGTATCCGCGCGACGCAGACGGGCAGCCGGTCATCGTCCCCGGGAAGGACATCAGCCTCGTGGCCATCACGCCGGACCGGCGCGATGCGATGTCGGTGCAGACGGAATGCACGGCGATGATCGACTCGTGCTTCCACAAGGACAACGACAAGCGCAATTCCTACGACGCGTGTTTCAACTCGGCGCCGCGCTGCAAGTCTTCGCGTCCGTGGGAAGAAGGAAAACCGTGCTGCCCGGATGTGTGCTGGCAGAAGTACGCGGACCTGCGCCGCCAGTGCGTCGATCCGTTTGGCGCATCCAGCCGCGTGTTCTTCAACGATCATTGCGTGCCCGGGGTTGCCGAGATGCTGGGTGGAACCAGGCCGTAGGCGGGCCGCTCGACGCGCAATCCGGCAACGTGCCCGGGAACCGGGGAAGTCCCTGGCGCCGCTGGTTTCCGGTAGCCCGCGAGGCGGTCTATCGGGCAGAATCGCCCATCGAGGACCCTGCTGGCCGTGCCGATGTCCGAATCCGATCGAGCTGCTGCGCCGCAGCCAGCCGTATTCACGCTCGACTCGCGCCTCGCCGCCGATACCCACCGGATCGGCGACCTGCCGCTTTCGCGCGTGCTGCTGTTCGACGACGCACGCTTCCCGTGGCTGGTTCTGGTGCCGCGCCTGGCCGGGTTGCGCGACCTGATCGACCTGCCGCACGACGACCAGCACCTCCTGCTCGACGAGGTCAACCGCTGCGCCCACGTACTGCACGCGATCGACAAGCCGGACAAGTTGAACATCGCCGCACTCGGCAATGTCGTCGCGCAACTGCACGTGCACGTGATCGCCCGCTACGCGCACGACGCCGCATGGCCGCGCCCGGTCTGGAACGTCGGCACGGCGCAGGCCTACTCGGCCGACGCACTGCAGGCGCGCCTCGCCAGGCTGCGCGCGGGGCTGCAGATCGAACCCGACGCATGAGCAGTGCACGGATCGAGCCGCTGGGTGACAGTGCGCTGCTGGTCCGTGTCGGCGATCGCATCGACGAAGAAACCAATGTGGCCGCGCTCGCCCTGGCCGACACGTTGCGCGCCGCGCGATTGCCCGGAGTCGGCGACGTGGCGCCGGCGTACGCCAGCGTCGCCGTGCGCTTCGACATCGACGCGTGGCGCGCAGCGGACGATCCACGACCTGCCCATGCGCGCCTCGCGCAACGTATCCGCGAACTTCTGCAGGCGTTGCCGCACGACACGCAAGGCGGTTCGACGGACACCGCAGACGGCAACGGCGTTCCGGCCACGCCACATCGGCTGCTTTCCGACCGTGTGGACGATCGGATCGAAATCCCGGTGTGCTACGGCGACGCGTTCGGTCCGGACCTCGACGCCGTCGCTGCGCATGCAGGACTCGATGCACGCGACATCATCGAGCGTCACTCGAACGCCGAATATCGCGTTGCGATGCTCGGCTTCATGCCGGGTTTTCCGTACCTGCTCGGCCTGGATCCGGCGCTGCAGGCACCGCGCCGCCCAAGTCCGCGCACGCGCGTGCCGGCCGGATCCGTTGCGATCGGCGGCGCGCAGACCGGCATCTACCCGCGCGAATTGCCGGGCGGCTGGCAACTGATCGGGCGCACGCCGCTGGCGCTGTTCGATCCGTCGCGTGCGCCGCCGGCGTTGTTGCGGCCGGGACAGCGCGTGCGTTTCCGTCCGATCGACGCGGGCGAGTTCGCGGCGTTGGCGCCATGAGCATTCGCGTGCTGACGCCCGGCTGGCTGAGCAGCGTGCAGGACGCCGGCCGCTGCGGCCACGCCGCGATCGGCGCCGGCGTGGCGGGCGCGATGGACGGCACGGCCCTGCGTCTGGCCAATGCGCTCGTCGACAATGGCGCGAATGCCGCGGCGATCGAAATCACGCTGCGCGGCCCACGCTTGCGTTTCGAAACCGACACGCTGATCGCCCTGACCGGCGCCGCGATCGATGCGCGCTGCGGCGGGCTGGCGATTCCGGCGTGGCGTCCGGTGGCGATCGGCGCCGGCGCAGAGCTCGAACTCGGCGACATGCGTCGCGGCGCGCGCGCCTACCTTGCCGTCGCCGGGGGCGTCGACGTTGCCCAGGTGCTGGGCAGCCGCAGCACGGACATCAACGCGGCACTTGGACCATTCAACGGGCGCGGCCTGGCTGCCGGCGATGAACTGCCGCTTGCGCAGATCGCGCCGGAGCGGCTTTCGCGCCTGCGCCACGCATTGCGTGCTGCGTCGCCCGAACGCGCCGGCGAAACCGCGGTCGCGGCCGCGCACTGGTCGCTCGATCCGCAACCATGGTTCGACCTGCGCGGCGACCTGCCGGTCGCGCTGCTGCGCGGCAGCCATTTCGACAGCCTCGACCCGGCTTCGCGCCGGGAGCTGTTCGCGGGCAGGTTTCGCGTCGGCAACGAATCCAATCGCGTTGGCTATCGGCTCGAAGGTCCGAAGCTGAATCTCGCGGCGCCGCTCGAACTGATCTCGGAGGGCGTCGTTCCGGGCACGGTGCAGCTGCCGCCGAATGGCAGCCCGATCGTGCTCATGGCCGAGGCGCCGACCACCGGCGGCTACCCGCGCATCGCCCACGTCGCCTCGATCGACCTGCCACGGCTTGCGCAACGGCGGCCCGGCGACCACGTGCGCTTCGTCGAAACGTCGCTGGCCGAGGCGCAATCGCGCTATCTTGCGCGCGAGCGGGCGCTGGCCGCCCTTGTACACTCGATCCACGAACGACTGAACAATTAGCGCATGCCCAACCCCGGCTCTCAGCCCGCACCCAGCAGCCCTCGTGTTCGAGCCATCGACCTGAATTGCGACATCGGCGAATCGTTCGGCGCCTGGCGCATGGGCGCCGATGCCGAGGTGATGCCGTGGATCACGTCGGCCAATATCGCATGCGGATTCCATGCCGGGGATTTTTCCACGATGCAGCACACCGTCGCGCTCGCCATGCGGCATGGCGTGGCGATCGGGGCGCACGTCTCGTTGCCCGACCTGCAGGGCTTCGGCCGGCGCGAACTGCCCGTCACGGCCGACGAAGCCCATGCGATGACGCTGTACCAGATCGGCGCGCTTGCAGCCTTCGCCCGCGCCGCCGGCGCGCGCGTGGCACACGTCAAGCCGCATGGTGCGCTGTACAACATGGCAGCGAAGAATGCGGCGCTGTCGCAGGCGATCGCCCGCGCCGTTCGCGACGTCGACGAGAACCTGATTCTGGTCGGCCTCGCCGGCAGCGAACTGCCGAAGGCCGGAACCGACGCCGGACTGCGCGTCGCGCACGAGGCCTTTGCCGACCGGCGCTACGAACCCGACGGCTCGCTTACACCGCGAAGCAAACCGGACGCCGTCATCGACGACGTCGACGAGGCCATCGCCCAGGCCCTGCAGATCGCCGCCGATCGCTGCGTCACGATCCGCGACGGCAGCACGATCGAACTGACCGCCGACACGATCTGCGTGCATGGCGACCGGGCCGACGCCGGCATGTTTGCCAAGCGGCTGCGCGAGGCGCTCGACCGCTCCGGTGCGCTTGTTCGGCGATTGGAGCCGTAGCGCAACAGCGCGAGCCAACGCCAGGCGAGGCGCGACGCGATGAAGAACCGGAGCTGCGCGTCATTGGCGGATGCTCTCGATCAACGCCTTGGGCTCGTAAACGACGCCGCCCTTGATCACGCGATCGGCGTGGCTGAAATTGCCGACATCGGCGAGCGGGTCGGCATCGAGCAGGACCAGGTCGGCGAGCTTGCCCGGCGCGACGGCGCCGATATCGGTGCGCCCCATCGCCCTCGCGCCATTCGTCGTCGCGCTGCGCAGCACCTGCAGCGGCGTCAAGCCCGCATCGCGCATCAGCGCCATCTCGCGGAAGACCGACGGCCCGTGCAGCGTACCGATATTGCCGGCGTCGGTGCCCATCACGATCGGGATGCCGGCGTCCCAGAGCTTTTTGAGATTCTGTTCCGCGATGGTCGGCGCGTTGATCGCAGGCTGGTCGGCCATGAGCTTGGCGACACGTGGCGGAATCTTGTCCTTCGGCATCTTCTCCAGGTCATGCATCGCCGCGAGGATCTGCGGGTCGGCCAAGCGCTGTTCGTCCGGCGTCGCCTGCCAGCGATCCGACAACGCATAGGCGTAGCCGTTGCGCACGAACAGGGTCGGACACAACAGCGCATGGTTCTTGCGCATCAGCGCGATGAACTCGTCGTCGATCGGTTCCTCGAATACCGAGTGCACGAGGTAATCCGCGCCCGCGCGCAGCGAGGCCTTGGCCACGTCCAGTTCGGTCGCGTGCACCGCCAGGCGCAGATGCGCCGCATGCGCCGCGTCGCCCGCGGCCTTGACGATCGCTTCCTGCCTGGCCAGGTCGTCGCCCTTCTGGTGGATGAACCAGACCTTGATGAAATCCGGCTTGCGTTCCAGTTCCCGCGCAACCAGCGCGCGCGCCGCTTCGGGCGATTCGATCCTGATGATCGGCGGATCGCCGAGGTCGAGCTTGACGCGGTCGACCATCGAGATCAGCGGTCCGGCTACTTCGACGCGCGGCGCGACGGCAGTCCTGTCGGCGACGTCGCGCATGTCGAAGTTCCAGAACGGGCCGCCGATGTCGATCACGCCGGTCACGCCGCTGGCGAGCCACACCTTGAACGTCGCCGGCAGGCGCGCCTTGTTGCGCGCGACTTCCTGCGCATACGGCACGACGGCGTTGAAGTCTGCGGCGTCAGGGCGCGTATACAGGTTGCCCGACTGGAAGAAGTGGACATGGCCGTCGATCAATCCGGGGATGAGCCACTTGCCGGTGCCGTCGATGCGCGTTGCCCCTGCCGGCACCGCGGTCGACGCACGCGGTCCGACGGCGGCGATCCGGTCGCCGGAAATCACGACCGTCGCATCGGCCATCGCGGCATCGGCGCCGTCGCGTTCCGGGTTGACGACGGTCACCCCGACGATCGCAAGTTGCGCGACACCTGGTCGAGTGGCCGGCGTTGTCGTGCACGCGGCGAGCGTGGTGAGAATGACGGACAACAATCCACAGCGCCTGCGATTCATGCTTCCTCCGATCAGTGATGATGTTCCGGTCACGTCGCCGATGCCATTGGGTCGGGCACGGTATCCGACAACCCTTCGCCCCGGACGCAGGCACGAAGCGCCAGAGTCGAAGGTTCCGCCACCGCTTCGACTTCGCCCGCTTGCGCCAGCCAGGCCCAGCACGAACGGAAATCGGGATACCGGAACCGACAGCTTGGCTGTGCGGGAATACTGACTCACAATGCACCTCATTCCAAGGGAGTGCGCATGAATTACTGGCCGCTGCTCGGCATCGCGATCGTCATCGTCGGTTTCGCATGGCGCCTGAATCCGGCATTGGTCGTGGTCGTCGCCGGCGTCGCCAGCGGCTTGCTCGCCGGCCTGTCGATGCCGGACCTGCTCGCACTGCTCGGCCGTGCGTTCGTATCGAACCGCTTCGTGCTGATCCTGATCATGACCTTGCCGACGATCGGCCTGCTCGAACGCGCCGGCTTGCGCGAACGCGCGCACAGCTGGATCGCCGGGCTGCACCAGCTGACCCTGGCGCGACTGCTGATCGCCTACCTCGGCGTGCGCCAGGTTCTGTCGACGCTCGGTCTGATCTCGATAGCCGGACATCCGCAAACGGTGCGGCCATTGCTCGCACCGATGGCGGAGGCCGCGGCCGAAAAGATCGATCCGGCGCTCGACGACATACAGCGCGACCGCGTCAAGGCGCTGGCTGCTGCCACCGACAACGTCGGCCTCTTCTTCGGCGAGGACGTTTTCCTCGCGTTCGGCGCGGTGCTGCTGATCCAGGGTTTTCTTTCGCAGCACGGTATCGAACTCGATCCGCGCAGCATCGCTATCTGGGCGCTGCCGACGGCGATCGCGGCGTTCGTGATCCATGCGCTGCGCATTGTCTGGTTCCAGCGCAGCCTGCGCCGCAATGCCGGAACGGTCGCGCCACGAGAGGCCGGCGATGCTGCGCATTGAATATGTGTACTGGGCCTGCGGCCTGCTGCTGCTCGCGGCCGGTGCGTTCGAGTTGCGCGATCGCCGCTACCCGCAGGCCGCGTTCTGGACGATCCTGGCAGCCTGCTTCTTCGGCGGCGACGCCGTGTCGGCGGCGGACAAGGCCGGCAATGCATTGCCGGCGCAGATTGCAGGCGTTGCCGTGATCGCGCTGGCCGGCATCGCCGGCTCCGGCCTGCTGGTGCGCAAGCCGACCGACGACGGTGATGCAACGCGGCGACGCGCCAGTGCCGGGCGCCTGGGCAACTGGCTGTTCGTGCCGGCACTGGCCATCCCGTTCGTGACACTCGGCCTGGTCCTGCTGACGCCTTATGCACGCATCGGCAGCATTGTCCTGATCGATGCCGGGCAGTCCACGTTGATCGCGCTCGGCACCGCCTGCGTGATCGCTGCCGTGGCGGCGATGCTGCTGACACGCGCCAGCATTCCGATCGCGTTGCGCGAAAGCACGCGCCTGCTCGATGCCCTGTCCTGGGCCGCGCTGCTGCCGATGCTGCTGGCGACGCTGGGCGCGGTATTCGCGGCGACCGGCGTCGGCGAGGCCGTCGCGCATCTCGTGTCGGCGGCGATCCCGACGCAGTCGCGCGACGCGTGCGTGCTCGCCTACGGCATCGGCATGGCCTTGTTCACGATCATCATGGGCAACGCGTTCGCTGCGTTTCCGGTCATGACCGCCGGCATCGGGCTGCCGCTGCTGGTCGGCCAGCACGGTGCGCACGCGGCTGTCGTCGGCGCGCTCGGCATGCTGTGCGGTTACTGCGGCACGCTGCTCACGCCGATGGCGGCGAATTTCAATGTCGTGCCGGCCGCGCTGCTCGAACTGCGCGATCCGAACGGCGTGATCCGGGCACAATGGCCGACCGCACTGGTGCTGCTGGCCACCAATCTCGTGCTGCTCGACCGTCTGGCGTTCCGATGACAGCGCGCGCCCCGGTACTGCTGACCGGCTTCGACGCATTCGCCGGCGAAGCGGAAAATCCGTCGCTGCTGATCGCGCGCGCCCTTGACGGCGAACAAATCGCGGGCCGCCGCGTGATCGGCGCAGCGCTGCCGACTGTATTCACACAAGCCCTCGCCGGGCTCGATGCGCTGCTCGACGCGCATCGTCCCGCGCTCGTGCTGGCGCTCGGCCAGGCCGGCGGCCGTGCCGAGATCTCGCTCGAACGCGTCGCGATCAACCTGATCGACGCACGCATCCAGGACAATGCCGGCGACCAGCCGGTCGACGCAGCAGTCATCGACGGCGCCCCGAACGCGTATTTTTCCACGCTGCCGCTCAAGGCCATGTTGAAGCGCCTGCACGAAGCGCAGATTCCGGCGGCGCTGTCGCACAGCGCCGGGACTTTCGTCTGCAACCAGGTATTCTTCGGTCTGGCCCACCGCCTGGCAACGCAGCCGCGCCACGCGCGCGGCGGCTTCATCCACGTGCCGTACCTGCCGGAACAGGCAGCCCGGCATCCCGGCGCGCCGAGCCTGCCGCTGGCAACGATGGTCGAGGCCATCCGGATCTGCATCGAGGCGGCCCTGCTGACGCGCGACGACCTGCATTTCGCGGGCGGCTCGACGCACTAGACATCCGTCGCAACGCCCTCTCCCTTCCTGTGAGGCTCAGGCGCCAGCTGCAAGAATGGCGCGAAAAGCTCTTGCCCTTTGTTCGCGCCAGCGCACATCCTCGCGCTCGTTCATCGTCGGGCAGGCGAATGCCGCAAACCGATCGCGTCAGACGCCGAACGAATCGGCGACGATCTGCCGGTACCATCGTTCCGCCAGCGTCGCCTCTTCCTGCGGCGACGCGGCGCGCGTCGGCGACGGCAGCGGCAGCGAGCGGATCTCGCCGTTTTCGACGGCGAAACGGGCGTGGATCGACAGCGCGTCGTGCTGCGCCAGCAGGCTGTAGCAGACGCTGTCGAATTCGGCGGTCGCAGGCTCCCTGCCGGCGAGCAGCGCGACGATTGCATCGGCGCAGTGCAGTGCCTGGCTGTGGGCAGCCGACGCCGATTTCGGCATGGCGCCGGCAATGCAGGCATCGCCGATCACGTGCACATGCTCGACCAGGGCCGACTCGAACGATGCCGCCGTAACCGGACACCAGCCGTGCCCCGAAGCCAGCCCGGCATCGAGCGCGATCTGGCCCGGCGCCTGCGGCGGGATGATATTCGCCACGGCGGGGCGCTGCGCACCGCGCGACGTGTACAAAGTGGATTTGTCCACATCGACGCGTTCGACCGCGCCGCCCTCGGTCGAGGCGATCCACTCCACCATGCCCGGATAGTGTTTCTTCCACGCGTCCTCGAAGATCTGCTGGCGCGGGAAGTGGTTGTTGGCGTCGAGGATCAGCACCTTGGAGCGGGGCTTGTGCTGCCTGAGCCACGCCGCGATCGCGCTGGCTCGTTCGTACGGGCCGGGCGGACAGCGCATCAGGCCGGACGGCACGCTGATCGCGACGACGCCGCCGTCGTCCATCGCCCGCAACTGCGCCGCCAGCAGTTCGGTCTGCCTGCCGGCAATCCATGCGTGCGGCATGCGCCGCGACGCCGCCTCGTCGTAACCCTGCGGCTTGCCCCACAGGAACCGGATGCCGGGTGCCACGACGAGGCGGTCGTAGCGAAGGTCGGTGCCGCCGGCGAGGGCGACCGTGCGCGCCGCCGCGTCGACCGCCCGGACGCGCTCGCCCACGACGCGCACGCCGGCGCGCGCAAGTCCCGATCGCGTCACCGTGATCGACCCGATGCTGCGCCAGCCGGCGAGCACGGCATTGCTCATCGGGCCGCTCACGTAGTCGGCGTCGGGATCGACCAGGGTCACTGCGATCGACGGGTCCCGCGCACGCAGGGCCATCGCGCAACCGGCGCCGGCGAAACCGCCGCCCACCACCACGACGCGAGCGCGCACCGGCGCCGAACGCAGCGGCAGAGCGGCGCCCGCCGCGGCCAGCGCCACGGCGCGCAGGAAGGTGCGGCGCGCATGCCCGTGCGTCGCGCGGGCGATCATTCCCATTCCAGCTCCTGGTAGGCGCGCGCCACGTTGTGTGGCTGCACCGACTCCCACAGCCGCCAATGCGATCGATCACCGGCTGCGACGTGTGCGACGGCATCGCTCATCGACTCGCCGTCGGCGATGGCGGCGCGAACACCATCGACGAGCGATCGCAAGTAGCGCTGTTCCGGCGCCAGGGCGGCGGCCAGATTCGTTCCGGTCGGGCCGTGCCCGGGCACGACTTGGCGAACGTTGATCTTCCCGAGCTCTTCGATCGCGGCCAGCCAGCCGATTGCGCTGCCGTCGAGTGCCGGCGCGCGCTCGCGAAACAGCAGGTCGCCGGCAAACAGCGTGCCGCTGGCCTCGTCGACGGCGGTCAGGTCGCAATCGGTGTGCGCCTTCGGCCATGCCTTCAGCCGCAGCCTGCGCCCGCCGAGGTCCAGCTCCAGCGAATCGGTAACCGCCACGTCGGGCGCAATGATCTGCGCCGCGGCCGGCGGCGCATCCAGGTCGGCCGCGTAGTCGCGCAGGAAAAATTCGCGGCTGCGGCCAAGCGCCGCCGCCAGCAGCGCGTGACCGACGAACTCGGGCTTGTCGGCTGCGAACGCGGCATTGCCGAGCACATGATCGACGTGCACGTGCGTATTGATCACATAGCAGACCGGCAACTGCGTGCGCTGCCTGATTGCTGCGCGCAACGCGCGGCCGGTTCGCACCGAGCCGCCGGTGTCGATCACCGCGACGCAACGCGTGCCGACGACAAAGCCGAGGTTGGCGATGTCGTCGTGACCCGGAGCATCGAGCGGCAGCATCTTGCCGGTGTGGACGTATACGCCGGGCGCAAGCGCGACGACCGGGAACGAGTCTTTGGCGCAAGCCGGGAATGCGGCGGCAGCGACCGCAATGCCAATCAGCGCGAGCAGCCGTCGCCGCATGTCGATCGCGTGCTCCCATCCGAAACCGGGCCGTTCGCGTCGAGGATGCGCGGTTCGAACTCGAGCATCAAGCGAGCCCGATGTCGCAGCACCCTGCGCGGTGCGCCTGCACCTAACGACTGCCCGCCTTCGCTGCACTGCCGCTCCAGGTTGCGTGGAATTGCGCCTGCTTCGAGTCGGTCGCTTCCAGCACCAGTGGAACGTCCAGCGGCTTCTCGCTGGCGATGCGCACGGTCGGATTCTCGCTCAGCGAAATACCCGTGTCGGCTTCCAGCAGGATGCGGTCGCCCGAGCGCACGCGGATGTGCGAAACGAAATGCGGCGGAATCGGATCGCCGCTGACCGGATCGATCTGGAAACCGGAATTGTTCGGATGATGAATGCTCATCTGCAGCGCCTTGCCGTCGGGCGTCGCGCGGAAGCGGATGTCGCCGAGCGCACCGGCGCCGCCCGCGCCAGGCGGCGCCGAACAGCCGCCGCTGGCGTTGACCCAGGCGCTGCGCATTTCCAGGCTGCCATTGTCCAGCTCCGCGATGGCGCGCACCGACGTCGCACGATCGATGCGCAGGCGCAGCTCGATCTCGTCGATCGGCGCGCCCGGCGCAAGTTGCATCGAGGCCGCCAGCGGTGACGGATTGTGATCGATGATCACGCGCACCTGCTTCACCTTTCCCGCGGCATTTGCACCGAAGTGGAGCACGACCGGCGTGGCAGTCGGATCCGGCGTGCTCGCCGGCGCGGTCAGGCTCATCAGCTTCTCGTCGACTTCGCCGATCTCCCTGGTGCCGTAGAAATTCGCGCGCAACGCCTGCCAGGCGCCGCTCGAGGCCGACGGCGTGACATCGGCGAACGCGGCCGACGCAAACACAAGAATCAATACCAACGTCAGATTCCGGATCATCGCCGCCATTTCGCCATCTCTTGTCGCCTGATGCTCGATAACACCATTCACTGGGCGATTCCGACAGCCATGTCGACATCGCGACGCCATGATGCTCCTTTCGCCCGACAAATACATTCGCCGAAGCCGAACCGAGGCAAGACCTAACCACGAAGAACACGAGGGGACAGCGGAACAGAGACCGAACCACGGAGAACACGGAGGAAAGCAAGAGCGTTCAAATGTGAACTCTTGCCGCCGTTTGCGTGCGTCGCGGACGCTAACTCTCTTTTCCCATTCCTTCTCCGTGTTCTCTGTGTTCTCCGTGGTTCAAGCTCTTCGGTTCTTGCCGATTCTGTTTCCTTGCGTGTTCTTTGTGTTCTTCGTGGTTCAATCTTTTTTCTGCGACGAGGCTCCCGGCCGCAGCCAGCGAGCTGCCAGCGGCGGGATCAGCAGCAGGCTGACCAGCGTCGACGAAACCAGGCCGCCGAGTATCACGATCGCCATCGGCCCTTCGATCTCATGACCGGGCTGGTGCGCCTGCCACGCGACCGGCAGCAGCGCCAGCGCGGTCAGCAGTGCGGTCAGCAGCACCGGCGTGAGGCGTTCCTCGGCGCCACGCAGCGCCGTGGCGAGGCTCCATGCCTGTCCTTCCTCGACGACCAGGTGATCGTAATGCGACACGAGCAGGATCGTATTGCGGGCCGCCATTCCGAACAACGCAACAAAGCCCACCATTGCGCCAAGTGTCAAGGTGCCGCCGGTCAACGCGACTGCGATCACGCCACCGATCAAGGTGCTCGGCAACGCCAGCAGTATCAGCGAAACGTGCCGTGCCGTGCCGAACGCCAGCGCGAGCAGCAGCACGATCACGACGAACGCCGCGGCCGAATGCAGCAGCAGTTCGCGCGCCGCGGCCGCTTGCGCCTGCGCCTCGCCGCCGTAGCGCAGATAGACGCCGGGCGGAAGGTCGATCGCTTCGATCGCCTTGCGTGCGGCCGCTGCGTAGCCGGCCTGGTTCGAAATCTTCGGCGTCGCGACAACGATCTGGCGACGCAGCCCGTCCTGGTGATTGACGATGCTGCGCTCGGCCTGCAACTCGAGCGTCGCCACCGTCGCCAGCGGCACCGGCGCGCCGTCGCGGCCGCGCAGCAGCAGGCGGCCGACCTGGTCCGGATCGGAATGGCGCGGATCGGCACCGGCGGCGGCGACGCGCACCGCGACCGGCACGCTGCGGTCGGCCTGGCTCAACTGCGCGACCACGCTGCCGTGGAATGCCGCGTTGACCGTGTCGAGCACGTCGGCCGCCTGCAATCCGTAAAGAGCGAGTTGCTCCGGCTTCAGTTCGATGTGCAGCTGCGGCTGCCGCGACGGCACCACGAGGCGCACGTTGCCGCTGTCCGGCAGCTTGCGCAATGCATCGGCGATCGCGGCGGCAACCTTGTCGTCGGCATCCAGGTCGGCGCCGAACACGCTGATCGAGAACGGTGCCGACTCACCCGACAGCGTCTCGCCGATGCGCTCGGCCAGCACGGAATAGATTTCCACGAGCTGGTTCGGATAATCGTCGAACACGCCGCGGATCGCCGCGTCGATTTCGACGGCGCTGTTGCCACGCTGCGGATCGATCTGCACCTCGAACTCGCTGCGGTCCGGCGTATCGGGATCCTGCCCGTTCTCGGCGCGACCGATCTGCTCGGCGACGCTTTTCACGCCCGGAATCGCCGCCAGCGCCTTCGAGATGTTGCGGCCGACGCGCGCGGTCTCCTCGAGCGATATGCCGGGGCGCAGGCCGGCATGCGCGATCAGATAATTCTCGCGGAAGTCCGGCAGCAGGCGCGCACCCAGCAGGGGCAGCAGGATCGCGCCGGCGATGCCGCTGACGATCAGGATCGCCCAGACCGCGCGCGGACGCCGACCGAGCGCTTCGATCATGCGCACCTGCGCGCGCTTGCAGTGCATCAGAAAGCCCGCCTCCGGATGCGGCGAATGCCGTCCCATTGTCAGCACGCACAACGCCGGCGTCGCGCTCATCGCAACCAGCAGCGACAGCGCGACGGCGAGCAGGAACGCGACCGACAGCGGCCGGAAAAACGCGCCTTGTATCCCGGTCATCATCAGGATCGGCGCGAATGCGACCGCGACCGCGGCGGTCGCGTAGAACACCGGCCGGCGCACCTCGAGCGAGGCGCCGGTGAACAGCGCCGTGACGTCGGAATCGTGCGGCGCGTTGCGGCGCCGGCGCAGGATGTTCTCGACGTCGATGACCGCGTCGTCGACGACCACGCCGAGTGCCACGACGAGGCCGCCGAGCGTCATCGTGTTCAGGCTGAAGCCGAATACGTCGAGCAGCCAGACCGTCGTCAGCAGCGCCAGCGGAATCGCGCTGAACGACACCAGCGCGCCGCGCCAGTCGCGCAGCATGACCAGCAGCAGCGTGACCACGAGCACGGCGCCGATCAGCAGCGAGTTGCGCAGCTTGACGATCGCCGCCTCGATGAAGCTGGCTGGCCGCAGCAGCGCCGGATGATAGTCGACGCCGAGCTTCCTCAGCGCCGGCACAAGCGCATCGAGCCGCGCTTCGAGCGCACGCGTGACTTCGAGCGTGTTCGCACCGAACTGCGTCGACGTCTCGACCAGGATGCCCGGCTCGGTGCCGATCATCGCGTCGCCGAAGCGCGGCTGCGCGCCGTCGGCGATCGTCGCGACGTCGCCGAGCCGTATCGGCGTGCCGCCGCGTGTGCCGACCAGTGCCTGCGCCAGGACCTGCGGCGTCACGCCGGCGGCCTCGGCCTTCAGCACGATGCGCTGCGTCGCGGTTTCGATGTAGCCTCCGCCGATCAGCGCGGTCGCGCGTTTCGTCGCCTCCACGACATCGTCCAGCGTGAAGCCGGCCGCCGCGAGCCTGGCCGGGTCGACCAGTACCTGGCGCTCACGCGCCTCGCCGCCGAAGATCTGCGCCTGCGCGACACCGGGCACCGCCAGGATCTGCGGCTTGATCACCCACTGCACGAGGTCGCGCAACTCGATCGGCGACAGTTTCGTGCTGGTGAAGCCGAAGTGGACCAGGTATTCCATCGACGACGACAACGGCGACAGCAACGGCGCGCCGACGCCTTGCGGCAGCAACCCCGTCGCATCGGCAAGGCGCTCGGTCACGACCTGGCGCTGCCGGTACGGATCGCCGCTGCGATCGAACACGACCTGGATCGCCGACAAACCCTGGCTCGAGGTCGAACGTACCGAAGTAACATTTTCGGCACCGGCCAGCAGTCCTTCCAGCGGCCGCGTTACGAGCGCCTCGACCTGGGTCGCATCGAGGCCCGGCGCCTCGGTCTGCACCAGCACGTGCGGCGGCGCGAAGTCGGGAAATACGTCGAAGCGGGCGCCCAGCAGCGCCGCCACGCCAAGCACGCCGATCAGCACGGACAACGCGGTGACGATGCGCGGATTGGCCAGCGATCCGCGGACGATGGCAGCTAGCATGCGCGAAACCCGACAGCGCGAACGCCTTCAGGGCTTTTCCCCCAGGCTCGCCGGGGGGAAGGGCAGGACTGCACGGCGTCGCCGGGGGCGAACGCGATCTGGCCGGATGCGCGCGCGCAAAGCTCAGTCGTCATCGTCGATATCACCCGCGGCGTGGCCGATGATGCCCTGCAGCGACCAGAGCACGCCGGCACCGTGCACGACGATGTTGTCGTCGTCATCGATGCCGTCGACGAGCCAGCCGTCGCCATGCGCCTGCAGCAGCTTGACCCGCACCGGGTCGTAACGCATCTGCTTGTCGCCGGGCTTTGCAGTCAGCTGCTTGTAGACGAGCGCGCCGCCGTCGTCGTAGAGCACCGCGTCGCGCGGCACGAGCACGCCGGAGCGCTTCGCCGCAAGCAGGCTTACGGGCACCCGCGCGCCGGGGCCCAGGCCCGCCGGCGCGTTGCGCAGTTCGACCAGCACGCCGACGCCCTGTCCTTCGTCGGCGCGGTGCGCGAGCGGACCGAGCACGTTGCCGGGCACGTTGACGCCGTCGGCATCGACCAGCGCGCGATCCGGCGTGCTGCCCAGGATGTGGCGCCCGGGCAGATCGGCGCGCAGCAGCAGTACCGTGCCGGCTGCGGCATCGTCGATCAGCTTTCGGCGCGCCGCCGCCGGCAGCGCTGCGACGGGCCGCCAGTGCGCCTGGAACTTCGCCGCGGCAGCGTCGGCCTGCGCCTGCGCGCGCGCCTGCTCGGCCTGCGCGGATTGCAATGCCTTCAGCGATGCGCCGGCGCCGGCACCATACAGACCGCGCACGCGCTCGACTTCGGCCGCGGCGGAACGCGCCGCCACGGCGGCAGATTCCGCTTCGCCGGACTCGGTAATCAAGTCGACCGGATCGAGCACCAGTCCCGTTGCATCCTCGCGCTGCGGCACCTGGGCGCTGAGCGGATGCGCGACGGCGATGCCGGCGGCGCGCTGCTGCTCGATACTCAGCATCGGCAATGCGCCGCCCTTCGCGCCGGACGGTACCGCATCATCATCGGTGTCTGCATGCACCGGCGTCGTCGCGCCCGCGAACAGCAGCAGCAGGGCGGACAGGACACGGCGCGGTACCTGGAACTTCATCGGGCGGCTCCCGCGACGGCGACCGGCATGGCCGGGGACAACTGCAACTCGGGACCGGACAGCGGCGCGTGCAATGCATCTTCGAGCGCATTGCGCGCGGCCTGCCATTGCGCGGACACCTGCACGGCCTGAAGGTCACCGCGCAACACGAGCAGTTCCGCGGCCAGGTCCTCGGTGGCTGCGATGCCGCCCAGGTGCAGGCCAAAGGCTGCCTTGCGGCGCTGATCGCGCGCCAGCTGCCGCGCCTTTTCGGCGCTGTCGACGCCGCTGCGGGCCTGCGCCTCGCCGCGCGCGGCCGCCTCGATCACCCCGAGGATCTCCGCCTGCGTGGCGAGCATGCGCCGGCCGGCCACGTCGCGCGCCGCGCGCGCTTCGGCGATCTCGCCGGCGTTGCCGTTCAGCGGCAGGTCGAAGCTGACATCGAACGGAAACTTGGCGATGCCGTGGTCCCAGTAATAGCCGGGCGACAAGTGGAATTGTGGATATTGCCGCAATATCGCCTGATGCAGCCGGTTTTCGGCGGCGGCATAGGCATCCAGCGCGGCGGACAGGTCCGCGCGCGAACGCAGCGCCTGCTCGCGCGCGTTGCCGAGCGCGCCGGCGTCGATCGGCGGTGGCCGGCCCCATTCCGGCCAGTCGGTGCGGATGCCGTCGACGGCGGCAGGCACGACGCCGAGCGCTGCGGCCAGTGCGGCATCGGCACTCGCCTGCTCCGCGCGCGCCTGCGCCTGCTGTTGTTCGATGTCGATGCGCGCCTGGCCGGGCGCAAGCAGTTCGTCGGCTGCATCCTCGCCCGCCGCGATGCGCTGCCGTTCCAGTGCGATGAAGCGGTCCTGTGCGTCCGCCAGTTGCCCGAGCAGGCCGAGCCGGCGCGCCGCGCTCTCGCGGTCGGTCAAGGCCTTCAGCAGCGAGTTGCGCACGACCCATATCTGTTCCATCAACTGCCAGCGCGCCGCGCTGGTTTCGATGCGCGCAGCCTCTGTTTCCAGTTTGCGCCGTCGTGATGCCGGCAGCAGCAGGTCCAGGCCCAGCCCGTACAGCCACGGGTGCGGTTCGCTTCGCGCATATTCCGATTGCAGCGTCAGTTGCGGATTGGGCAGCTGCCTGCTGGCGGCTTCGTGTGCCAGCGCCGCGTCGACCTGCGTGCGTGCAACGGCGATCTGCGGATTCCAGGCCATCGCGACGGCCAGCAGTTGCGCACGATTCCACTGTGCCGGCGGCCACGCCGCAACGTCCTGCGGCAGCATCGCCGCGACGCGCTCGCGCAGTTCGGGCGCATCCAGACGCCGCATGGCGAACTGCTCGGCACTTTGCCGCGGCGGCAACGGCGACGGTTCGTAATGCACGCACGCGGTCACCGCACACGCAAGCATCAACACGGCGGCCCGCGAAATGTGGTCCCCGCCGGCGCGGCGCGCATCGGCGTCTTGCGGCGAAGCGGCCGCTGCAATCAGGACTCGTGTCTGCCGCGTGTTCACCCGGCGATGGTAGAGCCTTTGCCCGGCGCCGGCATGCTGCGCTGCCGGAGATCGCATCCGGCGCGCACGACTGTGTCATTGTTGTCGCAGTTGCCGCTCGCGTGCCGACCCCGATCGCGCGTCCTCGGCAACGTCGCCGGCTTCACGCGCGGGCGGGACGAGGAACGGCCAGGCGCCAAAGATGTTCCGGGCGGCAAAAGTTGCTGCTTCGACGACATGGATGTCGAATGTCAGGAACTGGCGTCTGCGCAGCGTGCGCCGGGCCGCCGCACGCACAACCTTCGGCGGCGCGGGAGCCACGCAAGCCGCTGCTTCGACCACGGGGCCGATAGGGCCTCGCCGCGCTGGTTACCGCAACGGCGCTGCTCGCGCAACGAGTTCGAGGGCGGCGCGCTCGCCCCCGCGCGCGATCAGTGCGAGGTCGCGGCCGGCTGCTGGGCAGGCACCTGCTGGTCGAGCGCGGGCGGCGTCGCCGGCTTGCTCGGCGTCGGATCGACCAGCGGCTGGATCTTGCCGCCCAGGTCGATGAACGCATCGATGTGCTGGGTCGCCGCCGTGATGGCGACCACGTGCTTCTGCTCGTCGCTGGCTTTTTCACCCTTCAGCAGGACGATGCCGGTGACCTTCTTGGTGTCGACGAAATCACCGACGTAGCCGAAGAACTCGGCCTTGCCGAACTTGTTGTTGTCGATGATGTACTTGCTGTCGCCGGACGGTTCCACCTGCACCCGCCCATCGACGATCGACCGGCCAAACGCAACATTCACCAGCGCGAGCGCGGCGCAACTCCCCAGTATCATGATTCGACGCATTTCGTTCTCCCGATACAACCTGACTGCTGCAACATCGCCCCGAAGCACGCTTCGGGATGCCGTACCCTATTCGACGATCTGGATGACCTTCAGTCGCCCGTCGTTGTCCTCGACATACGCGGCGATCTTGAGGTCGCGCGCAATCCCGGCCAGCGCCGAAATGTGGGTATTCTTGATCTTTTCCTTTTCGCCGGGCTTGAGCAGGAGCGTGCGCACCGGCTGGTTGCCCGGCTCGTTGCGATAGCGGATATGGCTGCGCAGGTCCTCGGCGGTAAGCGTGGCGCCTTCCAGGTCGAACTGCCCGTCCTTGTCGGCGCGCAGCAGCAGGTCGTACTGGGCCGGCGCATTGGTCGCGTCGCTGGTGCCCTTCTTCAGGTCGTCGTGACCGCAGGCGCCGAGCAGGCCGAGCAGCAGCACCAACGCGACGGCCCGTAACATATGGGACAAATATACTTTTTGCATCGTTGCTTTCCGGTCGTGGACTTCTTGGATCAGGCTTTGGGCAGGGTCACGCCGCGCTGGCCCTGGTACTTGCCGTCACGGTCGCGGTAGCTGGTCTGGCAGACCTCGTCGGACTCCAGGAACAGCATCTGCGCGACGCCCTCGTTTGCATAAATCCGCGCCGGCAACGGCGTGGTATTGGAGAACTCGAGCGTCACGTGCCCTTCCCATTCCGGTTCCAGCGGCGTCACGTTGACGATGATGCCACAGCGCGCGTAAGTGCTCTTGCCGAGGCAGATCGTCAGTACTTGGCGCGGGATGCGAAAGTACTCCACCGTCCGCGCCAGCGCAAACGAATTCGGCGGGATGATGCACACCTCGCCGCGCACATCGACGAAGCTGCGCGCGTCGAAATGCTTCGGATCGACGATGGTCGAGTTGATGTTGGTGAAAACCTTGAATTCGTCCGCACAACGCACGTCGTAGCCATAGCTCGAGGTGCCGTACGAGATCAGCTTGCCGCCACCGGTATTGCTGCGCACCTGCCCCGGCTCGAACGGCTCGATCATGCCGTGTTGTTCAGCCATGCGGCGGATCCATTTGTCACTCTTTATCGACACTCGCAGGCTCCGTGAGATGAACTATGGGAGATGGGAGACGGGAGACGAGAGACGGGAGACCGCAAAAACCAGTGCCGGCAAGCTGAACGCGGCCGGCGCTGTTTCGTCTCTCGTCTCTCGCCTCTCGTCTCACGTGTTCTGAATGACAATCTTCGGAAACTGAATCGCCTTGCTGCGCGCATGCAGCGACAGCTGCGCCGCCGTCTTGCGCGCGATCTCGCGGTACGCCGCGGCGACCTTTCCGTCCGGATCGGCGGCGACGGTCGGCTTGCCACCGTCGGCCTGTTCGCGGATGTGGATGTCGAGCGGCAGCGCGCCGAGCAGCGGCACGTGATATTCGCTGGCCATGCGTTCGCCGCCGCCGCTGCCGAAGATGTGTTCCTCATGGCCGCAGTTCGAACAGATGTGCGTCGCCATGTTTTCGACGATGCCAAGTACCGGCACGTCGACCTTCTCGAACATCTTCAGGCCCTTGCGTGCGTCGAGCAGCGCGATGTCCTGCGGTGTCGTGACGATCACGGCGCCGGAAACCGGCACGCGCTGGCACAGCGTCAGCTGGATGTCCCCGGTGCCGGGCGGCAGGTCGATGATCAGGTAATCGAGGTTGACCCAGTTGGTCTCGTTGAGCAGCTGCGTCAGGGCCTGCGTGACCATCGGGCCGCGCCAGATCATTGGCGTGTCTTCCTCGATCATGAAGCCGATCGACATGGTCTGGATGCCGTGCCCGATCTTCGGCTCGATGTGCTGGCCGTCCTTCGAGTCGGGCTTGCCGGAAATGCCGAGCATCCGCGGTATGCTCGGACCGTAGATGTCGGCATCGAGCAGGCCGACGGTGGCGCCCTCGGCCTGCAGCGCCAGCGCGAGGTTGACCGCCGTCGTGCTCTTGCCGACACCGCCCTTGCCGGACGCAACCGCAAGTATATTTTTTACATTCGGCAGCGGTGTCAGGTCCTTCTGCACCTTGTGCGCGTGCACGCGCCAGGTAACACCGACGGCGGCCTGCGCGACGTCCGGCGCACTTTCCAGCAACGCACGCACCTGTTGCGCGAGCGTTTCGCCATAGACCTTCGCCGGATAGCCCAGCACGATGTCGACAGCCACCTTGCCGGCGTCGATGCCGATGCCCTTTACGGCACCGCCGGCCACGAGATCCTGGCCGGTGTTGGGGTCGACGAAAGTGGAAAGGAGGTCGCGGACGCGCTCCTGCGAGATGGGGGTCATGCAACCTGGGGCGAGGGAACGGACTGGAACGCCGATTGTAGCCGAGACGCCCCGCCGGCACACGCCCGCAGGACGTGTGCATTTGCCGGCGCTGGCTGTCACGCGCGCCGATGAGGCATCATCGGATCATGGCCGGCGGCAAATCCAGGTCGATGTCCTCGTCGAGCACCGCGTTGCGGCGCGGTGCGCCGCGCGCGGCCCCGGCAACGACCGCCGTACGGCAGGCAGCGCGCCTGCGCCGGGTCGCGCGGGTCGCCTTCGGCGTACTGATCGGCATGCTCGGCAGCCCCGCCGCGACGAGCCAGGAAGCGACGCCGATTGGAACCTGGATCACGATCGACGACCAAAGCCATCGCCCGCGTTCCGAGGTCGAAATCACCGAAACCGATGGACTGCTGTCCGGACGCATCGTCCGCCTGTACCTGGCGCCGGGAGAGGACCCCGATCCGCACTGCACCGAGTGCAGCGGCAAACGGCATGACGCGCCGGTGCTCGGCATGACGATCCTGTGGAACCTGCACCGGCACGGCGACGCCTGGGATGGCGGCGAGATCCTGGATCCGGAAACCGGCGAGATCTATCGCGCGACGCTGCATCCCGCCGCCGCCGGCGACCGCCTCGAAGTGCGCGGCTATATCGGTTTCTCGCTGCTCGGCCGCACCCAGGTATGGGAGCGCGCGCGGGCGCGCTGATCGCCGGCAACGGGCGGTGCAGGTCAGAACGTCTTGCAGCCTACCCGGCTGAATTCCACGCGTGCCTTGCGGTCGGCTTCCGTGCACTCCACCGCCACCTGACTGAGCTTTCCGCCCGCGGCAGCGGCTTTCCACTGCCGCACCTGCTGCGCCAGCGCGCGTCGCAGCGGATACTTGTCATCGTGCGTCATCTGCGTGTTGTTGAAGCAGGTGCGGTAGCGCTCGATGTAATCGTCGCAGCTGCCGACACCGAGCTTCGGCACCGGCCCGATCTTGCCGGGGGGCACCTGCGCGAAGCGTGCGGTCGAGTCTGGGGGCGCCGTCGACGCCTTCGGCAAATCCTGCCGCGGCGGCGCGGTCGGCGGGGGTTGCGGCGGAGCAACCGGCGCCTGGGCGACCGGAGGCGGCGCCTGCTGCTGCGCCTGCGGCGACGGCGGAGGTGGCGCCGAATTGGCATTCGATGCGCTATAGCTGGGCTGCCCGCTGTCGCAGGCGGCCAGCGCCAGCGGCAACACGAGCAGCATGGCGATTGTCTTCAAATGCATTGTTGCTACTCCACGGGATTTCACAGGCGATTATCCGACAATCCGGAACGGCTGTTTGACAGCGCCGGCAGCGCGGAAAGTTCCACAAAGGTGCCGGCAGGCAGGTCCGCCTGCAGCGGCATGCCATAATTGCACACGGAAAATACACCGAACCTGAAGCATCCGCATGCCTGCACCACGCACTATCCTGGTTACCCACGCCCTGCCCTACGCAAACGGCCCGCTGCATATCGGCCATCTGCTCGGCTACATCCAGTCCGACATCTGGGTGCGGGCGCGGCGCATGGCCGGCGACACGGTCCATTTCGTCGCCGCCGACGACGTGCATGGCACGCCGATCATGCTGGCGGCGGAAAAAGCCGGCATGGCGCCGGAGGAGTTCATCAAGGGCATGCAGGTCAGCCACGAGGCCGACTTTCGCGACTTCGGCGTGGCGCACGACTACTACTACACCACGCACTCGCCCGAAAACCGCGAGCTGGCCGAACTGGTCTACCGGCGCCTGCGCGACGCCGATCCGAGCCACATCACGACACGTGCCGTGCGCCAGTTCTACGATCCGCTCAAGCAGATGTTCCTGCCGGACCGCTACATCAAGGGCGAGTGCCCCAACTGCGGCACGCCGGACCAGTACGGCGACAACTGCGAGAACTGCGGCGCGACCTACGCCCCGACCGACCTGAAGAATCCGCGCTCGGTCGTGTCGGGCGCGACCCCGGAACTGCGCGACTCCGAGCACTACTTCTTCAAGCTCGGCGACTTCACCGCGTTCCTGCGCGAGTGGCTCGACGGCAAATGCACGCACGACGAACCGGTCGCGCATCCATCGGTTGCGGCAAAACTCAAGGAATGGCTCGATGCCGACGGCGGCCTGCGCGACTGGGACATCTCGCGCGACGCGCCGTACTTCGGCTTCCCGATTCCCGATGCGCCCGGCAAGTTCTTCTACGTCTGGCTCGATGCGCCGATCGGCTACCTGGCCAGCTTCAAGAAATACTGCGCGAGCGGGCTGGGAGAAAAAAACGGTTTGACGCCGGACTCCTTCGACGAATTCATGCAGGCCGGCAATCCTGCGTTCGACTCGCGCGCGGAAATGCACCACTTTCTCGGCAAGGACATCATCAATTTCCACGGCTTGTTCTGGCCGGCAATGCTCGAAGGTGCGCGCTTGCGCACACCGAATGCGTTGCACGTGAACGGTTACCTCACGGTAAACGGCGAGAAGATGTCGAAGTCGCGCGGCACGTTCATCCAGGCGCGCACTTACCTCGATGCCAGACTCAATCCGGAGTATCTGCGTTATTACTTTGCGACGATGCTGGGGCCTGAGCCGACAGATGTGGACCTCGATCTCAAAACATTTGTCGACGTCGTCAATTCACACCTTGTTGGCAAGTACATCAACATCGCGAGCCGTGCAGGGAAAATCTTGTCGGATCATTTCGGCGGAAAAATCGGGCGGACCGCATTCGGGGCGCCCGAGCAGAGGCTGGACTGGGAGCTAGTCGACGCTGAGACCCGGGAGGAAGTCAAAGCTTGGTATCTAGATGGCAAATTCAGCGCGGCAGTTGCGAGCATTATTGGCACCGCCGACAAGGTAAATCTATATCTTCAAAAAGCCGAGCCTTGGAAGAAGGTTAAGAATGACGAGACAATGCATATGGCACATCACGCGTGCAGTGCGGCGCTCGAAGCATTCCGAATCCTCACGATCCTCCTTAAGCCAATAGTTCCAACTCTTGCGGCACAGGCGGAAAACTTCCTGGGAGTTTCGGATTTACGGTGGGGCGATATCGAAAGACCGCTGCCCGAGGGACATGAAATTCATCAATACGAGCACTTGCTCGCCCGCATCGATCCCAAGCAGATCGAAGCGATGATCGAAGCGTCGAAGGAATCCATGGCGAAGACCACACCATCCCCACCCAATCCTCCCCTTGAAGGGGAGGACTCAAAACCGCGCTCAGCCTCGACGCCACCCTTACCTCAGCCCTCTCCCGCCAGCGGGAGAGGGAGCAGGAGCGGCGCGCCGGCAGCAGCGCTCGCACAAGGGTCGGCGGCGGCCAGCCCTGAGCCGTCGGCCCTCAGTCCCGCTTCATCGGCCAGCCTTGCCCTCATCTCCATCGACGACTTCGCCAGGCTCGACCTGCGCATCGGCACCGTTCTGCAATGTGAGTTTGTGGACGGATCGGACAAGCTGCTGCGCTTCGAGCTCGATGCCGGCGAGCTCGGCAAGCGGCAGATTTTCTCGGGTATCCGCGCGGCCTACCGGGAACCGGCGACGCTGGTCGGACGCAAGGTCGTGTTCATCGCCAACCTGGCGCCGCGCAAGATGCGTTTCGGCATCTCGGAGGGCATGATCCTCTCGGCCGGCTCCGGCGGCGACCAATTGTTCCTGCTCGACGTCGACGACGGTGCCGCAGCCGGCATGCCGGTGAAGTAGCGCATGCGCGTCTGCCTGTCGATGATCGTGAGGAACGAGGCCGCGGTCATCGAGCGCTGCCTGCGCTCGGTCAGGCCGCATGTTCATGCCTGGGCGATCGCCGATACCGGATCGGACGACGGCACGCAGGACATCGTTCGACGCTGCATGGCCGGTCTGCCCGGCGAACTGATCGAACGGCCGTGGGTCGATTTCGCGACCAATCGCAACGAGGCGCTGGAGCTGGCGCGCACATACGGCGACTACGCGCTGATCATCGATGCCGACGAGGTGCTGCAGACCGACGCGGGCTTCGCCTGGGGCGCGCTCGGCGAGCCCGGCTACCCGCTCGAATTCGTCTATGGCCCGAGCCGTTACCGACGGACGGCCTTGCCGCGACTGGATGCCGGCTGGCGCTGGGAAGGCGTGCTGCACGAGGCGCTGGTGCGGCCGCTGCCAGGCGGAGATCTCCCGTTGCTGAGCGGGCTGCGCATCCACGTGCATTCCGACGGCGTGCGCAGCCGGCTGCCGCCGGCCGAGAAATTCGGCCGGGACGCCGAAGTACTGAAGCGTGCGCTCGACAGCGAGCCCGGCAACACACGCCATGCGTTCTATCTGGCCCAGAGCCTGCGCGACGCGGGGCAATGGCACGAAGCGATCGCCGCGTACGAACGACGCGCAACGATGGGCGGCTGGGACGAAGAAGTATACTATTCCAGGTTGCAGGCAGCCACGCTCAGGGAACGGACGGGTGCAGCATACGCCGACGTCGTCGTCGCCTACCTCGACGCCATCGACCATTCTCCGCTGCGCGCCGAGGCACTGTGCGACTTTGCCCGGTACATGCGCCAGAACAAGCGCTACGCCCTGGCGCGCCAGTTCGCGCAGGCGGCCGCGCGCATGCAGGCGCCGCCCGGCGTGCTGATCCTCGACTCGACGGTTTACGAATGGCGTGCACGCGATGAACTGGCGGTCGCCTGCTTCCTGCTCGGCGACCGCTACGAAAGCGCACGCCTGTGGCGCGAGCTGCTCGCCGAACGGCGCCTGCCCGAGACGGAGCGCGAACGCGTGCAGCGCAATCTTGCCGTGGCGGCGGCCGCATGAGCGACTTCGGCCACGGCATCAGCGCAATCGATACCGGATTCTTCCGGCCTCAGTTCGATGCCAGTCACCTGATCGTCGAGAACGGGCGCGCGGCGTTCGTCGACACCGGCACCAACTATTCGGTGCCACGGCTGCTCGATGAACTGCACGCCAGGCAGCTGGGCGTCGAGGCCGTGGACTACGTCATCCTGACGCATGTGCATCTGGATCACGCCGGCGGTGCCGGGCTGCTGATGCGCGAGCTGCCGAATGCGCGCGCCGTGATCCATCCGCGCGGCGTACGCCACATGGTCGATCCGAGCGCGCTGATCGCCGGCGCGACGGCGGTCTATGGCGCGGAGGAAATCCGGCGCAGCTACGGCGAACTCGTGCCGATTCCCGCCGAGCGCATCGACACGGCGGGCGAAGGACACGTCGTCGCCCTCGCCGGACGCAGGCTGCTGTGCCTCGATACGCCCGGACATGCGCGGCATCACATCTGCATCCACGACGAACGCAGCCACGCTTTCTTCACCGGCGACACATTTGGTCTGTCCTACCGCGAATTCGATACCGGCAAGGGCGCCTTCATCGTGCCGACCAGCACGCCGGTGCAGTTCGAGCCCGACGCGCTGCATGCGTCGATCGACCGCATGATGGGCTATGCACCGAAGCAGATGTTCCTGACGCACTACAGCCGCGTCACGGACGTCGAGCGCCTTGCCGCCGACCTGCACGTGCAGATCGACGCGATGGTCGCGATCGCGCGCGCGCATGCCGATGCCGCGGACCGCCACGCGCGCATCATGGACGATCTGGCAAGTCTGTTCATTTCGCGCGCGCACGGACACGGTTGCCGACTCGACGATGCGCGCGTGCGCGAACTGCTGGCGATGGACATCGAACTCAACGCGCAGGGGCTCGCGGTCTGGCTCGATCGCAACAGGGCAACTTGATGGTCTGCTGCGGTGCGTTCTGTGTGAACAGGATTTTTACGCGTTTTTTATAGCCCGCCCGCCAATCCCTACACCTTCCATATTTGTCGCGACCTAGAGTGACGCCTGTTCCAGGCACGGGCTCGTCACCATGGATTTCGCTTGTCTCGCGTTGCTCGCCGTCCTCGTTGCGCTGACCTGGGGCTTCCTGCGCCTGTGCGCGCGCCTGGAGGACCGCAAGTGATCGAGCTGCTTGCTGCCATCGCCACGATGTCGCGAACCCTGGTCGGCATCGACCGGGTGCTTTGCGTCTGCAAGGTGCGCAAATGACCGCGATCTGGATCGTGCTTGCCGTGCAGGCTTTGCTGGTGATCACGTATTTCGCTTTCGCGAAGAGGAAGGCTCGCAAATGAACATCACCTACTGGCTCGCCGGATTGATCGCGGTCGCGCTTGGCGTCTACCTGGCGATTGCACTGCTCAAACCGGAGTGGTTCGAATGACCGCCAACGACTATCTGCAACTCGGCCTTTACCTGGCCGTGCTGCTGGCGCTCGTGAAGCCGCTCGGCAGCTACATGGCTGCCGTATTCTCTGGGACGCCGAACCTCGTGACGCGCCTGGGCGCGCCGATCGAGCGCGTGCTCTACCGGATCTGCCGCATCGCTTCCGGCGAGGAAATGAGCTGGGTACGCTATTCGATCGCGATGCTGATCTTCAACGTCGCCGGACTGCTCGCCGTCTATGCGCTGATGCGGCTGCAGAAGTGGCTGCCTCTGAATCCGCAGGGCATGGACAACGTGCCGCCGGACCTGTCGATGAACACCGCGATCAGTTTTGCCACCAACACCAACTGGCAAGCTTATTGCGGCGAGTCGACGCTGAGTTACCTCACGCAGATGCTCGGCCTGGGCGTGCAGAACTTCCTCTCCGCCGCGACCGGCATCGCCGTGCTGATCGCGGTGATCCGCGGCTTCACGCGCCGTTCGTCGAAGACGATCGGCAATTTCTGGGTCGACCTGACGCGCAGCACGCTGTACATCCTGTTGCCGCTCGCGCTCGTGCTGTCGCTGTTGCTGATCTGGCAGGGCGTTCCGCAGAACTTCAGCGAATACAAGTCCGTGCCGCTGGTCGAGGCGACAACGGCGACCGAAACGGTCAAGGATGCGGACGGCAACGTGCAGAAGGACGCCGATGGCAAGGACGTCACCCGGAGTACGCCGGTTACGGAACAATCCTTGCCATTGGGTCCGGCCGCCTCGCAGATCGCGATCAAGCAGCTCGGCACGAACGGCGGCGGCTACTACGGCGTGAACTCGGCCTATCCGTACGAGAATCCGACACCGCTGTCCGACTTCCTCGAGGTGCTGTCGATCCTGCTGATCTCGGCGGCGCTGTGCTACACGTTCGGCAAGCTGGTCAACGACCGCCGCCAAGGTTGGGCGTTGCTCGCGGCGATGCTGGTCATCTTCGTGCCCCTGCTGCTCGTCTGCACGGCGGCGGAACAAGCCGGCAATCCTGCGCTGACTGCCCTCGGCGTGGATCAAACGGCGTCCGTCGTGCAGGCCGGCGGCAACATGGAGGGCAAGGAGGCGCGCTTCGGCATCGCCAGCTCGGCGCTGTGGGCGACAGCCACGACCGCGGCTTCGAACGGATCGGTCAACTCGATGCACGATTCGTTCACGCCTCTCGGCGGCCTGGTCCCGCTGTGGCTGCTGCAGCTTGGCGAAGTCATCTTCGGCGGCATCGGCTCGGGCCTGTACGGCCTGATCGCGTTCGCCGTCGTCGCCGTGTTCATGGCCGGGCTGATGGTAGGACGCACGCCGGAATATCTCGGCAAGAAGATCGACGCGTACGAGATGAAAATGGCGAGCCTCGTCGTGCTGATTCCGTGCGCGCTCGTCGTAGTCGGCACGGCAATCGCCGTGACGCTGCCGGTCGGACTTGAAGGCCTGACGACGAACACCGGTATCCATGGCTTCAGCGAAATTCTCTACAACTTCTCGTCGGCCGCGAACAACAACGGCAGCGCGTTCGGCGGCATGAATCCGAACACGCCGTTCTACAACTCGATGTTCGGCATTTGCATGTTCCTGGCGCGCTTTCCGCTCGCGATCGGCATGCTCGCCATCGCCGGGTCGCTGGCCGCGAAGAAGCACGTTCCGGTTTCGGCCGGCACGCTGCCGACACACACGCCGTTGTTCGTCACGTTGTTGGCGATCACGGTCGTCATCGTCGGCGCGCTGACGTTCCTGCCCGCGCTCGCGCTCGGGCCGATCGCCGAGCAGTTGGCGATGCCCGGCCACTAAGAGCAAAACCCTGAACCACGGAAATGTCGAAGAAGAGCTTTGGAAAAGAGGGAGATTTCTCCTGTTGCTTTCTCCGTGTTCTCCGGAGCCACGGAAAATTCGGAGAAGGGCTCTGGAAAAAAGGGAGATTTCTCCTGTTGCTTTCTCCGTGTTCTCCGGAGCCACGGAAAATTCGGAGAAGGGCTCTGGAAAAAAGGGAGATTTCTCTTGTTGCTTTCTCCGTGTTCTCCGGAGCCACGGAAAACTCGGAGAAGAGCTCTGGAAAAGAGGGAGATTTCTCTTGTTGCCTTCTCCGTGTTCTCCGTGTTCTCCGTGGTTCGATCTGTTGATCTTGATCTTGACCTTGATCTTTCAACGCTGAGAGCTCGACCATGAAGATCCATCATTCCAATCCGGCAAGCGCGTTGAGTGGCGAGCTGCTCGTGCCGGCGATCGCGGACTCGTTCCGCAAACTGTCGCCGCGCCTGCAATTCCGCAACCCGGTCATGTTCGTCGTGCTGATCTGCAGCATCGCGACGACATTGCTTTGGCTGCAGGCGCTTGGCGGTCACGGCGAGGCGCCGGCTGGATTCATCCTCGGCGTGTCGCTGTGGCTGTGGTTCACGCTCCTGTTCGCAAACTTCGCCGAAGCCATCGCCGAAGGCCGCGGCAAGGCGCAGGCGGCTGCGCTTCGCGGCGCGCGCCGCGACGTCATCGCGCACAAGATTCCATCGCCCGACCGACGCGACGCGATCACCGTCTGCTCCGCGCACGACCTGCGCAAGGACGACATCGTCATCATCAAGGCAGGCGAATTCATCCCCGGCGATGGCGACGTCATCGAAGGCGCAGCGACAGTTGACGAAAGTGCGATCACCGGCGAATCCGCGCCGGTCATCCGCGAGTCCGGCGGCGACCGCAGCGCCGTAACCGGCGGCACGCGCGTGCTGTCGGACTGGATCATCGTGCGCATCGCCAGCAATCCCGGCGAGACCTTCCTCGACCGCATGATCGCGATGGTCGAGGGCGCGTCGCGGCACAAGACGCCTAACGAGATCGCGCTGACGATCCTGCTCGCGAAGTTCACGCTGATCTTCCTGCTCGCCTGTGCGACGCTGCTGCCCTACTCGCTGTACGCGGTGCAGTCGTCCGGTCATGGCGAGCCTGTCTCGATCACGGTGCTCGTGGCCCTGCTCGTGTGCCTGATCCCGACGACGATCGGCGGCCTGCTCTCAGCCATCGGCATCGCCGGCATGGACCGCATGATCCAGGCCAACGTCATCGCGATGTCGGGCCGGGCGGTCGAGGCGGCCGGCGATGTCGATGTGCTGCTGCTCGACAAGACCGGCACGATCACGCTCGGCAACCGCCAGGCGGTTGCTTTCCATCCGGCGCCCGGCGTCGAGCGGGCCGCCCTCGCCGACGCGGCGCAACTTGCCTCGCTTGCCGACGAAACACCGGAGGGCCGCAGCATCGTCGTGCTGGCCAAGCAGCAGTTCGGCCTGCGCGAACGCGAATTGACCGGCCACGATGCGCGTTTCGTCCCGTTCTCGGCGAACACGCGCATGAGCGGCGTTGACCTGGACGGCCGCGTCATCCGCAAAGGTGCGTTCGATGCGATCGAGAAATTCCTCCTCGAGCGCGGCGCGACGCTGCCGGCCGAGGTGCGCCGAACGACCGACGCGATCGCCAGGCAGGGTGCGACGCCGCTGGTCGTCGCCGGGAACGACGAGGTTCTCGGCGTCATCGAACTCAAGGACATCGTCAAGGGCGGCATCCGCGAGCGCTTTGCCGAGCTGCGCCGCATGGGCATCCGGACGATCATGATCACCGGCGACAATCCGCTGACCGCGACCGCGATCGCGGCCGAAGCCGGCGTCGACGATTTCCTCGCCGAAGCCAGGCCCGAGACGAAGCTCAAGCTGATCCGCGACATCCAGGCCGAGGGACGGCTCGTCGCGATGTGCGGCGACGGCACCAACGATGCGCCGGCGCTGGCCCAGGCCGACGTCGCCGTGGCGATGAACAGCGGCACTCAGGCCGCAAAAGAGGCCGGCAACATGGTCGACCTCGATTCCAACCCGACCAAGCTGATCGAAGTGGTCGAGATCGGCAAGCAGATGCTGATCACGCGCGGCGCGCTGACCACGTTCTCCATCGCAAACGACGTCGCCAAGTACTTCGCGATCATCCCGGCGGCGTTCGCGGGCGCGTATCCGTCGCTGAACGCGCTGAACATCATGCATCTGGCTACGCCGCAGAGCGCGATCCTGTCCGCGGTCATCTTCAACGCGCTGATCATCATTTTCCTGATTCCACTGGCGCTCAAGGGCGTGCGCACGCGCGCGCGCGGCGCCGGCGAGCTGTTGCGCCGCAACCTGCTGGTGTACGGCCTCGGCGGAATCGCCGTGCCATTCGTCGGCATCAAGATCATCGATCTGATTCTCGTTGCGCTCGGGCTTGCCTGAAGAACCGCCCCGCCGAAAAGGCAAAATCACGATGAACGCAAAGTCCCGGACTCTTCCCTGCTCGCTGCTGACGCTGTCTGTTGCCCTGACCGCACGCGCCGAGGATGCGTCGCCACCGCAGCCGGACGACGCGATCACCGGCAATGCCGCGGTCGCGTCCGACTACATGTTCCGCGGTATCTCGCAGACCTGGGGCGGCCCCGCCGTGCAAGGCGGCGGCGACGTGGCGCTGAAGAACGGCATTGCCGCAGGCTTCTGGGCCTCTAGCGTCAGCGAGAACAGCTATCCGGGCGCCTTGATGGAGCTGGACCTGTACGCGAGTTATGGCGCGGACTTCAACGACGGCTGGTCGTGGCGCGCCGGCCTGTATGGCTACGTCTATCCCGGCGGCAATCTCGACGACGCGAAGCCGCCGCTGCCGTCGCGCTCGTTCAGCACGCTCGAAGCAAACGCGGCGTTGAGCTGGAAGTGGCTGACGCTGAAATACAGCTACTCGCTGACCGACTACTTCGCGATCGATACCGGGCAGGGCTACGACGGCGACTCGAAGGGAACGCAATACGTCCAGCTCGACGCCGTGATTCCGCTCAGCGACCAGTGGAGCCTCGCGCTGCACGCCGCGCGCACCGACATTCCCGCCAGGCTTGTCACGCCGCTGGTGAACGGCGCCTCGAATCCGAGCTACAGCGACTTTGGCGCCACGCTGAAATGGCAGTTCGCCACGCCCTGGAACGCGAGCCTTGGCGTCACGCAAGCGACCAACGGCGCCTTCTATCGCAACACGGCCAGTCTGCGCAACACGAGCGACACGCTCGATGTCGGCGGCACGCGCGGTTTCGTGATGCTGCAGGCGACATTCTAGTGCCATCGCGTGAACGCCAGGATCAAGAGGTTGCCAGCGATGGCGACACTTCCCGGAAACCAGGGTCCAGTCATGAATAAACTAGTTCGTCAATCCTTGCTGATGCTGGCCGCGATGACCGTGCTCACCGGTGTCGTCTATCCGTTGCTCGTCACCGGCGCAGCGCAACTGCTGTTTCCCGACACCGCCAACGGCAGCGTCATCGAGCGCGGCGGCAAGCCGCTCGGCTCGGCCCTGATCGGACAGGCGTTTGCCGATCCGAAGTACTTCTGGAGCCGGCCGTCGGCGACGACTCCATTCGCGGACAACCCCGCTTCATCGGGTGCGTCGAACCTCGGCCCGACGAATCCGGCGCTGGTTGATGCAGTCAAGCAGCGCATCGAAGCGCTGCGCACGGTCGATCCGGACAACACATCGCCGGTGCCTGTCGATCTCGTGACTGCTTCGGGCAGCGGCCTGGATCCGCACATATCGCCGGCGGCAGCGCGCTATCAGATCGCGCGCGTCGCGCGCGCGCGCGGCATGGCCGAAGGCGACGTCGCCCGAGTCGTCGACATGGCGACCGAAGGCCGCACGTTCGGCATCCTCGGCGAACCGCGCGTCAACGTGCTTGAGCTGAATCTTCGTCTCGACGGCAAGTGGTAAACGAAGTCGGAGCGTGACACGGGGGCATCATGACGGCAGCGATCAACGGCACTTCCACGAATCGGCGCGCTTTCAGGACTCTCGCGCTCGGTGCGCTCGGTGTCGTCTTCGGCGACATCGGCACCAGTCCGTTGTACACGATACAGAGCACGTTTGGCGACGCCCATGCGGCCATCGCGCCGAATGCCACCAACATTCTCGGCGTGCTGTCGGTCATGTTCTGGCTGCTTGTACTGATTGTCTCGCTGAAGTACGTCGTCTTCATCATGCGCGCCGACAACAACGGCGAAGGCGGCATCATGGCGCTGATGGCCCTGGCACAGCGCTGCGCGCGCGGCAACGCGCAGCTGCGATGGGCGATCATGATCCTGGGGTTGGTCGGCGCTTCACTGTTCTACGGCGATGGAGTGATCACGCCGGCAATTTCGGTATTGTCGGCGGTCGAAGGCCTGAAGGTGCTCGCGCCCGCGCTGGAACACTGGGTCGTGCCGCTGTCGATCGGGATTCTGCTCGGGTTGTTCGTGCTGCAGAATCATGGCACTTCGCGCGTTGGTGCGGTGTTCGGTCCGATCATGCTGTTCTGGTTCGCGACGCTCGCCGTACTGGGCGTCGTCCAGATCGCGCATGAGCCGCAAGTGCTGTCCGCATTGAATCCGCTGCTTGCAATCGAGTTCTTCCGCGACAACGGCTGGCACGGATTCCTCGCGCTCGGCGGAATCGTTCTGGCCATCACCGGTTGCGAGGCGCTCTATGCCGACATGGGACACTTCGGCAGAAACCCGATTCGTCTGGCGTGGTTCGGCTACGTGTCACCAGCCCTCGTGCTCAACTATTTCGGCCAGGGCGCCTTGCTGCTGTCCAACCCGCAAGCGGTCGACAACCCGTTCTATCGCATGCTACCGGCGCCCTTGCTGATTCCGATGATCATGCTCGCATCGATAGCGACGGTGATCGCTTCGCAGGCCGTCATCTCGGGCGCGTTCTCGATGACGCGCGAAGCGATTCAACTCGGGTTTTCGCCGCGCATGGAAATCGTGCATACGTCCCGGCAGACACGAGGGCAGATATACCTGCCCTGGATCAACCGCTTGTTGCTGGTTCTCGTGATCGCTGCCGTCCTCGGCTTTCGTTCATCGGAGGCGCTCGCCGCCGCCTATGGCATCGCCGTGACCGGCACCATGTTCACGACGACTTGCCTGGCATTGGTCGTCGCCCGGCGCGGCTGGAAATGGAGCCGCGCGTTGGTCTTCGCCGCAGGCGTGGTCTTCCTCGCCATCGACGTGTCGCTGTTCAGCGCAAATGCGATCAAGATCGAAGAAGGCGGCTGGTTCCCGCTGGCGCTCGGCCTGGTCGCATTGACGGTGATGACGACATGGCGAAGAGGACGCGAACTGGTGCTGCGCGGGATCAAGCAAAGCGGTCTGGCACTGGCCCCGTTCATCGAAAGCGTTTCCGCTCATCCGCCGCCGCGCGTTTCGGGCACGGCGATCTTTCTGACCCCCAACGCATACGCGGTTCCCAACGCCCTGCTGCACAACCTGAAGCACAACAAGATTCTGCATGAGCGCAACGTGCTCCTGACGGTCGAAACGCTCGAGGTACCGTTTGCCGCGAACAGCGAGCGCACTGAAATAACCGCCCTCGGGAACGATTTTTTCCGTCTCGTCGTCCGCTTCGGCTTCGCCGAAGATCCGGACATTCCCGCGGCGATGGAGCGTTGTGAAGCCAAAGGCATGCAATTCTCGATGATGGACACGACGTTCTTCGTCAGTCGCGAAACTGTCGTCGCGACTGATCGGGCGGGAATGCCGCTATGGCGCGACAGACTGTTCGCGTTTCTCGCGCGCAACGCGAGTTCCGCCACGGCGTTTTTCCGTCTCCCCGGCAATCGACTGATCGAACTGGGGACGCAGGTGGAGATCTGAACATGGCCGCTGCATCGCGCTAATCCAATTTGAGCGAACATTGCGGACGCGCTCATACGCACGCGCCGGCCTTCCTGGCGGCGACGGCCGGAGTTGGTATCTTCGACAGGATCGTCCCGGGACCTGCAAGGCCACCAAGCATTCCAGCCGGCCTGGTACAGGGCCTGCGGCCGGACAGCAAGTGGCAAAAGGTTGTTCGCATGCGGCATCATGGAGTCGATTGCTTCGAACCATCATGCCCAGCACCCCAGCCGACCAGCGACCCGATCCCGATGCCCTGCTCGCCCGAGTGGGCGAGGAAGAAGCGCGCGGCAAGCGCGGTCGCCTCAAGATCTTCTTCGGCGCCGCACCCGGCGTCGGCAAGAGCTACGCGATGCTGGAGGCGGCGCGCAAGCGCAAAGCTGATGGCGCCGACGTCGTCATCGGCTACGTCGAGCTGCATGGTCGGCCGGAGACCGAGGCTTTGCTGCAGGGCCTGGAAGTGCTTCCGCCGCAGAAGCTCGAGCACCGCGGCATCACGCTCACCGAGTTCGACCTTGACGCGGCCCTGAGGCGCAAGCCACGGATCGTCGCAGTCGACGAACTGGCGCACAGCAACCATCCGGGCGCGCGTCACCCGAAACGCTGGATGGACGTCGTCGAACTGCTCGACGCCGGCATCGACGTCTACACGACGGTCAATGTGCAGCATGTCGAGAGCCTGAACGACATTGTCGCGCAGATCACCGGCGTCATCGTGCGCGAGACCGTGCCTGACCGCGTATTCGATTCGGCCGACGAGGTCGAACTGGTCGACTTGCCGCCGGACGACCTGCTGGAGCGCCTGCGCGAAGGCAAGGTCTACGCGCCTGAAAAGAGTGCACGCGCGCTCGAACGCTTCTTTCGCAAGGGCAATCTGATTGCCTTGCGTCAGCTTGCCCTTCGCGCCACGGCAGACCAGGTCGACGCGGCGATGCGCGAATATCGCGACCATCATGCGATTACAGAAACCTGGGCGGCCGGCGAACGCGTGCTCGTCTGCGTCGGTCCGGATCCGTTGTCCGAACGCCTGGTGCGCGCCGCACGGCGTCTCGCCTCAGCGCTGCATGCCGAATGGCATGCGATCTATGTCGAGACGCCGCGACTGACGCGGCTGCCACGCGCCGCGCGTGACCGCGTGATCGAGACGCTCAGGCTGGCCGAGAGTCTCGGCGCGCAGACCGCAAACCTCGGCGGCGAAAGCGTCGCGCAGGAAGCGTTGGCATTCGCGCACCAGCACAACGTCAGCAAGATCATCGTGGGCAAGCCCAGCCGCAGCCGCTGGCAGGATCGCTTCAAGCCGTCGCTGGTCGACGAAATCGTCCGCGCCAGCGGCCACATCGACGTCTACGTCATAACCGGCGAGCCCGACGCCGGGCGTGCCTCGACACCGCCGCGCCTGCCGGCGCGATCGAGCCCTTGGCCGGCGTACGCATGGAGCGCCGCCGTGACCGCGGCCATCACGGTCGTGTGCGCGCTGCTGTTTGCATACGTGGAGCGCACCAACCTCGTCATGCTGTATCTGCTCGGCACCGTGCTCGCGGCGGCACGCTTCGGACGCGGCCCCTCGGTGCTCGCCGCGGTGCTGAGCGTGCTGCTGTTCGACTTCCTTTTTGTGCCTCCGCGCTATTCGTTCGCCGTCTCCGACACGCAGTACCTGATCACGTTCGCCGTCATGCTGGCGACGGGTCTGGTCATAAGCAACCTCGCCGCGCGAGGCCGCCGGCAGGCAAGCGTCGCGCGTGCGCGCGAGCGACGTGCCGCCGAACTTTACGGATTGTCGCGCGAACTGGCGCGCAGCCGCGACCTGCATGAGCTGGGCGACGTACTGCGTTCGCACCTGCTCGCCGGCATCGAAGGCAGCGCGGCGCTCCTGCTGCCGGATGCAGAAGGCCGCTTGCAGGACCCGGCACACTTCTGCGCGCGAAGCGGCAGCGAGGCGCGCTATCCGGTGCCGGGCAACGATCTGGGCATCGCCCAATGGGCGTTCGACCATCGCCAGAAGGCCGGGCACGGCACCGACACGCTGGCCAGCTCCGAAGCGATCTTCCTTCCGCTCAATGCGCAGCTGCGCTGCATCGGCGTGCTCGCGCTGCGACCGAAGGAGACGCATCAGCTCGACGTGCCCGAGCAGATGCATCTGATCGAGTCGCTGGTGAACCAGACCGCGATCGCCATGGAGCGCGTGCAGCTGGCCCAATCGGCGCACAGTGCCGACGTGCAGGTCGAATCCGAACGTCTGCGCAACGTGCTGCTCAGCTCGATTTCGCACGACTTCCGCACGCCGCTGGCGAGCATCATCGGCGCGGCATCGACACTGAGCGACGATCGTGCCAGTGCGCTCGATGCGCAGCGACGGCGCGGCCTCGAGACGACGATCCTGGAGGAAGCACGTCGCCTGCACCGGCTGGTCGACAACCTGCTCGACCTGACGCGCCTGAGCCAGGGCACGGTGCAGCTCAAGCGGCAGTGGTTGACGCTCGAGGAGATCGTCGGCGGCGTGCTGCGCCGCCTGCACGACGCACTCGCCGGGCGCGAGGTTCGTGTCGACCTGCCGCCGGATCTGCCGCTGATCCACGCCGACGAAGTGCTGATCGAACAGCTGCTGTTCAACCTGGTCGAAAATGCGCTCAAGCACGCACCGGCCAGCGCGATCCGGATCGTCGCCCAAGCCACGCCGGGCGGGATCAGCGTCGCGGTGCGTGATCACGGCGCCGGCCTGCCGCCGGGCCAGGAATCCAGGGTGTTCGACAAGTTCCATCGCGGCCAGGTCGAGGCGGCGCAAAGCGGCTTCGGCCTCGGGCTTGCGATCTGCAAGGTCATCGTCGAGATGCATGGCGGCCGCATCTCGGCGCGCAACATGCCCGACGGTGGCGCCGAATTCCTGTTTTCACTGCCGCGCGATGCGGAGCCGCCGCTGTGAGCATGGCGCCGATGCGGCTGCTCGCGATCGAGGACGATCCGCAGATCCAGCGCTTCCTGACCGCCGCACTGGAAGCCCATGGTCATTCGCTGGAAGTCGCCGGCAACGCAGCCGACGGACTGCGCCTGGCAACCCTGCGCCAGCCGGACGTGATCATCGTCGACCTGGGACTTCCCGACATGTCCGGCCTCGACGTGATCGCGCGGCTGCGCGAATGGTTCCAGCGGCCGATCCTGGTGCTGTCGGCACGCAGCCACGAAGACGACAAGATCGCCGCGCTCGATCGCGGCGCGGACGACTACCTGACCAAGCCGTTCGGCATCGGCGAATTGCTCGCGCGCCTTCGCGTAGCGCAGCGCCACCTGGCCGGGCGCGACGGTGCCAGCCTGCAGACGCGCATCGAAGCCGGCGCGCTGAGCATCGATCTGGCCGCGCATCGCGTGCAACGCGACGGCGTCGACCTGCACCTGACGCCGACCGAATACCAGCTGCTGACGGTGCTGGCGAAGCATCGCGGCAAGGTAATGACGCACCGTCAACTGCTGCGCGAGGTCTGGGGTGCCGCGCACGTCGAGTCGCCGCACTACCTGCGCATCTACATGCGCGCGCTGCGCCACAAGATCGAAACCGATCCGGCGCGGCCACGCTACCTGTTGACCGAAGTCGGCGTCGGCTATCGCTTTGCCGACGAAGGCGCGTGATGGCAGCGCCATTCACGGCCAGCCGTGCAACGCCGCGTCGGACCAGGCCCGTCCTTCGCCATGTCTGAGTCCGCGCCGGCGCCCAAGCGTCTGCTGCCGTGGCTGGTGGCCGTGGCCTTCTTCATGCAGGCCCTCGACACGACGATCCTCAATACCGCGGTGCCGTCGATCGCGCAGGCGCTGAACGTGGTGCCGCTGAGCATGAAATCGGTGCTGGCCAGCTACACGCTGAGCCTGGCCGTGTTCATTCCGATCAGCGGCTGGATGGCGGACCGGTACGGCACGCGCCTGGTGTTTTCCGCGGCGATCGGCTTCTTCGTGCTCGGCTCGTTCCTGTGCGGGATCTCGAGCAACATCCACGCACTGGTCGCCTGCCGCATCCTGCAGGGTTTCGGCGGCGCGATGATGGTCCCGGTCGGTCGCCTGACGATGGTGCGCACGTTTGCCAAGTACGAACTCGTGCGCGCCATGAGTTTCGTCGCGATCCCCGGGCTGGTCGGGCCGATGCTCGGCCCGGTCGCCGGCGGCCTGATCATCAAGTACTTTCACTGGAGCGTGATCTTCTTTCTCAACGTGCCGATCGGACTGCTCGGCCTGTTCATGGTCTACCGTTACCTGCCCGACTACCGCGCGGAACAGGCGCGGCCGCTCGACATCACCGGACTGATCCTGTTCGGGTCCGGAATCGCGCTGCTGTCATACGTCCTGGAGGTGTTCGGCGAGCATTTTCTCAGCACGCGCGAAATCGCCGGCTTGCTCGCGATCTCGCTGCTGCTGCTCGCCGGTTACGGCGTCAATGCGCGCAAGACGATGTACCCGCTGCTGCGCCTGTCGCTGTTCCGCATTCGCACGTTTTTCACCGCGGTCGTCGGCAGCTTCGTGACGCGCCTGGGCATTGCCGGAATCCCGTTTTTGCTGCCGTTGCTGTACCAGGTTGGCCTGGGCCTGACGCCGGTCCAGTCGGGGCTGCTGATGATGCCGCAGGCGATTGCGGCGATGAGCCTGAAGGCGGCGATGCCGCGAATCCTCACGCGTCTGGGCTACCGCACCGTGCTCGTTGCCAATACCCTGCTCGGTGGTGCAATGCTGCTGCTGTTCGCCACGATCGGCGCGGCAACGCCGGTCTGGCTGATCGTCGCGCAGGTGTTCTGCTTCGGCCTGTTCACCTCGATGCAGTACACCAGCATGAACACGCTGGCCTATGCCGACGTCAGCGGCGAACAGAGCAGCAGCGCCAGCACGATTGCCAGTACCGTGCAGCAGCTCTCGATCAGTTTCGGCGTCGCCTGCGCCTCGCTGATCACGGCGCTCTTCATACCCGATCGCTTCAGCTCGGCGCCGGCGCAGTTGATCCACGGCATCCACCTGGCGTTCGTCGTGCTCGGTGCCATGACCGTCACCTCGGTAGCCGTGTTCATGCGTCTGCGCAGCGAGGACGGCAGTGCCATCAGCCAGCACAAGGCCGGGTTGCCTGCGCCTGAAAGCGCCGCGAGCACCGGCTGAGGCGCGAATCGACTCGACCAGCGGCCGGGCAGACGCAGCGGAAACCTGCGAAAATCCGCCGATGCCTGCAGCAAGCTCCGATCAGCTGACCGTCCGCATCGATGCGCTGCTGCCGCAGACGCAATGTACGCGCTGCGGCTATCCGGCGTGTCTTGCGTATGCACAGGCGATTGCGCGCGGCGAAGCGGACATCAACCAGTGTCCGCCCGGCGGTGCGGCCGGCATCGAACTGCTGGCCGCACTGCTTGACCGTCCGGCCAGGCCGTTGAATCCGGCGAACGGAAGCGAAAAGGCCGCCGAAGTGGCGTTGATCGATGAAGAAGCGTGCATCGGCTGCACCAAGTGCATCCAGGCCTGTCCGGTCGACGCGATCATCGGCGCGTCGAAGCTCATGCACACGGTGCTGATCGACGAATGCAGCGGCTGCGAACTGTGCATTCCGCCGTGCCCGGTGGACTGCATCACGATGGTACCGGCGCACGACCATCGCACGGCACTCCAGCGCGCACCGCATTTTCGCGCGCGCTACGATGCGCGCAACGAACGGCTCGCGCGCGATGCGGCCGAACGCGCGACCGAGCTCGCGGCGGCGAAGGCGGCGGTCGATGCCGGTGCCGCGGCGCGCAGCGCCGTCGAGGCGGCGGTCGAACGCGCGCGCGCGAAGAAACTGTCACAGGGCGGCACGTGAATCCGCACAAGCGCGCCGAAATCTTCCGCCGCCTGCGCGATGCCAATCCCAGGCCGGCCACGGAGCTCGAGTATGCCAGCCCGTTCCAGCTGCTGATCGCCGTGATCCTGTCGGCACAGGCGACCGACGTCGGCGTGAACAAGGCCACGCGGCGCCTGTACCCGGTCGCCGGCACGCCGGCCGCGATCCTCGCGCTCGGCGAGGAAAGGCTCAAAAGCTACATTTCCACAATTGGACTCTACAACGCCAAGGCGAAGAACGTGCTGGCGACCTGCGCGCTGCTGCTCGCGCGCCACGGCGGCGAGGTGCCGCGCACGCGCGCCGAACTCGAGGCGTTGCCCGGCGTCGGCCGCAAGACCGCGAACGTGATCCTCAACACCGCGTTCGGCGAAGCGACGATCGCGGTCGACACGCACATCTTCCGCGTCGCCAACCGCACCGGCCTGGCGCCCGGCAAGACCGTGCGTGCGGTCGAGGACAAGCTGGAGAAAGTCGTGCCGCAGGAATTCAAGCGGGACGCGCACCACTGGCTGATCCTGCATGGCCGCTACGTGTGCAAGGCGCGTCGCCCGGATTGCCCGCAGTGCATCATCCGCGACCTGTGCGAATACCGGCACAAGACGCGCACGCCGAGCGCGGACTGAAAGTCGGTAGCTCGCAAAAAGAGCCTTTCCGACGCGGACCTGCGCGGATGAAAGCGCGGATGAACACGGATCAAGCAAGGCAGATTCAACTGCCCTGCTCCTATCCGCGATCAGCCGCCACCATCCGCGTCCAGGTTTTTTGCTGCTCCTTGATTCGGCTTCAGCGGTCAGAAGTTGAAGCGGAATCCGGTCATCAGCGTCGTTGCCGACGTGTTGAGGAATCCTGATGCAAGTCCGTCCTGGACTTTCGACCAGGCGGCGCCGGCGTAAACGTCGAGGCGCCGGGTGAGGCGGTAGTCCAGGCGCACGGACCACACGTCTTCGTTGCCGCTGCAATTGCCCGCGCGATTGTCCGAGCACTTCACCGCACCGTAGGCATCCTGGCTGTAGCCGTACCACGCGCCGGTGAGATCCAGGTCCTTGCTGAAGTTGTACTTCAGGCCGATCCACGACACGTCGAGCTTCTTGTCATGCGGAAACGCGGTGTTGTTGGTGAAGGCGATCCAGTAGCCGCCAAGGCCGGAAAAACCGGCAGCGACCGGCAGGCTGGGATTGGAAAACGTGATGTGCTCGTAGCCGCCGGACGCCTTCCAGGGGCCATTGGTGTAGCTCGCCGCAATCTGCCAGGCCTCGTTGTCGGAAATCGTCGCCGCCAGCGAGTCGAAGGGAACGCCCGGCGTGGCAACCTGTGCGGCGCTGAGCGAAGCAGCCGAGATCGCGTCCTTCTTCTGGCCCCACAGCGCGTCGACCGAGAATCCGGCGTAGTCGAATCCGGCATCCAGTTGCCAGGCTTCACCCGGACTGCCGTCGCTCTTGCCGAACTGGTACAGCGCGCCGGCATGGAACCAGTCGTGCTTGATCGTGTACTTCACGGAGTCGTCCAGACGCACGTCCTGCGTGTCGCCCATGCCGGCCGTCAGGCCGGAATAGCCGATGATCGAGAATGCGTACGAGCCGTTCATAGGGTCGTACTTCGTGGTGCTGTCGCCGAACAGCGTGACATGGCGGCCGATCGAAAGCGTGCCCCAGTCCTTGCTCGAAAAACCGCCCCAGGCCTGGCCGTTGAATACCTGGCCGGCGCGGCTGCCGTCGCCGGCCGCCTTGCGATTGGCCAGTGCGACGCCGTTATTGTTGATAAGCGACTTGGGGCCATCGGCGAACTTGCCCGAGGTCGGGTTGAAGCCCGACTCGAGGTTGAAGACGAACGACAGCACGTCGTTCAGCGGTTCGACGCCGCGCAGGCCGACTTTCGACTGGCTCAGGCCGCTCGAGGCGACGGTCGTGATCGACTTGTTGTTGCTCGACCCGATCATGTACTGCAGCGTCGGATAGAAATCCTGGCTCAACGGCGCGCCATGGTTCTGGTACGCGATGCCGATATCGACCGTTCCGTACAGCGTGATGCCGTTCCAGGTCAGGCTGGTGTCGTCGGCGGCCTGCGCGTTCACGCCGAATCCGGCGAATGCGATGCCGGCCAGTATGGCGCCGGACAGCAGCGCTCTTCGCGGCGCGGAACGATGGTTGTTGCTGTTGCTGATGCGCACGTTCATGGTTTCCCCTCGGGCAGATGGAATCGGGTTCGCGCGGCCGCTCCATGGCGGCCGGCTGCTGGACTGCGCAGGCATGGTATGAACCCAATGTTTCAGGTTGGTTACTTGCGCGCGCAATCGCGGCAGCCGGAGTCCGGAAGCTCAAGCAAGGCGCCGAACGGCGCCGTCAGAGGCAAGACGATCAACGCCACGCGCGAAGCGCGCGGGCGCGTTCCAGAGCAAGGGTCCTTGCACCTGCGGGCGCCGGCCTTGCGGCAAAAAAAAACCGGAGGGCTTGCGCCCTCCGGCCTGACGTCAGACCCGAATTGTTGTGGTCAGAAGTTGAAGCGGAATCCACCCATGACGGTGGTGGTCGAGGTGTTGAGGAATCCGGAGGACAGGCCGTCCGACACCTTGGACCATGCCGCGCCCGCGTAGATGTCGAAGCGCTTGGTGAAGCGGTAGTCGAGCCGCAGCGACCAGACGTCCTCGTTGCCGCTGCAGTTGCCGGCGGCCTTGGTCGAACACTTGACCGCACCGTATGCATTCTGGTCGTAGCCGTACCAGGCACCGGTGATGTCGAAGTCCTTCGTGAAGTTGTACTTCAGGCCGGCCCAGTAGATCTGCAGTTCCTTGTCGTGCGGGAAGGCGGCGTTGTTGACGATGCTGATCCAGTAACCGCCGAGACCGGCAAAGCCGGCCGCGACCGGCAGCGACGGATTGGAATAATCGATGTGCTCGTAGCCGCCGGATGCCTTGAACGGGCCGCCGGTCCAGCTGGCGGCGATCTGCCAGGCTTCGTTGTCGGAAACCGTTGCAGCGAGCGAATCGTGCGGTATGCCCGGCAGCGCGAGTTGCGCGGCGCTGAGCGAGGCAGCTGCAAGCGCGTCCTTCTTCTGGCCCCACGCGGCATCGACCGAGAAACCGGCGTAATCGATGCCGGCATCCAGCGACCAGGATTCACCGGGGCTGCCGTCGCTCTTGCCGAACTGGTACATCGCGCCGAAGTGGAAGATGTCGTGCTTGAACACGTACTTGACCGAATCGTCCAGGCGCGCGTCTTCGGTCGCGCCCATGCCGCCGGCCACGCCGGAATAGCCGATGATGGAGAACGCATACGCCGCATTCATCGGGTCGTACTTGACGATGTTGTCGAGGAACAACGCGTTCTGGCGGCCGATCGTGAAGGTGCCCCAATCCTTCGAACTGAGCCCCGCATAGGCGGCGCCGTTGAAGAACTGGCCGGCACGGCTGCCGTCACCGGCGGTCTTGCGATCGGCCAGCGCGACGCCGTTGTTGTTGATCAGCGACTTCGGCGCGTCCGCCAGCTTGCCTGACGTCGGATTGAAACCCATCTCGAGATTGAAAATGAAAGAGAACATGTCGTTCAACGGCTCGAGCCCGCGCACGCCGACCTTCGACTGGCTCAGGCCGTTCGATGCGATCGTCGTGATCGACTTGTTGCTGTTGGGCGCGATTATGTAATTGAGGGTCGGATAAAAATCCTGGCTCAATGGCGAGCCGTGGCTCTGGTATGCGACGCCGACGTCGAGCGTGCCGTACAACGTGATGCCGTTCCAGGTAAGGCTGGTGTCATCCGCGGCCTGTACGATCGTCGCAAAGCCGGCCAGGGAAATGCCGACCAGAACCGCGGCGGAAAGCAACGACCTTTTCGGCGTACGGCCATGTATCTGTTTGCGTACGAACTTATTCATGGACTATCCCCTCGGGGCAGGTGGAGGTCAGGAATTCTCCCGGCCAATGCAGGACGGCCGAGTTGGTCGGCGTTGCGGCGTGATTGCAGCATGAATTGTTGCGAATTCTTTACACACCCCGCGCAGCCCGGACGACCCTTCCGGGCCGGCTTGGCGGTTTTTTGCCATCTTTGCGACGGTCGTGCAATTCGACCAAGGTCAGGTGGCACCTGCGCCACATCCTCGGCACCCTGCGCTTTGTCGTTGAACTAATTCAATTATTGCTTGTCCATCTGGGCCGTGCGATGCTTGCCGGCGGGGGAATGTGCAGCGCAGCATAGGGGTTCGGATGGTCGTGGGGCGACGTCCGTGCCTGCAAGAAAAAACGTTGTCGACCGGAGCCTCACTCCATGCTGGCGATCATCCGCCTCGCCCTGCGCCGCCCCTATACCTTCATCGTCCTGGCAATCCTGATCCTGCTGATCGGGCCGCTGGCGATCCTGCGCACGCCGACCGACATCTTCCCGGACATCAAGCTGCCGGTGATCAGCGTCGTGTGGACCTACAACGGCCTGCCGCCGGACGAGATGTCCGACCGCATCATCACCTACTTCGAACGGCAGATGACGACGACGGTCAACGACATCGAGCACATCGAGTCGCAGTCGTTGCCCGGCGTCGGCGTGATCAAGGTGTTCTTCCAGCCCGACGTCGACATCAATGCGGCGCTCGCCCAGGTGACATCGGTTTCGCAGACCGTGCTCAAGCGCCTGCCGCCCGGCATCACGCCGCCGCTGGTACTGAGCTACAACGCATCCAGCGTGCCGATCCTGCAGCTGGCGCTGTCGAGCAAGACGCTGACCGACCAGCAGCTGTTCGACCTGTCGAACAATTTCATCCGCCCGCAACTGGCCGAGGTCGAGGGCGCCGCGATTCCATCGCCCTATGGCGGCAAGAACCGCCAGGTCGTGGTCGACCTCGATCCCAAGGCGCTGCGCTCACGCGGCCTGTCGCCGCAGGACGTGACCAACGCGATCCTCGCGCAGAACCTGATCCTGCCGTCCGGCACGGAAAAAATGGGCACGTTCGAATACAACGTGAAGCTCAACGGCAGCCCGAAGGAGCTGGATGACCTGAACAACCTTCCGGTCAAGTCGGCCAACGGCACGACGATCTACCTGCATGACGTCGCCCACGTCCGCGACGGCTATTCGCCGCAGCAAAACCTGGTGCTGGTCAACGGCCGGCGCTCGGTGCTGACAACGGTGCAGAAGAACGGCAAGGCCTCGACGCTCGACATCATCGACCACGTCAAGGCCCTGCTGCCGAAGATCAAGGCCGGTGCGCCGCAGGGACTGACGCTCGATACGCTGATCGACCAGTCGGTGTTCGTCAAGGGCGCGGTATCCGGCGTGGTGCGCGAAGGCGTGATCGCCGCGTCCCTGACCGCCGTGATGATCCTGCTGTTTCTCGGCAGCTGGCGCTCGACCCTGATCATCACGGTGTCGATCCCCCTGGCCGTGCTGTCGTCGATCGCGGCGCTCGCGGCGATGGGCGAGACGATCAACGTCATGACCCTGGGCGGCCTCGCGCTCGCCGTCGGCATCCTGGTCGACGATGCCACCGTGACGATCGAGAACATCAACTGGCACCTGGAACAGGGCAAGGACGTCGTCAACGCGATCCTCGACGGCGGCAGGCAGATCGTCACGCCGGCGTTCGTGTCGCTGCTGTCGATCTGCATCGTGTTCGTGCCGATGTTCTTCCTCGGCGGCGTGGCCCGCTACCTGTTCGTGCCGATGGCCGAGGCGGTCGTGTTCGCGCTGGTTGCCTCGTTCGTGCTGTCGCGCACGCTGGTGCCGACGATGGCCCAGTACCTGCTCAAGCCGCACGTCGACCCGCATCCGGCCACGCCGAACCCGGCGGTCGATGCGATGCGCGAAGACGCCACCCAGCACATGTCCGAGGGCGTCAGTCTGCCGGCCAGGCTGCAGCGCGGATTCGAGCGTCGTTTCGAAGATGTCCGCGACGTCTATCGCGCGTTGCTGACATTGGCGCTGGAACATCGGCGCGCCTTCGTACTGGGATTCCTCGCCTTCGTCGGCGCCTCGTTCCTGCTCGCACCGTGGCTCGGCGCGAATTTTTTCCCGAGCATCGACGCCGGCCAGATCAAGCTGCACATGCGCGCCCAGACCGGCACGCGCATCGAGGAGACCGCGCGCCTGGCGACCGAAGTCGAGAAGACCATCCGCAGGCTGATTCCGGCCGACGAGCTCAAGAGCGTGGTCAACAACATCGGCCTGCCGGTCAGCGGCATCAACATCACCTACAGCAATTCGGCGCCGATCGGGCCGGCCGACGCCGATATCCTGATTTCATTGAATGCCGCGCACCGCCCGAGCGCGGACTACGTCGCCCAATTGCGCGAAACGCTGCCGCGTACCTTCCCGAGCGCCTCGTTTTCGTTCCTGCCGGCCGATATCGTCAGTCAGATCCTCAACTTCGGACTGCCGGCACCGATCGACGTCCAGGTGGTCGGCTTCAAGCGCGACGAAAACCGCGAATACGCGGCGTTGCTCATGAACCGCATCAAGCGCGTCGCCGGCATCGCCGACCTGCGCATCCAGCAGGCCTTCAACCAGCCCGAGTTGCGCGTCGACGTGGACCGCACGCGCGCCGGCGAAGTCGGGCTTACGCAGCGCGACGTCGCCACCAGCATGCTCGTGTCGCTGTCCGGCAGCGCGCAGACGGCGCCGACGTTCTGGGTCAATCCGAAAAACCACGTGTCCTATCCGATCGTCGTGCAGACGCCGCAGTATCGCCTCGATACCCTGAGCGCACTGGAAAACGTGCCGGTGACCGGAAGCGGCAATGGTGCACAGCCGCAGATCCTCGGTGGACTGGCGACGATTCATCGCGGCCAGGGCGAAGGCGTCGTCTCGCATTACGACATCCAGCCGACCATCGATATCTTCGGCGCCGTGCAGGATCGCGACCTCGGCGCGGTGGCAAGGGAAATCCAGCACATCATCGACGATACCGCCAAGGACCTGCCGAAGGGCTCGACCGTCGCGATGCGCGGCCAGGTCGAGACGATGAACAGCGCCTATTCGAGCCTGTCGTTCGGCCTGGCCGGCGCGGTCGTGCTGATCTATCTGTTGATCGTCGTGAACTTCCAGTCGTGGCTCGATCCGTTCGTGATCATCACCGGCCTGCCCGCCGCGCTGGCCGGCATCGTCTGGATGCTGTTCCTGACCGGCACGACGCTGTCGGTGCCGGCGCTGACCGGCGCGATCATGTGCATGGGCGTGGCCACCGCGAACAGCATCCTGGTCGTCAGCTTTGCGCGCGAGCGCATGGCCGAAGGCGCAGACGCGTTCCTGGCCGCGCTCGACGCAGGCTACATCCGCTTCCGTCCGGTACTGATGACCGCGCTGGCCATGATCATCGGCATGGCGCCGATGGCATTCGGCATGGGCGAAGGCGGCGAGCAGAATGCGCCGCTCGGCCGCGCCGTCATCGGCGGGCTCGTTTTTGCGACCTGCGCGACGCTGTTCTTCGTGCCGGTGGTCTTCAGCATCGTGCATGGCCGCCGCAAGACAACCGATTCCCTACCCGAGCCGCTCGCGCAAGAAGCGCCCGCGGTCTGATGGAGCAACGCATGTCCCAGCAACTTTCATCCAGTCAGGCGCCGGCCGTCATCGAGCCACGCCGCTTGCGCCGTGCCGGAATGATCGCGCTGCTGATCGCGATCGGCCTTGCGGCGGGCGGCATCGCCATGCGCATGCACGCCGGCACCACGCTCAAGGCGCGCACCGAGGCCGACGCCGTGCCGAGCGTGAGCATCATCGAGCCGGGGCCCGGCGTGTCGCAGCAGGAACTGGTGCTGCCCGGCAACGTGCAGGCCTGGTTCGACGCACCGATCTACGCGCGCGTGCCGGGGTACTTGAAGAAGTGGTACTTCGACATCGGTGCCCACGTGAAGACGGGCGATCTGCTCGCGGAAATCGAAACGCCGGAACTCGACCAGCAGCTGCGCCAGGCGCAGGCCGACCTTGCCACCGCCGCCGCCAAGGAGAAGTTGGCCGAGATCACCGCGAAGCGCTGGCACGACATGCTGGCATCCGATTCGGTGTCGAAGCAGGAAGCCGACGAAAAGAACGGCGACTTCGAGGCGAAGGCCGCAGCCGCGGCGGCGGCGCGTGCGAATGTCGAGCGCCTGCAGGCGCTGTTCTCGTTCAAGCGCATCGTGGCGCCGTTCGACGGCGTCGTCACCGCGCGCAAGACCGACATCGGCGCGCTGATCAACGCCGGCAGCAGCAGCGGCGGCGAACTGTTCCGCGTCGCCGACACGCACAAGCTGCGCGTGTACGTGCAGGTGCCGCAGACCTATTCGGCCCAGGTGGAAGACGGCATGAAGGCGCAGCTGCACTTTCCGGAACAACCCGAGCGCACCTTTTCTGCGACCGTCGTCGGCACCTCGCAGGCGATCAACGAAAGCTCGCGCGCACTGCTCGTGCAGCTCGAAGTCGACAATGCCAACGGCAAGCTGATTTCCGGCTCCTACGCCGAGGTGCATTTCGACCTGCCGGCCACGCCCGGCGTGCTGCAGCTCCCGGTCACTGCGCTGCTGTTTCGCCAGCACGGCATGAAGATCGCCACGGTCGGCAGCGACGACCGCGTCACGCTCAAGAACATCCAGATCGGTCGCGACATGGGTACGCGGGTCGAGGTCGTCGCCGGCATCGCCGCCGGCGACCGCGTCATCGACAGTCCGCCGGACTGGATTGCCCAGGGCGATCAGGTCCATCCGAATGATCCGGTTCCGGCGGCGAAACCCACGACAACCCCCGCCGTCGCGGCAACGCCATGAAACGGCGCGCCACCGCAATCGCGTTCGCGTTCACGGCGCTGGCGGGCTGCCAGCTCGCGCCCGAATACAGCAAGCCGGTCGTCGATGTTCCGGACAGCTACAAGGAGTCCGGTCCGTGGCAACCGGCGGCGCCGGCGGACCGGATCGAACGCGGCGACTGGTGGAACGCTTACCACGACGCCACGCTCGATCAGCTGGAAGCGCGCATCGACGCGGCAAATCCCGACCTGGCCGCCGCCGCCGACCGCTATGCCGAGGCCCGCACCTATGTCGCCGAAGCACGCGCGGGCTTGTTCCCCGAGTTCGACGCCGGCGCGCTGGCGACGAAGAACCGCCAGTCCGACAACCGGCCGCTGCGGTCATCATCGCAACCGGGCGAATACCGCGACAATTACGTCGCCGGGCAGCTCAACTACGAGCTCGACTTGTGGGGCCGCGTCCGCAACCTTGTGGCAGCCGGCCGGGCCAACGCGGAAGCCAGCGCCGCCGATCTTGCGTCGCTGCGCCTGAGCCTGCACGCGGAACTCGCCAATGCCTACATCACGCTGCGCGGCCTCGACGCATTCGCGCAGCTGTTCTCCGACACGGTCGATGCCTACGGCAAGGCGCTGCAGCTGACGCAGAACCGCTTCAAGGGCGGCATCGCATCGGCACTCGATGTCGCGCACGCGCAGACCCAGCTCGACACGGCACGAGCGCAGCGCGTCGACCTGCTCGCGCAGCGCGCCTTGTACGAACATGCGATCGCGAGCCTGGTCGGCACGGCGGCTTCGAAGTTCTCGCTCGCGCCGAAAGTCGTCGATCTGCCGATTCCCGTGGCGCCGACCGGCTTGCCCTCGACGCTGCTCGAGCGCCGGCCCGACGTCGCCGCCGCCGAGCGGCGCACGGCGGCAGCGAACGCGCAGATCGGCGTGGCACGCGCGGCCTTCTTTCCGAGCATCACGCTGACCGCGCTGGGCGGCTACGAAAATACCGGCGGTGCGGCCTGGCTGAGCGCGCCGAACAGCGTCTGGTCGATCGGCCCGCACGCACTGCTGGGCCTGTTCGACGCGGGCCGGCGCCAGGCCGAAGTCGACCGTGCGCACGCCGTGTTCGACGAAGCGGGCCAGCGCTATCGCGCGACGACCCTGACCGCCTTCCAGCAGGTCGAGGACAATCTTGCGCTGCTGCATCTGCTCGGCGACGAGGCGGTGCATGAAGACGCCGCGGTGGCGTCCGCGCAGCGCACGCTGAACCTGGCGCTCGACCGCTATCGCAACGGCGCGGTCAACTACCTCGAGGTGGTCGAAGCGCAAACCGCCGCGCTGCAGGCGCAGCGCGCAGCGCTCGAGCTGCGCGATCGCCGCCTGCGCGCCAGTGTTGCCCTGGTGCGCGCGCTCGGCGGCGGCTGGCAAGCCGATTCGACGCCATCGATCGCGGCTGCCGGCCGCTGAAAGAAAGGCGGGTTTCCGACCTGCCGCCAAGGTTGTAAGGAATCGCCAGGTTGCCCGTCAAAGGCAGTGACGGCAGCCGGGACTCTCGGATCGGCGCGTCGGGGCCACGTTCCGGCGCACTTTACTTCCGCTTCACGGCAAACAGTGAAAGATTGGCTCGGCAGCAGCGGTCTCAAATGCACCTGGGCGCTACCGCACCGCAGCATCGATTCTGCTTGTCCGCGCTGGGTTGCTGTCATAGCTTGGAAAGATGCGTTGAACAGTCTTCAGGATCCTGCAACAAGATCGCTTGAGTTCCGCAAGTAAAAGCCACCGCCCACCGGCGGCGATTATCCCGGCGGAATTGCAATCCGCCATACCACCCAATGGAGTACACGCAAATGTCGAACAAGATCGTGAAACCGCTGACCATGGCAATCGGCGCCGCGTTCGTCGGCTCGGTCGCAATGACGCAGATGGCCAACGCCAGCACCGCGTTCCAGATCACCCCGCTCGTCGGCGGCTACACGCTGGCTGCCGAAGGCAAGTGCGGTGAAGGCAAGTGCGCCGTCGCCAAGATGGCCAAGCCCGGCGAAACCGCCGTGACGAAGGAAGAAGCGATGGCACACGGCTTCAGTGCCAGCCAGGTTGCTGCGTGGGACAAGAACAACGATGGCAAGCTCGACGCCAGCGAACTGAGCGCGATGCACGCCGCGATGGACAAGAAGGGCAAGGAAGGTTCCTGCTCGGCCGACAAGAAGGGCAAGGAAGGTTCGTGCTCGGCCGACAAGAAGGGCAAGGAAGGCTCCTGCAGCGGCCACTGAGAAATCCCGCGAAAGGCGTCATCCCCGCGCTTGCGCGGGGATGACGGCAGAGCCAACCCTCGAGGTCGCCTCCCTGATGACGCTGCGCAAGAACCAAACCGTCACCGGCGCGGGCCTCGGCCTGAGGCGTGCGCTGCTGGCTCCGCTGCGGGACAATCCCGACGCGCCGATCGATTTCCTCGAGGTCGCGCCGGAGAACTGGATCAACGTCGGCGGCCGTCTCGGCAAGACGTTTCGCGCGTTCACCGAAGCGCATCCGTTCATCTGCCACGGTCTGTCATTGTCGCTCGGCGGACCGGCACCGCTCGACGAAACGCTGCTGCACAAGATCCGGCGCCTGCTCGACGAGCATGGCATCCGCCAGTACAGCGAGCACCTGTCGTTCTGTTCCGACGATGGCCATCTGTATGACCTGATGCCGATCCCGTTCACCGAGGAAGCGATCGACTGGGTCGTGCCGCGCATACGGCGTGCGCAGGAAATCCTCGGCCGGCGCATCGCCATCGAAAATGTCTCTTCGTACGCCACGCCGGGACAGGAGATGAGCGAAATCGAATTCACCAACGCCGTGCTGAAAGGCGCCGATTGCGACCTGCTGCTCGACGTCAACAACGTCTACGTCAACAGCGTCAACCACCGTTACGACGCCGACGCGTTCATCGAGGCGATGCCGACCGGTCGCGTCGCCTATATCCATATCGCCGGCCACTACAACGAGGCTCCCGACCTGATCGTCGACAGCCACGGCGCTGCCGTGATCGATCCGGTGTGGCGGCTGCTGGACCTGGCCTACGCGCGCTTCGGCACGCGGCCGACGCTGCTCGAGCGCGACTTCAACATCCCGCCCCTGGCGGAACTTGTCGACGAGCTCGACCATATCCGCGCACTGCAGGGGCGCCATCAGCAAGCCGGAGACGTGAAGCATGTCCGCAGCGCCTGAAGCCGGATCGCGCCCGGCCGGCCGCACGCACGCGCTGCAGTATCGCTTCACGGCGCACATCCGCGATCCTGAAAACCAGCCGGCGCCGGAAGGCATCGAGGATCGGCGCATGGCGATCTACCGCGAGCTCGTCTACGCCAACATGGAAAGTTTCATTGCCGCGAACTTTCCGGTGATCCGCACGCTGTACGACGACGACGCGTGGAGCGCGTTCGCGCACGAATTCTTCCGCGAACATCTGTGCCATACGCCGCTGTTTCCGGAGTTCGCGCGCGAATTCCTGCGCTGGCTCGAACTGCGCCAGGAGCAGCAGCGCGGCGATCCGCCCTGGCTGCTGGAACTGGCGCACTACGAATGGGCGGAACTCGCGCTGTCGCTCGACCAGGCCGAGATCGGCGAAGTACCGCACGATCGGGGTGGCGACGCATTGCTCGGCGTGCCGGTCGTCTCGCCGCTCGCCTGCGTGCTCGGTTACCACTACCCGGTCCAGCTGATCGGGCCCGACTTCCGCCCCGCACAGGCCCCCGCCGAGCCGACCTGGATCCTTCTGGTTCGCGACCGCGAAGACAATGTGCGCTTCCACGAGATCAATGCGCTCACCGCGATGCTGATCGAGCGCCTGCGCGAGAACAGCGACCTGACCGGTACGCAGTGCATCGATGCGGTGCTCGCCGAACGTGGCGCGCAAGACGCTTCCGCGCTGCGCCCGGCCGGTCTGGCATTGCTGCGCGAGCTGCAGTCGTTCGAGGCAATCCTCGGCACGCGTCCCTAGCGTGCCTGCATTGCCGAACAAAAGCCTTCGAACGCGGATGACGCGGATCAAAGCGGATCGACGATGGAGCGTTTTTCGTTACCCGTGTTTCTTCTTGATCCGCGTCGATCGCTGGTCATCCGCGCCAATCCGCGTTCGGCCTTTCCTGTTCGCCGCGGGCTGTAAGGATTCCGCCAGACGGGCGTCTATACTGCATTCCATGAATGCAGAGAGGATCGTGCAATGCCATTCGACGCCATAGCCGTCTGGGAGTCGCTGACCGCGCGCCTGCGCGGCGTCGGCCAGTTGCTGCCGCCGCTGATCCTGCGCCTGATCATGGGCTGGGAATTCTGGCAGTCCGGGGTCGAGAAGTACGTCGGCGACAACTGGTTCACCGACATCAAGGACCGGTTTCCGTTTCCGTTCAACGTGATTCCAACCAATGTCAGCTGGGCCATGGCGACGTATTTCGAACTCGGCGGTGCCGTGTTGCTGGTGTTCGGCCTGTTCACGCGCGTTGCCGCCTACAGCCTGCTGGTACTGACATTCGTCGCGACCGCGGCGGCGCACTGGCCCGACATGATTGCGATGTGGAGCGACCTGGCCAAAGGTTATGCGATCACCGACATGGGCTACGGCAACTTCAAGCTGCCATTGCTGTTCGTCGTCATGCTGCTGCCGATCATCTTCCAGGGCCCGGGCAAGATCAGCCTCGACTTTCTGCTGTCGCGGCGGCTCAAGTCCGATCCGATGCCGGCGCCGCTGGCCGATGCCTATGCCTGGTCGCTGGCACTGCTGGCGCTCGGCATCCCGTTCACGATGCTGCTGCCGAAGTTCGGTATCGCGCTGCTGGTCGGCGCGCTGACCCTGTTCCTTTTTGGCCGCTACGCCCGCGCCTGACCCAAGAGCGCATACAAGACCAGCACGAAGGACACGAAGGAAAGATCGCGAAGAGAGAAATACGATGGAAAGCCGGGTCAATGCCCAGGCGGCAGCCGTTGAAAGGATTGCTTGCCCTCGCGGTCGCGCTCCGGAATACCGGCAGCGCACGAGGCGTGGCCTGTTCGGTCGTGACCTTCCAGACTCTGGGACGTGACGACGTCAGAGATACGCTGCTGCCGCCCGTTATTCGATTTTCTTCGTGTCTTTCCTTCGTGTTCTTCGTGTCTTCGTGGTTCATGTTGATTTCCTGCTCGCGAGCGAACCACAGGCCGCGGCGTTGTGATCGACGCGGCCGCCGCGTATCCTGCGGGAATGTCTGCAACCGCAACCCGCTACGCCGAACGCTTCCGCGGCTTCCTGCCGGTCGTCGTCGACATCGAGACCGGTGGCTTCGATTGCGAACGCGATGCGATACTGGAAGTCGCCGCGGTCGTCATCCGCATGGATGAAGACGGCGTCGTGCGCCCCGATCCGGCCGTATCGACGCATGTCGTTCCGTTTCCCGGCGCGAACATCGATCCGCGCTCGCTCGAAATCACCGGAATCGATCCGACCCATCCGTTTCGCGCTGCCATCGAGGAGCGCGAGGCGCTCGACTTCATCTTCAAGCCCATACGCAGGACGGCGCGCGAGTTCGAATGCCAGCGCGCGATCCTGGTCGGCCACAATGCCGCGTTCGACCTGAACTTCCTCAATGCCGCGATCCGCCGCACCGGCCACAAGCGCAGCCCGTTCCATCTGTTCAGTTGCTTCGACACGGCAACGCTCGCCGGCCTTGCCTACGGCCAGACCGTGCTCAGCCGCGCCGTGCAGGCGGCCGGCTTCGACTGGAATGCCAGCGAGGCGCACTCGGCCGTCTACGATGCCGAACGCACCGCGCTGATCTTCTGCGACATCGTCAACCGCTGGCGCGCGATGACGCACGCCTGGCAGGCGCAGACCGGCGCTGCGGCGTAGCAGACCGCCGCCGAACGTCGACTCCAGCATGTTCGCGAAGGCCGGTCGTGCGGCGATTGCAGCCGCGGCTTGACGCTTGCGCCGCGCGGCTGTGCTCCCGGTCGCCGTGCAAGCCGGAATTCCGGTCTCGTCCTGGCCCGATGATTCCGGATCGCGCTGAATCGGAGTGATCGCTGTGACGGCGAAGGTTTTCGTCTTTTTGCCGGTGCGCCAGCGGCGATTGCACTTGAGTTGGCAGGCGAAGCGTCCCATCATCTGTCCATGCCGATCTACGAATATGCCGCCATCGACAAGGGCTGCCCGCATTGCGAGGGGCATTTCGACCTGCGCCAGAAGCTCGCCGAAGCAGAACTGACGCAGTGCCCGCAGTGCAGCGCGCCGATCCATCGCGTCATCAGCGCGCCGGCATTTGCGATGGGCAGCGCACACACGCTCAAGGAAAGCCACGCCGCCAAGCATGGTTTCACCCAGTACCGGCGCGCAGGCAACGGCGTATACGAAAAGACCGCCGGCAAGGGCCCGAAATTCATCAGCGGTGACTGACCCCGCGCAGCACGCACGGCCGGGACTTGCGGCGCTTGCCCATCCCTGCCGGCTCCCGTATAAACTCCGGATCCTGCGCTGCGGCAGCGGCCCTCCGGGGCCGCGCGAAAGCGGCCCATCGATCACCTGACAATTCCGGGAGTGCTTCAGTGCGCCAGTCCGCTGTCCTGTCCGTTGCCGCTGCCATTGCGTTGTCCGCCTGCCAGGCGGTGACGCCGTCGAAAACCGCGAGCCCGCCAATGCCCACGAGTAAACCCGGCAGTTCCGCCGGCATGCCGACCTATCCGGTCGCCAGGACCGTTGCCCAGACCGACGACTATCACGGCGTCAAGGTCGCCGACCCGTATCGCTGGATGGAAGATCTCGACGCACCGGCGACGCGCGAGTGGATCGAGGCCGAGAACAAGGTCACGTCCGCGTACCTCGACGGCATCGCCGGCAAGGACAAGATCAGGAACCGCTTGACCGAAATCTGGAATTACGAACGCTACGGCTCGCCGCAGCAGTATGGCGGGCACTATTTCTACACGCACAACGACGGTCTGCAGAACCAGGCCGTGCTGTACGTCGCCGATTCACCGTCCGCGACGCCGCGACCGCTGCTCGATCCGAACACGCTGTCGACGGACGGCACGATTGCACTGAAGGGCTACGCGATCAGCGACGACGGCAAACATGTTGCCTACGGCCTGTCCAGCGGAGGCTCGGACTGGGAAGACTGGCACGTGCTCGATGTCGCCAGCGGCAAGAACACCGATGACGAATTGAAGTGGGTCAAGTTCTCCGGCGCAAGCTGGCGGCGCGACGGCACCGGCTTCTATTACAGCCGCTACGACGAGCCCAAGGGCGAGAACGTCCTCAAGGCGGTGAGCAAGTTCCAGAAACTGTATTTCCACCGCCTCGGCACGAAGCAGTCGGCCGACCAGCTGGTGCATGAGCAGAAGGACCAGCCGGACTGGCTGTTCGGCGGCCAGGTCAGCGATGACGGCCGTTACCTTGTCATCAGTGTCGCGCGCAATACCGAGCCGAAGAACCTCGTGCTGTATCGCGATCTTGCGAAGAAGAACGCCGATGCGACGACCGAAACGCTGATCGGTACCTGGGAAGCCAGCTACCAGTACCTGGGCAACACGAAGGGGGTGTTCTACTTCCTGACCGACAGCGATGCACCACGCTATCGCATCGTGGCGATCGACACCAGGCATCCGGACAAGGCGCACTGGAAGGAACTGATTCCGCAGGCTGCCGAGACGCTGCAGAACGCGAGCGAAGTCAATCACAGCTTCATCGCCGAGTACCTGCAGGACGCGCACAGCGTCGTGCGCCTGTTCGACCTGAAAGGCAACGCAATCGGCAACATCGAGCTGCCGGGCCTGGGCAGCGCGAGCGGTTTTTCGGGACGGACGCGCGACACCGAGACGTTCTACACATTCTCCAGCTACACCGCGCCGCCAACCGTGTTCCGCTACGACCTCAAGACCAGTACGGCGAGCGTGTTCCGCGCGCCGAAAGTCGCGTTCGACCCGGCGCTGTACGAAACGCGTCAGGTGTTCTACTCGAGCAAGGACGGCACGCGCGTGCCGATGTTCGTCACGGCCCGGAAGGGCCTGGCGCAAAACGGCGCGAATCCGGCCATCCTCTATGGCTACGGCGGCTTCAACATTTCGCTGCAGCCGGCATTTTCGCCCGCGCTGATCGCCTGGCTCGACCTCGGCGGCGTCTACGCGGTGGCCAATCTGCGCGGCGGCGGCGAATACGGCCGCGAGTGGCACGAAGCCGGCATGAAGCTGCACAAGCAGAACGTGTTCGACGACTTCATCGCGGGCGCCGAATACCTGGTCAAGGAAAAGTATACTTCGCCGCAGAAGCTGGCGATCCGCGGCGCCTCGAACGGCGGCCTGCTCGTGGCTGCAGCCGAATTGCAGCGCCCGGACCTGTTTGCAGCCGCGATTCCGCAGGTCGGCGTGCTCGACATGCTGCGCTTCCGCGACTTCACCATCGGCAAGGCCTGGGAATCGGACTACGGCTCGGTCGACAACGCCGACGAGTTCAAGGCGATGTACGCCTATTCGCCGCTGCACAACATCAGGAAAGGCGTCGACTACCCGGCCACCATGATCATCACCGGCGACCACGACGACCGTGTCTTCCCGGCGCACAGCTTCAAGTTCGCAGCGACGATGCAGGCCGCCGATCCGCACGGCAAGCCGATCCTGATCCGCATCGAGACGCGTGCCGGCCACGGCCAGGGCAAGCCGACCACCAAGCAGATCGACGAAGTCACCGACGTCTACGCCTTCATCCTCGACGCGTTCACAAGGGCCGCGCCGAGCAGGTAGGCCAACGCGCGCGAAGCGTCGACTCGATAGGCCATCGTTCCGGCCTTGTCGCGCGTGGCCTTTATGCCGGACGGTCCAGTTGCGATTACCCCTGGTTATTTGCCGCTGCAACAGGCGCGCGCTAAGCTGATTGCTTAGCCGCCGCGCTGGCAGCGTCCACCGAACGAGGTCGCCCATGATCTACCAGAGCATCCTGGAAACCATCGGCCGCACGCCGATCGTGCGCATCAACCACATCGCGCCGAAGGGCGTCGACATGTACGTCAAGGTCGAGGCGTTCAATCCGATGTCGTCGGTCAAGGATCGCCTCGCCATCGGCATCATCCTCGACGGCGAGGCGAAGGGCACGCTGAAGCCGGGCCAGACCGTCGTCGAAGCGACGTCGGGCAACACCGGCATCGCGCTGGCCATGGTGTGCGCGGCGAAGGGCTACCCGTTCGTTGCATTCATGAGCGATTCGTTCTCGGTCGAACGGCGCAAGCTGATGCGCGCACTCGGCGCCAAGGTGATCCTGTGCCCGGCCGCGGAACGCGCAACCGGCATGATCAAGCGCGCGGAAGACTATGCGAAGAAGCACAACGCCTTCCTCGCGCGACAGTTCGAAAACGAAGCGAACCCGGCCTACCACCGCAGCACGACCGGCCCGGAAATACTGCAGGACTTCGCCGGCAAGCGACTCGACTGGTTCGTCACCGGCTGGGGCACCGGTGGCACGCTGACCGGCGCGGGCGAGATGATCAAGCTGGCTCGGCCGGACGTGAAGATCGTCGCGACCGAGCCCGAAGTCGCCGCAATGCTCTCGGGCAAGGACTGGGCACCGCACAAGATCCAGGGCTGGACGCCGAACCTCGTTCCGGCCGTGCTCAACAAGAAGGTCGCCGACGAGATCATTCCGGTCAGCGACGTCTACGCCCGCGATACGGCGCGTGCGCTGTCGACCAAGGAAGGCATCTTCTGCGGCATCTCGTCCGGCGGCACCTTCGCGGCCGCTCTGGAGGTTGCAAAGAAGGCGAAAAGCGGCGACGTGATCCTGGCGATGCTGCCCGACACCGGCGAGCGTTACCTGTCGACGTTCCTGTTCGAAGGCATCAACGAAGGTACCGACGTCGAGCTCGCCGACCTTTGATGGAGAACCTCGAGGTCCACCGGTAGCGGGAGTCTTCTCCCGTCTCCCGACGGCCGGAAAGGTGTCGAAAGCGCGAGGGTTGTGCGTCCGAAGACGAAGGTGCCTCGGCCGCCCCCTTCTTCCATGCACCGCGTGTGCAACCTCTGCCGCGAACGCGAGGTGTTTTTTCTAGTGCGCCCGCGATTCGCGCGTCCAGCGATCGCGCAGCCGCAATATCGGCGCTTCGAAACAGCGGTAGACCAGCGCCGCGCAGCCGATCGAGAGCGTTGCGAACAGGAGCGCCTGCAGCAGGCAACCGGCGAATGTCTGCGCATTGCCCGCGAAGGTCGCATCCATCACGCGCATGATGGCGAGCTGGCACAAGTACAGCGCGTACGACCAGCGCGCGATTGCGCGCACCGCATTGTCGACCGGCGACGGCAGACCACTGCGGTGCCAGTTCGATGCGGCCGGCAGGAACGCGGCGAAACTCAGCGAGATCAGGCTGAACAAGCCGGTGCGCGCAAACAGGTCGGTGTCCTTGGGCAAAGCCAGATACAACGCGACGGCCAGCGCGGTACCGGCGGCGCCGCACCATGCCATCGCCAGTGCGGCACGCGGCGAGAGCAGCGATCGCCGGCACAGCAACATCGCCACGACACCGTAGGCGATGGCATCCATGCGCACCAGCGAAACCATGCGCAGCGACAAGTCCCAGTTGGGGTCGATCGTCAGCACGTAGATCACGCGCAACGCGGTGGCGAGCAGGATCGCGAGCAGCACCAGCAGCAGCGGATCGACACGCGGTGCGAGGCGTCTGCCGAACAGGAGCACGAGCAGCGGCGCGATCAGGTAAAAGATCTCCTCGACTGCCAGGCTCCACGACTCAATGAAGAACAATGGTTGCGGCCAGGCGAAGTTTTGCAGGAAAACCGTGTACGGCGCCGCGTGCGGCCAGGACCCCTCCGTCCAGCGCGCCAGGATGATGTTGACGCCGAGGAACAGGTAGTAGTTCGGCAGCGTGCGCAACCAGCGCCGCAGCCAGAAGCGGCCGACGGCAAACTGCGCCTGTTCGGCCTGCCTTGCCAGTATTGCGCCGATCAGGAAGCCGCTCAGCACGAAGAACAGTTCGACGCCCAGGTGTCCGAGCATCCACCACGCCTCGAGCTTGTGCGTCAGCGGCAGGAACATGAAGCTGGCGTGCGCGACGAGGACGAGCAGGATCGCAACCGCGCGCAGGAAATCCAGGCCGAAGACGCGCGCTTCGCCCGTCGGCGCGCGCACCTGGCTCATCGATGCCGGCAATTCAGCGGCCGGCGCCATCGAGCGCATGCGGTGCCCCCGGGCGGCGAAACGGCGTGCCGATTGTTTCGGCCTGCCGCGTCGACGCGCAATGCTCACCCGCCACCGCGCCGCCCATGCTCATTGCGCGCGGCGCCGCCGCCGCCGGCCGCGGGCGATGCCATAGATGCTGATGGCGAGCCACAGGCCTTCGAGCACGAACGCCGAGAGGTTGAACGCATACAGCAACGACAGCAGCACCGCGAAGGCCCCGAACGCGTTCATCAGCTGATAGCCCAATCCGTCGCCACGCAGGCGACCGGCCTGCAGCAGGTAAAACGCAACGAGCGTCATGGCCACGCCGAGCAGTCCGGCCCAGTCGTACCAGTGCATCGAGATCATGCCTTCGCTCCGCGCTGACGCAACACCTCGAACATCGCGACGCCGGTCGCCACCGACACGTTGAGGCTTTCGACGTCGCCGCGCATCGGAATGCGCGCGACAAAATCGCAGGCCTCGCGTGTCAGCCGGCGCATGCCCTCGCCTTCGCTGCCCATCACGATCGCGGTCGATCCCTTGAGATCGAGCGTGTAGAAATCCTGCGTGGCGTCGCCGGCCAGCCCGACCAGCCAGACGCCGCGTTCCTTCAACGCCTTGAGCGTTCGCGCCAGGTTCGTGACCGCGAAGAAGGCGACGCGGTCGGCCGCGCCGGCCGATGCGCGGCGGACGGTCGGCGTGATCCCGGCCGCCTTGTCCTTCGGCACGACCACGGCCGTGGCGCCGGCGCCTTCGGCGCTGCGCAGGCAGGCGCCGAGATTGTGCGGATCGGTCACGCCGTCGAGGATCAGCAACAATGTATCCTTTTCCGCTTTTTCCACCAGCGCGTAAAGCTCGGATTCGGCTCGCGGCGGCGGAGCCCGGTAGCGCGCGACAGCACCCTGATGCCTTGCCCCGCCGGTCATGCGGTCGAGCGCCGCGCGATCGCGCGCATGAGGCTTGACCCCGGCATCGCGCGCACGCTCGGAGAGTTCCTTGAGGCGCGCGTTGTGGCTGTCCACCTCGAGGTACAGCTCGATGATGTTCTTCGGGTCGTGCGTCAGCGCCGACTCGACCGCATGGATGCCGAATATCAATTCACCGCTCATGAAAGATTCGCCAGGAAATCAGAAAAAGATTGAACCACGGAGAACAAAGAGAACACGGAGGAAAATCTAGCTTGAGAAACCTGCGCGGGAGCGAGGCAAAATCTCTATTTCTTGCTCAGTTTCCTCCATCTGCGCTCTTCTCCGTGTTCTCCGTGGTTCAGGCTTTCGCTTTTTGCGTAGTCGCGGGCGTCGGCGCAAGGCGGAAGTCGATCTTGCGATCTTCCAGGCTCGCACGCAGCACCTGCACGCGCACCGGATCGCCGAGGCGGAATTTCAGGCCGCGTTTCTCGCCGCTCAGCAGATGGCGCACCGGATCGAAGTGATAATAGTCATTCGGCAGCTGCGTGATGTGGACCAATCCGCTGACCTGCGATTCGATCAATTCGACGAACAGGCCGAACGAGGTGACGCCCGAGACGATGCCGTCGAATTCGCTGCCGACATGCTTTTCCATCCATGCGCACTTGTAACGCTCGTCGACTTCGCGCTCGGCCTCGTCGGCGCGGCGCTCGTTGTGCGAGCAGTGCGTCGCCAGCGACGCCATCTCGGCCGGACTGTAGGTGTAGTCCGATGGCTTGCCCTTGCCCAGCGCATAGCGGATCGCGCGATGCACGAGCAGGTCGGGATAGCGCCGGATCGGCGAGGTGAAGTGCGAATAGGCCTCGAGCGCCAGGCCGAAGTGACCGGAATTCTGCGGGCTGTACACCGCCAGCGACTGCGAGCGCAGCAGCACCGACTGGATCAGGCCGGCATCGGGCCGATCGCGGATCTTCTTCAGCAATGCCGAGAAATCGCCCGGAGTGACCGCATCGACCGGCGGCATGCGCAGCTGGAACTCGCGCAGGAATTCGATCAGGTCCTCGTACTTCGAGGCCGGCGGCGGCGCGTGCACGCGGTACAGCGCCGGAATCTTCTTCTTGTCGAGGAACTTCGCCGCCTCGACGTTCGCGGCGATCATGCATTCCTCGATCAGCTTGTGCGCGTCATTGCGGTGCTCGGCGCCGAGCTGCTCGACCTCGCCCGTGGCCGACAGCTTGAAGTTCACCTCGTGGCTTTCGAAATCGATCGCACCGCGACGCTGCCGCGCCTTGGCCAGGATTTTGTAGAGCTGGTGCAGTTGCTCGAGTTGCGGCAGCACGTCGGCGAGCTCGGCGCGCGCATCGGCATCGTTCTGGCCAATCGCCTGCCAGACGCGGTCGTAGGTCAGGCGCGCATGCGAGCGCATGACCGCCGCATAGAACTTCGAGCGCGACACCTCGCCTTCGTAGCCGACGTGCATCTCGCAGACCATGCACAGGCGCTCGACCTTCGGGTTCAGCGAACAGATGCCGTTCGACAGCGTCTCCGGCAGCATCGGCACGACGAAGCCGGGGAAATACACCGACGTCGAACGCTTCTGCGCCTCGTCGTCGAGCGCGGTACCGGGCCGCACGTAATGCGACACGTCGGCGATGGCGACGATCAGGCGGAAACCGCCCGGCACGGTTTCGGCAAACACCGCATCGTCGAAATCCCGCGCGTCGGCGCCGTCGATCGTGACCAGCGGCGTCTTGCGCAAGTCGACGCGGCCGGCGGCTTCTTCCTTCGTCACGCGCGGCTCGACCTGCCCGGCTTCCAGCAGCGTCTCGGGCGGCCATTCCTGCGGCAGGCCGTGGCTCGCGATCGCCATCTCGACGACCAGCGACGGCGACAGCCGGTCGCCGAGCACGCTGACGACCTCGCCGATCGGCCCGCGCTGCGCGTTCGGCGGCTGCGTGATTTCGGCGACCACGATCTGGCCGGAGCGCGCGCCGGCATCCTTGCCGGGTGGTATCAGCACGTCCTGGTGCAGGCGCCGGTCGTCCGGCACGACCAGCACGACGCCGTTGTCGATCACGATGCGGCCGACCAGGCGCGAGGCGCGCCGTTCGAGCACCTCGGCGATGGCGCCCTGCTTGCGCCCGCGCCGGTCCAGGCCGACCACGTTGAGCAGCACGCGATCGCCGTGCAGCACCTTGCGCATCTCGGCCGGGGAAATGTAGACGTCGTCACCGCCGGTGTCCGGGCGCAGGAATCCGAAACCCTCGGCGTTGGCGATGATCGTGCCGGGAATCAGGTCGAGCTTTTGCGCGACGCCGTAGCCGCTGCGGCGGTTTTGCAGCAGCTGTCCGTCGCGCAGCATCGCTGCCAGGCGCTTGCCGAGCGCGTCGATGTCGCGCGGATCGCTGAGGCCAAGGCCTTGCGCCAGCGTCTCGGCGTTCATCAGGGTCGAACTGTCCGACAGGAAGTGCAGGATCGCCTCGCGGCTGGGTATCGGGTTTTCGTAGCGTTCGGCTTCGCGTTGCGCATGCGGATCGGAATGCCGCTGCGCACCGTGGCCTGCCTGACCGCCACGCGACGATTTGCCTGCGCCGGCCGGGCCGCCGGCAGCCGGCCGCGGCGACCGCTTTCCGGGTGCGCCAGCCGTCGGGCGTGCCGCTTTTCCACGCGGCGGCGGTGCCGGCGGCAAGTCCGGCATCCAGCCCGGCAACTTGGTTTTCGGCTTGCCTTTCGGTGCGGTCCTGGAGCGGCGTCTGGTCACTGCAAATTCCTTTCAATCCGGCGTGCAGGGTCGCCCAGCGAGGCGCACAATGCAAGCTGCCGTTGACAGTGCCGCGCCGGGCCGTTATCGTTCGCGGCCCTGCGCAATTCGCAGTATTCCCACGCCTGCCCAGGTGGCGGAATTGGTAGACGCACTAGTTTCAGGTACTAGCGGGTAAAACCGTGGAGGTTCGAGTCCTCTCCTGGGCACCAAGGAAAGTTCCGCTGCGTTCCGCAGCATTCCGTCCGGCACCACAGAAGCCCCCGCTCTAATGCGGGGTTTTTGCTGTTTGGCTTCCGCAGCCTTCCGCCCTGTTCCGCTTGCTACCGTCGTTTATTGCGAGTAAATTTGCTGGTACTCCAGTTTTGCTACTCGGGAACGGTGTTGGGCGAACTCACCGAAAAGGCTGTGCAGGCGGCGCTCAAGCGAGCGCGGGCAAGCCACCAAATGCAGCGGCTTGCGGATGGTGGCTGGCTGACACTCCTCGTCACACGAGACGGCGTAGGTCGCTGGCAACAGGGTTATCGCTACGGCGGCAAACAACGATCGGTGTCGCACGGCACCTATCCTCTCGTTTCGATCGCTGAGGCTCGCAAGCGCGCCGACGCTGCGCGCGCGTTGCTGCGCGATGGAATAGACCCAGTAGAGCACCGTCGAGCGCAGAAAGCAGCGCTGAGAGCGAACGTAGCCAATACCTTCGGCGCCGCCGCTGAGGCATGGTTTAAGTTCAACGAGCCTCGATGGGCGAAGGCGACGGCCGAGAAGGCGCGCCAGTATCTCGACAAGGACGTCTTACCCACGCTGCGCACGCGCCCCCTGACGAGCCTGGCTCCACGCGACCTTGGCGACGTAATGGATAAGATCAGCGCGCGCGGCGCGCACAACGCGGCAAAAAAGGCCCGTCAGTGGTGCAAGGCGATCTTCCGCTATGCGATCGCGAAGGGCTGGATCACGCAAAGCCCCGCGGAACACCTAAACGACGTCGCCGTTCCGGCACCTGCGGCGACCAACTACGCGCACCTCGGCGTGGACGAACTGCCCGAACTCCTGCGCGCACTGGACCGCTACAGCGGCTCACCAATCACGCGCGGCGCAATCTGGCTGGCTCTCTGGACCGCAAATCGCCCTGGTATCACTCGCACCTTGAGATGGGTTGAGCTCGACCTCGACGACGCGCTCTGGACAGTTGAGAAGGGCCGCGCTGGCATGAAGCGGGGCTATGCGCACCTTACCCCTCTGCCTCGCCAGGCGATCGCGATGTTGCGCGATTTGCGCAGGCTCACCGGCACGTTCGAATTCGTCTTCATAGGTCGCGGCGATCCGCACAAACCGATGAGCGATGCTGCCGTAAACAAGGCACTCGCGATAATGGGATTCAAGGGACGGCAGACAACTCATGGATTCAGGCATCTGATCTCGACGGCGCTCAACGAGCTGGGGTACGAAGCGGATTGGGTCGAGCGACAACTTGCCCACGGCGATCCGGACAAGATTCGGGGCACCTATAACAAGGCAATGTACCTTGAGCCCAGGCGAAAGATGATGCAGGCCTGGGCGGATCACTTAGAACAGCTGGCCCGCGGCGAACAAGTCGTTTCGCTGCGGCCTATAGGATCCGGCGCAAGCCGGTGAACAAGGGCCGGCCGGCGACGCTGCTGCTAACAGTGTCGCCGGCCTAACCACAACCGAAACGAAGGGGTTTCAGTCATGGCTCGCAAAAGCATAATCCATGAAGCTTGGGAAGATCACGAGATCAAAGCGCTGGCGCTCGAGATCGACGTTATGGCCAGCATTCCGCCGCCGCAGCCAGATCCTAGGCTAACGGATTTCATGAAGCGGCTCTTCAAAGCGCTCCCGCCCCAACCGCCGAGGCCAGCAGCCCATGCAGATGACGAGGCTTGCCTAGACGCGCTTGAAGAAGAACGCCGCCGGCGCGGGATGAAAAAGCTCAATCAATACCGGCGAGAGAGGATTCTTGATGCACTCGAAGGCGCCGACCCAGTGGTGCCACTCACGAAAGTAGGCGTGCAGCGCTGACAACAGCGCCAAGAAGCGGGCTATGGAGGCCAAACAAGGTGCCACGATGAAAAAGGTGATTGCCGAAGTGCCGATACACCCGGCACTTGAGCGTCTAGTCGACGCTTTGGCTAGAAAGTTGGTGCGAGACTTCTTGAGTGGCAAACTCCCACCGTTACCGGACGAAGTGGTTTCGAATACTACGAAGAAAACTGAGCGCCGAGCCGTCGCTACCCGACGCAGCCGGCGCAAATAGAATCCGGCAATAGCCGGGTAAAGCGGCGCGCCCAGGTGCTACCAACACCTGAGCGGGCCTAACCACAATGAAACAGTGAGGTTTCAATCATGGCTGAGAAAAGTATACCGCACACGAACGACACGGCATCATCGCCGCGCCTATTTGCGCTCCTGTCCGAAAAGACGGACGTTAAACACTTGATTTCCGGTCGAACAATGTCCGGATTCGAAATCGTCTTTTTGGAGATGCACATAGACGACCTGCGTGTTGCAGGAGATGATCTGGCGAAGACGCTTTATGCGCTCGTGGCTAGCGCTGGCGACGAATTGGAAAGATGCGCGCACGAGATAACAGAGAACAGCAACGCAATCGGAATAATTGATGCGGCGAGCATCATCGGCTCGCTGCATTCAGCCGTCGGCGTCGAGATCACTAGGCGCAAGTTGAACGCAGATGTTCGTTTGGAAGAGCTTGTCCGAGGGGTAACCGCATGAGCGCTCATCTGATTGACCTCGGCGACGACATGACTCTTCCTATGCAGTTCGCCAACGAACACCCTGACGAGCTCAAGGCTTACGCCGAGCGAATTGACGCAATGGCTGGCGGTGCACTCCGCGGCGCGTCGGCAATCATGCGCCTCGACGAAGAAAAGGGATCGCCAGAAGGCGGGGCTCCGCGCGGCGCTGTTGAGGCGGTCGAAGCCGCTGAGTTCCTCCGCCTACTCGCCTTAGCTCTGCGTGAGAGCGCTGCGCACGCCCAAAACGGCCTCGCAGAATCGCCATGAAGAAACGAAAGCCGTCAGCGCCAGCCATCGACAGTGGCGATGGCGGCGAAGTCAAATCCAAGCGTGCAGTCGCCAAGGCACGGACCATCGTTGAACTAGTACCGCGTGCGATGCGCGCAGCCGAGAAGAAGCAATGGGATTGCGTCCGTGCCTGGCGCCGCTGGCTTGACGGCCATGGTACTTCCGACCTGCCAAATCAGATCAGCAGCCTTGATGATCGTTTAGGCGTGGGTGACCTTGATCGTGCGAGGATGATGCGCCTGCAGACATTTTGGCAGGCGTGTCGCCGAGAGTTCGTCTATCCGGGCGCATTTTCTCGCGATGCCGATGAGGGACTCGGGGTACCGCCGCTACACGCGCTTTTCTTGTGGATCAGTTTTGGTTTATATCCGCCGCCAGAACTGTTGCTCACCTTAGCGGATGTATTTAAGAGGTACATGGACAAGGGTGGACCGCCCAAGGCACTCGAGGAAGCATTTTTCGGCATGCCAATACGGGGCGCAGGAACGTACGCTCGTCAAACCAAATCGCGGAGTCGAGAACTAGGAATTATTCTAGATGTCTTCATGCAGATGAAGCTGGCTGAAAGCAAGGGAATCAAGACGAATCGCACTAAAGCAGCAGCCGAAATACTCAAACAGCGTGGCAGCAACAGATCCGCCAAGGAGCAAGTAAAGGAGATACGAAGACACGTGCGGCCTGTGGGACAAAAAGGGGGGAAATAAGGGGCTATATCGCCCCCCCAATTTGCCGTTAATGCGTGGGATTATTCGCCACCATTCCGTGCGGAACAGCGCGGAACCGTACGGAGGCGATCTGCGATGCATCAAACAATTCCTGCCGAAATTCTTAGAGAGCCAGGCACCATCACGGGCGAACGTCTCCTCCGCCTCAATGACGTTTGCAAGCTCACGTGCCTTGGCAAGACCTACATTACAGGCGCGTCGCGCGAACGTCTCCAGAAAGGCACGGGCGATTTCCCGCTTCCCGTGAAGATCGGCATGGCCACGCGTTGGCTGTATTCCGAGATTGAGGCGTGGATGAGGTCTCGACCGCGCTTGGCTGACACACGCTTCGGCCCGCGCCCCAAGCGCGCGGCATGAACAGAACAGCCCCGGACGTGCCCCACTCCCCGCGTTGTCCTGGGGCTGTGAGGCACAGGCAAGGTATACACGTCTACACTGGCCGGGGCAAAGGTACTCCTGGACGATCTTGCATGCGGGTAAAAAGACCGCGTTTTTCCTGTAGTTAGCGCACGCGAAACTTACTGAATTCCGGGGGCGATAGATGAATAGCAATCCCAAAGCTACGTGCGCAAGCCCTGATGTGCCTGACCACTCGGCCCATATCCAAGGGACCGCAACCGGCGATGCATTCGTGAGTTCGCTGGAGCGTTTTTGCTTCGACCTGCTTGCGAACAGAATCGTCCCGCACGGCCCCGCTTGCCTTTCACTCGACATCGAGCGGCTATACGGGGCGTGGTGCACCCAGCAGCGCGCAATCCGAGCAGGAACGCAGCACCTTGTCGGCTTCCTTCGACGATCGCCAGGCGTTCGTCAATTGCGGGTGCGATGGGGTGCGTCGAAAAACCCGGCTTCAGTGATTCTCTTCGACTCGCACGCGCCACCTGGTCACGGGGCGCGTGAGTGGCTTGCCGAACACATTCTGCGTTTCAAAGCGGAGTTGGAGCGCATGAATGGCGCGGAGTTGCTTGTCCGGGGCGAGTCATGAACGCATCTGTGCGGGCGCGGAGGCCAGATGTGCGGGCACTCGTGCACCCGCAAATTCCCGCACCATATGACTTGGAGGGCTGTGCGGCCACACTAGCGAAATCCTTTCACACATGCCTGCGCGGGCACGGGCGCGCGGGCACGTGCGCGCGCACACGGGCGCGCCTGTACGCCCGCACACCCGCACAGGTCTCCGCGTCCTTATTCCACGCGGACTCGTACCCGCACGCGTGGCCGCACAACTGCGCTGGTGCCCGCACGTGCGCGCGTCTATTTCCTCTTTCACTGTCCGAAAAAAAGAATAGTAGCGGGAAGACCCACACTCGTTGTCGGCACGTTCGAATTCGCAGACTCGGTCTCGATCGACGTATCGCGCGGCGCAGCTTCGATAACTCCAACTGGCAAGCCTCACTGAAACCCTCTGTGCGGTTTGTTCAGTTAATCAAGGGGGCGGGCGCGGCAAAGCCGACTGCAGTCGGGTATACACCTGTACTTGTTCCACATGGAACATCTCCCGTTGCGTCGGGCTGCCCGAACGAAACGGCGCCTACGTCGCCTTGGCATAGCCGCATAAAGCAACACACTTCTCGAGCGTATCGCCAGGGGATAGGCCGTGCCACCGACTTCTGATTTTCTTCCACGCAAGTCCGTCGCAGTAAGTCTGGCAATCAGCGTGCGGACGCTAGAGCGCATGCATCGGGCTGGCGACGCGCCGCCGCGAATCCGCGTCGGTGGCCAATGGCGATACCCGCGTGCAGGCCTTGCGAGCTGGTCTGAGAATCGTAAGTTGCGACAAGGTGCGACAGATAGCGACAGTGCGCGACACCTCAGCGAAGTGGCCTAAATAATCCACTTTGACGCACTATGATCGGGCTCCCAACCTTACGGGAGTGCTGAACAAATGAAATTGAATGTTGTTCCTTTCTATCCTCTCGATGCGTTCAATCCGTCGAAGGCCTCGGATTGTGCGTTCGTGGGGGCTTGCGTCAACGCCATCCTGGAGCCCTACGGTCTCGCCCCACCAGACTACGGCAATAATTTGCGCGGCTGCCGGATCATCGAAATCGCCGCTGCAATGTGTGAGCGCGCTGGAATTCCGAACACCGAGCAGTCGGCGCGCAAAATGCTTACGATCAATGCGCAGGCATTCTTCAGCACGAGCGACTTCCCGTCTGTTCTGGATGGCGTTATGCAGCAAGCCTTGCTTGCTGGCTGGGAAAGTGGGCCTCACACCTACGAACGGTTTTGCGGTTTCGTCGACGTTCGATCGTATCGCCCCGAGCAACGCGTCATAGTTGGCGGGTTGGGCCAACTATCGAAGGTCAATGAGAACGGCGAGATCCCGGCGGGACAGATTCCTGCGTATGCAACGAAGGTTGGCGCGGAGGCATATGGGGCCGGCTTCAGAATCACGGGCCAGGCTCTGATCGACAACAACCTTGGCAGCGTAATTTCCGACGCAAGGACAATTGGCCGCGCAGCAGCCGCGACCGTCGACAATGCCGTATTTGGCCTCCTGAGCGCGAATTCCACGATGCTGGATGGCGGCGCGATGTTCAACACAACCAGCATTGACGGTGCCGGGGGGCACGCAAATCTGGCGGCAAGCGGGTCTGCACTTTCGAGCGGCAGCATTGCCGCCGGTAAGACCGCGATGCGTCGTCAAAAAGCGCCAGGCGGGGATCGCGCATTGAACATTCGGCCACGTTATCTGATCGTGCCCGCCGAGCTCGAGGAAGCAGGATGGGATACAGTCGGACTGCCGCACGGCTTCGGAGAATCTGGCAGCGATGTCGAACGCTATCTCATCGATGCGGGCCGCGTTGAGTTGATCTCGACGCCCACCTTGAGCGGCACGGGTTGGTATCTCGCCGCACATCCAGACGTCGCACCGCTGGTGAACATTGCACTGCTGCACGGCCAGGCTGCGCCTGTCCTGGCCTCAAAGTACAACTTCAAATCGAACGGCGTCGACTATGCCGCGCGTTTCGACTTCGGCGCATCCGCCGGCGATTGGCGCGGCGGCTATGCCGATCCTGGCGCCAGTTCGTAGCGTAAACGCTCGTCGCCCTCGGGGGCGCCATGGGTTCAACCTCCAATTGACATGGCGCGCATTTTACCCGACGGCGACGAGCACTTTCCGCGTGAGAGAAGCCGTCATCGAGGGATCAAGAAATGGCAAGTAATACCCGCGACGAAATCATCCGCTACATCTTCGACGCCGTCGGTGGCGAGAAGATCGACCAGGTCAAGGATTCGATCCAGAAGACGGGCGAGGAATCGCAGAAGTCAGGCACCTTCATCGGCGAGTTCGAAAAGAAGCTTGCCGAGATCGTCTCGATCGCCGCAGCCGTAGAGCTTGCGCTTAAGGCCATTGACTGGGGCAAGGACCAGATCAAAGGCGCTGAAGACGTCGAGGCCTCGCTCTCGCGGGTCAAGGCGCTCGCCGGCGACGCGGCCGGTGCGTTCGGTGAGATGGACGAAGCGGTCGAGAAAGCCGCGCAGACCGTAAACGTCACGTCGCAGGAATCAGCTTCGGGTCTAGCCGCGCTGGTCGGACAGGGACTCAACGCCAAGGCGGCGATCGAAGCGCTTGTCCCGACCCTGCAGCTAGCAAAAATCGCCAACATCGATGTCGGCACAGCCGCTGCCGAAGTCGCCAAACAACTTTCCGCGTTCAACCTGCCGGCGAGCGATGCACAGAAAGTCGTCGATGAGCTCACAGCGGCGAGCCATGGCGCCGCCGGCGGCCTGGCTGCCATGTCCGGCGCGGCGACGACGCTCGCGCCTGACGCAAAGGCGCTGGACCTGCAGTTCACCGATATCGTCTCGATCCTCGGTCTGCTCAACACCAAAGGCCTCGACACCGAGAAATCCGTACGCGGCCTGCGCACGGTGTTCCAGGAACTGCAGAACCCTGCCAGTTCGCTGCGTGGCGAGCTTAGCGTCCTCGGCGACGATACCAGCGACTTCGGCAAGGCAATCGAGGCGCTCAACTCCGGAACGCCCCGCGCCGCGCAGGCCCTGTTGACTCTCAATGGCCCGGCGCGGTCCCTGGTCGAAACACTCGGCAATGCAGGGCCGGATGCGATCGCCAAGTTCAACGCGAAGTTGGAAGAGTCCAACGGCATCGCGGCAACAACGGCACGATTGCTCGATGACAATCTGCGCGGCGCAGCAACTCGCTTCGAAAACTCCATCGCTTCGATCGGCGAAAAGCTGGCAAAGCCGATCCTCACGCCTTTCAAGGACGAGCTGTTAAAACTCGCGGAGAGACTCGAGGCGTTCTCCAATTCCCCTGATTTCCAGAAGTTTGTCGATAGGGCGAAAAAGATGGCGGAGGATGCCGCCAAAGCCATCGACAGGTTCATCACCGAGACAGACTGGCAAAAATTCGGTGACGACGCGCTCAAGGCGATCGATGGCGTCGGGAAAGCGCTCGACGCGATGGCGAAGTCGGCGAGCACCGTCGCAACGGTTGTGGGAAAGACTGCCGACGCGGTTGGTATTGCCTTTCATGGTCTCGGCGTTGTCGTCGACGGCGTCGTCGCCGGCGCCGCGAAGGGCGCAGACGGTTTGGTCACGCTGGCCGAGAAGGCTGGAAACCTCACGGGCACCAGCAAGGCGCTTACAGATCAAACTGAAGGCCTGCATGCGGCGCTGCAGTCTGTTGGAGAAGTGGCTGCGACGAACGCTGGCGCGCACATCAGTGACTTGGTTGAAGACGTCAACGATCTTTCGAATGCATCGAAAGAGGCGACCGAACAGTCGCAGGCGGTGGGAGAGGCTTCTGCTGCCGCGGCGCCAAAGATCGAGGCCCATGCCACCGCGGCGACGAAAGTGGCCGAAGCAAGCAAGCAGGCAGCCAGTGCCGCCGCAAGTTCCGTCCTATATACCAACGAACAACGCGAAGCGCTCGACAAGGCGCGTGAATCAGCGAGCACAGCATACGAAAAACTGCTGCTACTCGCCTCATCCGGAGGTAAGAACGCTGACGCCTTTCGAGCGGCTCTCGTTGAATATGCGCAGGCTGAGAACAACCTTCGCAAGTTGACAGGAACGCTTGATGCCGCAAAGGCGAGCACTGGGCAGTTCACGGAAGAAATGAAGAAGGTCGGCGTAACCAGCCAACAGTCCCTCACGGAAGCAGCAGACAACGCTGAGAAGCTGCTGATCAAAGAAAAAGCGGCATCGGACGGATCGGCCCAGGCGATAGCGGACATACAGAACACCTTCCTGGCCTATGCCCAGCGGCGACTCGCAGCCACGGCCCAGCTTGATGAAGGGACAAAGACCTCGACGCGCTACCTCCTCGAGCAGCAGGCATCAGTGCTCGGCGTTACGTCGGCGCTCTCCGATCTTGAGAAGCAGTCCGATTCCAGTCACGCTGCCCTGGTCAGCGATGCGAACCGCGGCGCCGACGCCCTGGCTCGTGAGGCTGATCAGGCGGACCGCCTCAGTGGCAAGTTGCATGGCGGACCAGGTTCGGTCTCCGACTCGGCCGGGCAAGCTGGAGGTGCCGTCGACGACTTCGCAGCGCGCGGTTCAAGCTCGCTAGAGCAGCTCGGCAACTACATGGCGAATACGCGCGCCGGATTCCTGCAGATCTCCGACGCCGCGGCCAAGGCCTTCGACAAACGTGTGCTGCAGGATTTCAACGGCGAGTTCGATGCCACGGGCATCGGCTTCGCCAAGGTGATCAGCGCGATCGGCGACGCCGCGCAGCAAACAACCGACGAAATCTCGGCCGCGCGCGCGCAGCTGCAGGGCATGATCGATGCGACAGGCAAGATCGGCACCGAATCCGTCGACGACTTCAACAAGCTCGCCGGCGTCGCGAAGTACTCCGAATCACAGCTCGACGGCCTGATCAGCGCGATCCAGAGCGGCAACTACGAGACAGGCCTGCTCGGCAAGCAGGAGCTGCAGCCGCTGCTCGCTGCGCTCGAGGCAGCCAAGCAACGCGTCGATGCGCTCAAGGCCGCATCACAGCAAGCAAGCCAAGCGCTCGCTGATCTCAACGGCCAGCTGCAGGACGAGCTCGATCAGCAGGCCGGCAATCAGACCGACATCGAAAACCGCAGCTACGAAAAACAAAAGCAGAATATCGAGGATCTCGCCGCGAAAGCCGATGCCTCTGGCAAGGCGCAGGCCGCGCAGGCGCTTCAGCGCCTTGAGCAGTTGCACCAAGCAAAGCTAAAGGAGATCGCCGACACGGATGCGGCGCAGCAGAAGGGAAACCATCAGCCGGCGACGGCCGATACAAGCGCCGCATCAAGTTCATCAGGCGCAGGACCAACCAACGAAGGTAGCGCGCCGGGCAGCAAGGTAAGCGCCACAACATCGACAACGCGATCAGGTGCAAGCTCACTGGGCACCCTAAATCTCAATCACGCAATCACCCTGAGCATTCCAGCCGGCGCCGGCCTTAAGGGACTGAGCGACGACGATATTCGCGCTGTAGCCGAGCACGTCGTCAAAACCATGGGACCAGAGTTGACGAGTACGGTCATTGACCAGCTGGCGCGCGGGCGGGCGAACTCAATCTTAGGGGCGACCCGATTCTAGGAGGATACTCACTTGACCGAACTGACCGAGATGATGGCCAACCACGGCACGGCACACCGCTGGGCGTAGCATGTCGCCTCATACCAAAAACGGACTAAGGACTCGACGCACATGAGCAAATGGACAACTTGGCCGATCAAGCGCTTCGCTACGGCCTTTGCGGCATCGCAGGTTTGGATCGAGAAGGTCGCGCGAGATGTCGCAGACCACGGACCGAGATTGGCGCTGTGCGCCTTGGAGGCAAGAACTGCGGGCGAGCACTTAGAGACAGCGTTCGACAATATGCCAGCGGAATTGCAACGGGAGATCCTCGCGATTCGAGCTGAGTTTGAGAAAGGCGCTCAACCCGCGAAGCCGCCGGTGCGACGAATTAATCCGAACGATTAACCGAATCGCTGGAAAAGGAGTCCGATCGACAGCGCTCAACCGATTGCCCTGGGCGCTGGAACTCGGCAGGCTGCGCAGGCGCACGACCGTCCATCGCTCCAGAGCCGCCAAACGTGAGGGCCGTCTCGACAGGCCGGCTAGAGAGCGATATATACTGAAATCGAAAGATGGTGGAGCGGAGGGGACTCGAACCCCTGGGCTGACAGTTCTTCAGGCCGCGGCCCGCACCATACACGCCCCACGTCTTCCGTCGAAGGCCCCAATTTGGGGCCTTCGCTTTTGACGATACGCCTTTATTGCGCGGATCGCTGTGACGAGGTTGCGAAAAAAATCTGCGGCCGGCAGCATGCTCACAATGAGCGGTTCTTGTCGTGAGTTATTTCGGTCCTATAGACTGCCGCCTGTAGCGGCACGCGTGCGCGTGTCTTTTTGCGCTAAGATCGCGCCCTATGCGGCCGCGGTCGCACCTGACCAAACCTAGCCGGATGACGTGTCTCCCGAGAGACCCCACACCGCCTGCTGCGCCGGCGCGTCATGTGACTTCGCCTTCGAATACGAAGTCGGCAAGTCGCCACTGATGCTCGAAATCGAACAGCGCGTGCGCGGTAGCGACTACGGCGCGACGAGCTGGACAACGCGCGCACAGGCCGAGGCGACCGTCGCCCGCCTCGGCCTCGACACCAGCCGTCGCGTGCTCGATCTCGGCTCAGGCGCAGGCTGGCCGGCGCTGTTTCTCGCAACGGAGTCGGGCTGCGAGGTTGTCCTCTGCGACGTGCCCCTGGTCGGACTGCAGCTAGCGGCAACACGGGCCGCTCATGACGGCATCGACAATCGCTGTTCACTCCTCGCGGCCGACGGCGCCGCGCTGCCGTTCGCGGATGGCACATTCGATCGCGTCCACCACTCCGACGTGCTGTGCTGCATGCCGGACAAGCGTGAGCTGCTGCGGGAGTGCCATCGTGTCGGAAAGCCCGGCGCGCTCATGGAATTCTCCGTTATCGCCCTGACGCGCCAGTCCCTGACGGACGACGAACGCGAGTTGCTGACGCTGAGTGGGCCACCCCATCCCGATGCCGGCGACGACTACATTGCGCTTCTGTGCAACACCGGGTGGGACGTGCTCGAGCTACACGAAGTCACGCAGGAATTCTCTCGCTGCATCGATGCGCTGCTGGATGAATTCGCTGCCCGGCGCGCTGACCTTGTCAATCTGCTCGGCGAAGACGACTACGCAGCGCGAATCCAGCGCCGCAAGAGCATGCGCGCGGCGCTGGAGCGCGGTCTGTTCCGGCGCGAGATCTATCTCGTGCGAAACAGGTAGGGTCGCATGCGCGCCTGAATCGACGGCCTTCTAGCTGGCCTCGATTTTTGCGATGTCGAGCAAGTCATTGATCAGCGATAGCAGATGCCGCGCACTATGCTGCACCGTGCGCAGGTGTTTTTCCTGATCTGCGGTAAGCGGCCCCGAAAGCTGCATGAGCATCGTACCGGTGAACCCGAGGATTGCGTTCAGCGGCGTCCGCAATTCGTGATTGAGGGCCGCGAGGAACTCGGTCTTGTTCTGCTCGAGCTGTTTGGTCCTGTCGTAAAGGCGCTGCAGTTCCTTGTTCGCCAAGTCCAGGCGCGCATTGGTCTCCTGAATTTCGGCCGCGCGTTGGTAGACCTCCGCCTCGACGCGCTCAAGATTGTCGCGTAGTTCGCTCGACCGCTGCGTTTCATCGTGCGATCGCTGCTTCAGGCGCACGAACTCGGTTGCGTCCTCGACGCGGTGGATGATACAGACCACGTCCCCGCGAGGATCGAGCAGCGGAACATTGACCGGGCTCCAGTAGCGCTCCTCGAACGCGCCACCCTCGGACTCCGGCTTGCGAATGTCATACTTCTGGATCGCCATCGCATCGGCCACCTTGTCGGCTAGCGCGCGTTGCAGCGAGGTGCGCAAATTGCGCGTCCCTGTTGCCGCATGGTCGTCGGGATTATCCGGAAACACGTCGAACAGATCGCGGCCCAGGATCGCATCGCGCTGTGTCATCGTGGCGCGCAAGTAGGCGTCGCTTACCGCGATGATCCTGTGCTCAGGGCTGAGCACCAGGTACAGCCCGGGTGCAGACTCGAACAAGAACTTGAAGTCGGGTTCGCTCATCATGAGCCGATCTTGGTGTCGGAGATCGGCGCGTCGTCTTGTAGGAAATCTCTGACGATGTTGAGGAAGCCGTTCACGCGCGCGCACAACTCGATCCCGGGCCTGAAGTGCGGCAAGTGCTTTCCCCGCAGCGCGATGGCGGCACCGGTCTTCGGGTGACGTCCGAAGTGCGGCTGATGATAGCGAGTGTCGAACGAGCCGAAGCCGCGGACCTCGATGCGCTTGCCTTGAGCCAGAGCCTCACTCATTTGATCGAGCAAGTGGCGGGTGGCCGTTGCCACGTCGTTTGCAGACAAGTGCGGCTGGCGTTGCGCCAGACGCACGATCCAGTTCTGACCTTGTCATAGCTGCCCCTATTCAGCGCTGACATATGATCCGAAACAATAGCCCGAGCATCATTGACCAACAAGCCTGAGCGACGCGTCAACCGACGGAGAATCGGTCCGCTGATTTGTGAAAAGATGTAAGCACACG